>Ga0208162_1000470_pt1 | contig 23517 bp, 6 predicted proteins | sample CB_VirMetaG_4_FD_184539 | JGI IMG/M metagenome (GOLD analysis project Ga0208162, IMG submission 184539) | Freshwater to marine saline gradient viral communities from Chesapeake Bay - CB_1508_1M Viral MetaG (SPAdes) (version 4) | ecosystem: Environmental > Aquatic > Marine > Coastal | place: USA... | reverse complement strand
TTCAATTAAATACTTTGCTCCACGCATTTACTCCTCACAACATCGCGCAGTAACCTCCAGAGACTATGAGGCAATTGTGCAATCAGTTTATCCTAATACAGAATCTGTATCTGTTGTTGGTGGTGAAGAACTAGATCCACCACAGTACGGTAACGTAATTATTAGTATTAAACCAAAAAATGGAGATTATATATCCGATTTTGACAAGCAATCAATTCTCTCAAAGTTAAAAAACTATAGCATTTCTGGTATTAATCAACAAATTGTTGATTTGAAAGTTTTATATGTTGAAATCAATAGTGCTGTTTATTACAATAGTTCTCAGGTTACGAATGTAAATGATCTTAAGACTAATATTACATCGGTACTGAATACATTTGCAAGATCAAATATTAATAAATTTGGTGGGAGATTTAAGTATAGTAAATTATGCCAAACCATTGATAATGTAGACAATGCTATTACATCAAATATAACAAGAATTGTAATAAGAAGAAATCTTAAAGCATTGATTAATCAATCCGCACAGTATGAACTTTGTTTTGGCAATAGATTCCATATCAATGCAGAGGGATTCAATATTAAGAGTACAGGATTCACTCTTGCGGGAAGGACGGGCACATTTTACTTCACAGACGTGCCCGGAAGCGGCAGTATGGGTGTTCTTTCGATCGTTAGGGATATTGATGAAGTTGGTAAGTATGAAGTCGTTATAAAGTCTGCTGGAACCGTTGACTACGCCAAGGGTGAAATTATTATCAATACAATAAATATAACTTCAACTACATCTGCTAACAATGTTATAGAAATACAAGCATTCCCAGAATCCAATGATGTTATTGGACTAAAAGACTTGTATCTATCATTTTCTGTTGCTGATAGTACCATAAATATGGTTAAGGATACCATTACATCTGGCGAACAGATATCTGGCGTCGGCTATAAAGTTACTTCAAGTTACTTAAACGGAGAACTAAAGAGAGGATAAAATGATACAAACGGGCTTTGAGAAAAGAGTTAAAGTTCAGCAAATAATTGAAAGTCAACTACCAGAGTTTATACTTACCGAAAGTCCAAAAGCAGTAGACTTTTTAAAACAATATTACGTATCCCAAGAATTTCAAGGAAGTTCTATAGATTTATCTGATAATTTAGATCAGTATCTAAAGATAGATAATTTATCTCCAGAAGTAATATCTGGAACAACAACACTTTCTGCTGATATTACTTCTACAGATGAGACTATAACTGTTTCATCCACTAAAGGATTTCCATCTGAGTATGGTCTTTTGCAAATTAATAGTGAGATTATAACTTATACTGGCATATCTGGAAACTCTTTTACTGGTTGTATTAGAGGATTTAGTGGAGTAACTTCATATGAGTCTGAGTTAAATCCCGAAGAATTAGTATTTGAATCTACCGTAGCATCATCTCACACATCTGGAGATAGTGTTAAAAATCTTAGCAGTCTATTTCTTAAAGAATTCTATAACAAATTAAAGTATACATTTACTCCAGGACTAGAAAATGTAGAATTTGTATCTGATCTTGATGTTAATAACTTTGTAAAAGAAGCAAGAGGTTTTTATCAGGCAAAGGGAACAGAAGAATCCTATAAAATTTTGTTTAAAGTATTATATGGCATTTCTCCAAGAATCATTGATTTAGAAGATTATTTGACAAAACCATCTTCAGCAAATTATAGAAGAAGAGAAGTAATAATTGCTGAAGCAATATCTGGAGATCCAAATCGACTTGTTGGTCAAACTATTGTAAAATCAACAGACAGTGAAACAAAAGCATCAATATCTGAAGTAGAAATATTTACAAGGTCTGGTATTCAGTCATACTATAAGATTGGACTATTTGTTGGATTTAATGATAAAGATTTAATTGATGGTATCTTTAACATTCAACCAAAAACAAAGGTTGTGCGACCAGTATCAGTTGGTGATACAGTTATTACAGTAGATTCTACTATTGGATTTTCAAACTCTGGAATTATTGTCTCTGGAGGCAATACAATCACATATAAATCAAAAACTGTTAATCAGTTTTTAGATTGTTCCAATGTTACTTCTGCCATTCCAACTGCTGCCGATCTAAGATCTGATGAAGTATTCATTGGATATGAGGATGGTGATTTATCTAAAAAAGTTGAACTCAGTATTACTGGTGTCCTTTCAAAATTTGAATCTACTGGTGATATTACAACAACCGTAGAAGGTGAAAGAATTTACACTAAGAATGTAGGAGAAAAGATTTTAAATCCAGAAACAAATAAAACTAAGAAGCAATTATTTGCAAACAGTTGGATTTATAATACTAGCTCTAGATTTGAAATTGAAACTACCACTGGACAATCAAATATTAGATTAAAGTCCACAATTGATGATTCGAGTTTAAAAGTTGGAGATTATGTTGATATACTTAGTGGGCAAACTGAAACGGTTCTCCATAGCAATGCTTTAGTTTCTACAATCGATAAGGATACCAAACAAGTAACTCTTGATAATTTAGATCCATTCCAATTTGATGAAAATGTAATTTACACTATTAGGAGAAATGTTAATACTGCTTCAAGTGATGGAGCACCAATTGCTTATGGAAATGATACAATAATAAGTGATGTCCAAAATGTTTACAATGATCTGGATGGATATGCATATGTAGCGTCCAATTCTTTACCATCTTATACTTTAAGTGAGAATATTTTAAGTGCATCTGTTTCATCCACATCTGGAAGTGTTCTTCAGGGTTACAATCCAAACACAGAGAAGTTTAGCATCATTTCATTTGAAAATGAGGTTCCTTTCATCACTGGTGATGAAATTTATTACACTTTTTCATCAACTTCTATCAATGGGTTGGAAGAAGGATATTATTATGTGCGCGTTTTATCCGAGTCAAATAAAATCAAGTTATATGCATCAAGATCTCTTATTGTTGGTGATAACCCAGTAGAGTTTACTTCTAGTGGTGCAGGGACACATACATTTACACTCTCATCGCAGAGAAGTGGACAAATATATCCACAAAAACTTTTAAGAAAGTTTCCATTAATTCCAAATATAACAAATAGTAAAAAAGTTCCAACTATTCCGGGTTCTACAGGATTACTTTCTGATGGTGTAGAAATTATTAACTATAAGTCTACAGATAAAATTTATTATGGACCTCTAGAAAAAATAGTAGTATATAATGGGGGAACTGACTACGATATAATTTTCCCACCTGAAATTGAAATTACGGGTAGTGCATCACTTGACGCATTATCTACCCCAGAAATTACTGGAAATGTTAAGGAAATAAAAGTAGATCCACAGGATTTTGATATTGTCAATGTTCTATCTGCATCATTAAGTGGTGGTAATGGATCTGGTTGTGTTTTAGAACCAGTATTGGAAAACAGATATCGTGAAATAGAATTTGATCCCAGAATGTCATATTCTTCTGGTGGAGTTGATCCAACAGCAGATACGATCACTTTCTTAAAACCACATTATTTAAGAAATGGTGATGCACTTGTTTATGTTTATGATGGTGATTATCCAATTGGAATTGGTACATATAAGGGTTCAAATTTAGATCAGAATACAAGATTGGGTGCAAACTCAGTTTACTATGCAGAAATTGTTAGTGATAAGTCCATTAAAATATACAATTCGTTTAATAATTATTCTGCAGGAATCAACACGGTAGGATTTACTACGGCATTTACTGATGGAATTCATAAGTTTAGATTATTCAATGGAAAAAATACTTTAAAATCTATCAAGGTAATCAATCCTGGAGAAAATTATCAATATAAAAATTTAAAAGTAAAACCAGAATATATTTCTACAACTGAGAATTCCATCAATTTTATAAATCATGGTTTTTCTGATGGAGAAGTTGTAGTTTATCATGCTGATGGAGCACTATCACCAATTGGTGGATTGATAGATTCAACTGAGTATAGAATTTTAAAAGTTAATGATAATTCTTTCAGACTGGCGAGCAATTATGATAATTATGTGAAAAAATTGTCTGTCAATTTAACTGATCGTGGTGCTGGATATCATTCATTTGCATATCCAAGTATTCAAATTTCTGTAGATGTTGAATATGATGGCGTCGTTGGTGTTATTACCGCAACACCTATCGTAAGAGGAACAATTAGTAATGTATATTTGCATGAGAATGGTCTTGGATATGGATCAACAATATTAAATTTCCACAAAAAACCAAATATTAGAATTAAAACAGGAAAAGGTGCTGAATTAAAACCAACTATAATCAATGGAAAGATTACCAGAGTTGAGGTGGCAAATGGTGGAAGTGAATATACTACAGCACCAGATTTGGCAGTATTAGGAGACGGCGTTGGTGCCAAACTGAGAGCTATTGTTAGTGGTGGTAAAGTAGTTAAAGTAGTAGTTATAAATTCTGGAATTGGATATAATAGGGACACAACTTCAATTTCAATTACTCCTGTAGGTAGAAATGCAATTCTAGACTCCTCTGTAAGAAACTTAACATTAAATAACCATAACAGATTTGGTAATCAAGCACTTTTAGACCTTGAAAATGACTTACAGTATGGTCTTATTGGATATACAAAAAATATTGGAAATCTTTATTATAATGAAATTCCAGGAGATCATTCTAAAATTATTGGATGGGCGTATGATGGAAATCCAATATATGGCGCATACGGATATGCAGATCCTGAAGATATTGATTCTCAAATTAAAATATTACAAAGTGGATATACTAAATCATCAACTAATATAATAGACAGACCATCTGGTTTTGATGTAGGATTTTTTGTAGAAGATTATAAGTTCGATTCTTCTGGTGATCTTGATGAACATAATGGCAGATATGAAAGAACACCAGAATTTCCAGATGGTGTATATGCATATCATGCTTCCATCACTGCCGATGGAAATAATTCAAAATTCCCATACTTTATAGGGAATACCTATAGGTCAAATCCAACTACACAATCTATAAATCAAGATTTTGATTTTAATAATTCTAGTCTTTTAAGGAATACTTTCCCATATAAAGTTAGAGAAAAGTATTCAAATAATGATTTCATTGTAGAACCTTATGAAACTCTGGTACAAAGCGCAGTCATTGATTCTGTAAGTAAAGGATCGGTTGATGAGATTGCAGTCAATTATCCTGGTTTTGGATATAGGGTAAATGATCCCTTAGTATTTGATAATGCTGAAACAAATGGTGGTGGATTGTCTGCATATGTTGAATCTGTAACAGGAAAAACAATTCTGAGTGTGGGAACTACATTTATATCATATCAAGATGCACTTTTAACATGGGAAGACTATGACGAGGTTTCTGTACAAATTTCACCTTCCCATGAATTTATCGATGGTGACCAAATAGCAATTTCTGGATTATCTACTTTTGTTTCCAACCTTTCCAAAGTACACAAAATTGGCGTATCCACGGAAGCAACAAAACTTGCTTCGCAGGTCGAATCTAATTCTGTGGTTGGATTAGTAACGGATATATTTGTGATTAATATTCCCCAATCAGTGTCAACAGGTACAACAGTCTCTGTTGGTAGTGAAAGAATGTCTGTTTTGGGTACATACCCCGAGAACAAGGTTATAAGGGTTCTCCGGGGTCTTGTAGGGTCTTCTCATACAGTTGGTAGTGATGTTATTGTAAGTCCAGATAAGTTTACACTACCAGTTAAAACAGATTATTTTGTTTCTAAGAAGAATGACAAAATATTCTTTAATTCTGTACAATCTATTGGTGTAGGTGCAACGCCAGGTATATCCATTGATAATCAATACTTTATTGGGGATAAGTACAATCAGGTATCTGTTCCAACTCAAAGCATTTATATTCCAAATCACCCATTCCAAAATTCTCAGGAAGTAACTTTTGAAAGAGTTCCTGGATCACAGGCATTTACAGTTTCTGATGAACCATCAAGCACCCAATATTCTATTCCACGGAGTGGTAATAGTGATACGTTATTTGTCATCAATAAATCAAAAGATTATATTGGATTATGCACTCAGGTCGAATTAACTACATCTACCAATGGTCTATATTTTAGAAATGTTAATTCCAATAATGATAGTAGAGATTATCGCTATTCATTAACATCCAATTTTGATCAAGTTACCGCAAAAGCGGAAAAGATTGTAGCAAGAGTTTCTGTATCAACTGATCATGGTTTACTTGATGGTGATATTATTAACCTATCAGTCAAACCAAATCAGTCTGTTGGAATAGGAACTTCTACATCAGTTTATGTAAAATACAACTCATTATTTGATAAATTGCTTATCAACCCAGTTGGTTTTAACTCATCATCAGTAAATCAAAATGAAAATTCATTAACATTAGTTGATCATGGTCTTAAGACCGCCGATAAAGTTTTTTATGATGCTACTGACCAAATAATATCTGGATTAAATACTGGAACATATTATGTCTATAGAATAGATGATGATAATATTAATTTGACAAATACTAGATATGATGCCACATCAAATCCCCCATCGGTAGTAAGTTTTGGATCTACTGGTGGATCGTACCAACAACTATCTAAAGTCAATCCAAAAATACATGTTATAAGAAATAACAATCTTGTATTTGATGTTTCACATCCTTCATTAAGTGGATATAATTTTAAAATTTTCTATGATAATAATTTTAATAACGAATTAGTTTCTATAGGATCAACTACAGAGTTTACTACAATTGGTTTGGGAACCGTTGGTGTAACTACTACAGCAACCTTTACATTAAAATATAATGATAATTTGCCAAGTAAATTGTATTATCAATTGGAAAAGGGTGGATTTATAAGCACGGCAGATAGGGAAGTAGATAATTATTCAGAAATACTATTCACTAATAGTGAATATACAGGAACATATAATGTAAGTAATGTTAAAGATTTAACATATGATATATCTTTAGGTGCTATTCCAGAAAATTTAAATTATAATCAAGCATCTACAAGTACACTTAATTATTCATCAACATCTACAAATGTAAGTGGCGGTGTATCTAAGGTTAAGATTTCATCTGGTGGATCAAATTACAAAAAAATTCCCACATTTGTGGAAATAGTTTCAACTTCTGGTCAAGATGCTGATGTTTCTCTTTCATCATCATCTATCGGTAGAATTAATTTGACGACAATTGAAGATCCTGGATTTGATTTTTCATCCGATAAAACACTATCACCTCAGGCATACATATCTCCGCTCATAAGTCTATCTAACAATGAAAAAATAGATGATATTGAGATCATATCTAGTGGTTCTGGATATACAACCCCACCAGATTTAGTAGTTGTTAACCCAGAAGATGGATCTGTGTATGAAGATGCTGTTATAGAGTGTGAAATTCAAGGATCGTCAATATCCAGAGTTAACATAATAGAAGGACCTAAAGGATTATCTTCTGTTAGATCTAAAATTTATGCTACAAATAATAGTAACGGGGTTTCCGTAACTAAGGCATACTCATCATCTTCTGGAATAGTTACATGTGTCTTATCAACTCCAATTTCGGGATTTAGACCTTCTACAGTACCATTTTCTGTTGGGGACATGATTTATGTTGAGGGTATGAAAAAAGATTCTACTGATGACAGTGGTACAGGATTCAACTCAGAAGATTATAACTACACTCTCTTTACTGTATCTGCATATAGAAATACCAATCCTGCAGAAGTTGAGTATGATCTATCAGACTACACTTTAAATGCGGGAGTAGTTGAGACTAACCAAAATTCCTTTGCCAATATAATTAATCAATCATCATACCCAACATTTAATGTTTTACAAAGTCCCAAATATTTTACAGTCGGTGAAAAAATTCTAACAAAATCAAATGATTCGGTAGTTTTGAGAGATTTGATTGTTTCTGATAATCTTGATGATTCTATAAAAGTTTATGGATCTTACATCTTAAGAAAAAATGATGTAATTATTGGAAAAGATTCTGGAACTGTAGCTACAGTAAGTAATATTGTAGAAAACAATAGTGGCATATTTAAAGTTGATTACAGTTTAGTAACAAATTATGGGTGGTCCAACGATACTGGTAAGCTTAGTGAAGATTATCAAGTTCTTCCCGATAATGACTATTATCAAAATTTATCTTATAGTATAAAGAGTCCTATAACATATGATCAATGGGTAGATCCGGTAAACAGACTTGTACATACAACGGGTTTAAAAAACTTTGCAGATACTGAAATTTTAAGTTCAAAAAAAGTTTCTGCTGGAAATACAGCATCTTCAGTAAGTTTTGCATTGATTGACTTTATTAGTGATAATAGAGTTGATACAATCAATAGTTTTGATCGAGCAATAGACTTTGATGTAATTTCAAATAGATCAAAATTCTTAAAACTACGCAATAAAAAATTAAGTGATTATATCTTATGTAAAACCAATAGAGTTCTAAGTATTGATAATATTAGCCCATTGTTCAATAACACCAGTTCAAATCAATCATTTAGATTAAATTATTCTACTATCGATAGATTTGTTACTACTAGAGGTTATAATAGATTTTTAGTCCAATTTGTTGGAGTTGGTACTAATAGTGATGAAAGGCAGGTTTCTGAGGTTGTTGTTGTCAATAGCAAGGATAATGATCCAATAATTGTTGAAAAATCATCCATTTTTACTGGTAAAAATAAATTAGGTGATATTGAAGCGATAAAGTATAGTAATACAGAAACGAGTGTCAACTTTTATCCAACAGATATTTACGGATCTGATTATGATATTAAGGCAATTAAAAATGAGTTTAATAGCACACTTGCAGGAATCAACACAGAAACACTAGGATTTGTCAACTTGATAGGTAGCAATTCAATAGTTGGTTCTGGATTATCATCAACTTTATATTCAATTAATTCAAATGATATAGAGTCTTTATTTGTAAATATAGAGTTAACTGATAATACAACGAAGGATAAAACCCTTGTCGATCTATTTTTAGATCATGATGGGTCTAATACTTCTAAATCAGAATTTTTCTTTACCAATGATGTATCATCTCAGTTCTCTAACTCTGGAAATTATATTGGAACAGTTACATCATACATAGACAACGGTATTTTATCGTTGAATTATGAGAATACAGGATTAAATGATGTTTTAGTAAGAGCAAGAATAGTTGGTTTTGGTCTTACAAGTGCTGGAACTGGAACACACATCTTTAAGAATGAAGATCAATCGGATAATTCTGCCAAATTTGGCAGAATAGAATCAATTTATTCTATTTCTTCTGGAATAACAACAGTAGCATCATACGACATAAGTGATGTTACTTCTATTAAGACTACAGCAAGAGTTTCCTATGGATCTTTTGGAACTATTAATGCTTTACATCAAGTACTAACAACACACAACGAAATTGATTCTGTTTCAATGTCATATCCATTCCTTGCAATTAATAATGTAAGTGGAATTGGTACATTTGGATCTACACTCGATAATAATCAAATTAATCTAATATTCTATCCTGATGGTGACATTACTGGTGATGTTACAATTCAACTTTATAATGAGATTTTGCAAACGGAAAGTGATATCGTAAATGTACCACAATCACTAACATATGGAACAGTAACTGAAGATGTAATTACTACACAATTTAATGGAATCTATGGATCCAGAAATGATAGACTTGAATTTGACTTGAAACACAACGAAACACCAATTTTTGAGAAGCAATTTAATCCAGAATCTTCTGTCGATCTTGCTACTGGCATTTTTACTATAGATAATCACTTCTTCAGTACCGGTGAAAGATTATCATACACACCAAGATCAACTTTCCCCGGAGAATCTTTTTCTTCATTAGTAATGTCAAATTCTTTAGTGTTACCTTCTGAAGTATATGCCATAAAGCTCAATAACAGACAATTTAAATTGGCGACTAGTGAATCGAATGCAAATTCTGGTATATCAATAACATTCAATTCTTTTGGTAGTGGAAATGGTCATACTTTAGAAATGTATAAAAAGATGGAAAAATCTTTGATTACTGTCGATGGATTGACCCAATCTCCATTATCATTTACACCGATAGTACATAATCTTTATGATAATGGTGGCAGTGTTTCGGTTGGGAGAACATATTTTTCATTATCTGGAATATCTTCTGTATTTCCTGGAGATATACTTAAGATTGGAACTGAATATGTGAAAGTTGAATCGGTTGGTATTGGAACAACCTCAGAGGGACCAATCACTTCAGTTGGATCATTCAATTTGGTAAAGGTTAACAGGGGATTTGTTGGATCTTCTGCTACCAGTCATACTGATGGGTCTGCAATTAGGGTATATACAGGATCATTCAATATTGTAAGAAACAAGATTTATTTTACTGAACCACCATACGGAAATATTTTAGCATTAGTTGACGATAATGGTTTACCAACACCAAGATCATCATTTGGTGGTAGAGTTTATTTAAGACAGGACTATTCCACTAATGTAATATATGATGATATTAGTGCAAGATTTACGGGAATTGGTGCTACCTATACTTTAACTCTTGAAGGATCGAATACAACAGAAACGGAAAATGGTAGTGGACTTGTTTTTATCAATGGAATATTCCAAGGACCAATAACTCAGAATAATCCTGGGGGAATTTACAATTATATTACTGACAACTCTGCTGGAATTTCTAGTGTTGTATTTACTGGAATTGTTGATTCTAGTAATGAGATAATTCTATCAGATTATGATGTAAATCAAAATCAACTTCCAAGAGGTGGAATGATTGTTTCCCTTGGTTCAACATCTGGTCTAGGTTATGCACCTCTAGTTGGAGCTGCAGTAACTGCAGTTATATCTGCTGGTGTTATTCAAAATACTATTGGTATTGGATCTACGGATGTTCTTGGTTCTGGATATTATGGAAATGTTTCCATAGGTATAACGGATCCAAATCATACAGGTTCTGCTGCAGTAATTCAAGCAACTGTTGGTGCTGGTGGAACATTATCATTTAATGTTATAAATGGTGGTTCCGGATATACATCAACAGCAGTAATTCAAGTACCAGAACCAAGTTATGAGAATCTTGAAGTTATTGGAGTATCTCGATTGGGTATAGGACAGACTACAGACACTGGTAGTGGTCTTTTAATGAATATTGAAGTTGGACCTTTCAACTCCAGTGTTGGCATTGGTTCTACTTTATTTACAGTTAAAAACTTTAAAATTACTAGACCTGGATGGGGATTTAAAATTGGGGACAAATTTAAACCAGTGGGATTAGTTACTGATAAAAATCTTCAATCACCAATTGACGATTTTGAATTGGAGGTTTTGGACATATTTAATGATAAGTTTTCTTCTTGGCAATTTGGTGAATTGGATTACATTGATCCTATTGCAACGTTACAGGACGGAGTTAGAACTAGATTCCCACTGGAATATAATGGAGATTTGGTTAGTTTTGAGATTGATTCTAATGATGTAGATTCTGCAGAAATAGATATTAATTCCATTCTTCTTGTCTACATTAATGGTGTACTACAGGAACCTGGAGATGCTTATAGATTTGAAGGTGGCACATCTATAGTATTTGCCGATCCACCAAAACCATATGACATAGAAACTTTAGAATCTGGAGATAAAATTGACATATTTTTCTATACTGGAACAAGGGATGTTGATAGTGTATTAGTAACTGACATATCACCCACAATAAAGAGTGGTGATATTGTTAATGTTAAAAAACTCAATTCCGTCCTTGAACAAGATCAAAGAACTGTTTATAACATTAATACCTCAGATAAAATAGAAACTAATATCTATAGCGGAGTTGGGGTTGATGATGAAGTCTATAGAGATATGAGTTGGACTAAACAAAAAATTGATAAAATTATTAATGGTGAAATTACATATAAATCAAGAGATTCTATTAAATCTCAGATTTATCCAACATCCAAAGTTATTGGCGATTTCTCTGCTACCGATACTGAAATATTTGTCGATAACGTAAGTCTCTTTAATTATGAAAATGGTATTGCCAGCAATACTGTAGATGCTTTAATTGTCGATTCTTCTTCAAATCCAGTTTCTGCTGACATAACTGCGACGGTTTCCCCAGAAGGCACCATATCATTGAGCATTAATGATGGTGGATCTGGTTACTCCAATACACCTTCTATTAAAATATCTGCACCAAAGAGAATTGGTGTTGGAATTGGAACAACAGCAACTGCCATTGTTTCATCAGTTAATTCTAATGGCAATATTACAGGGTTGACTGTAACAAATGCTGGATTTGGATATACACCTGATGCACCACCACAAGTTATAGTAGAATTGCCCAATATTGTACATGAATCAATTGAAAATATTACATCTATTTCTGGATTTGATGGTACTGTGACAGGAATTGATACTGCGGTCGGCACAAATGGAAATGCATTGGCACTAAAGTTTACATTAAATGCATCATCATTTAGTGATCTTCAGGTAGGATATCCAATTTATATTTTCAACACAAGTATTGGATCTGGTGTAACATCAATTGATGGATCAGATTCTTCTATAGTTGGTGTTGGAACTACTTTCCTAGACAATGTTTATGTGGTAAATTCAATTTCATCATTTGGAATAACTGGAATTGTAACTTGCAATATTCATTCATCAACATCAACCATTGGTCTTTCTACTTCTGGTGATGTAACAGATCCAAGAGGATTTTTCTCTTGGGGAAGAATTTCTGGATTTACTAGATCTTCTTCACCTATAGCAATTGGTGTAACTGGATTGACCGTTGATCAAGAATTATCATCATTCCCGACGATTCAAAGGCGTGGGTATGGTTTAAGAAATACAGGATCTTTAAGATAATTAAAACAACTATAAATATAGAAAAAAGCTATTACGATGGCGGCAATTGTAACAGACCAGTTTAGAATATTAAATGCGGAAAATTTTGTAAATTCCGTTACTGATTCTTCAAATTCATATTATGTTTTTGTAGGACTTTCAAATCCAGATGTTGTTGGATTTGGTAGAACAACCGATTGGGATACAAATACTCCAGACCCAACAGATAGTTTTGACTATCTCAAGTTTACTGGTGATAATATGTCATTCGGTAAGAAAGTAACTTCAGCAAATATTAAGAGGGTTGTTAGAAGAATTGATTGGGTGCAGGGAACAAAATATGAAATCTATCGACATGACTATAGTTATCCAAACAATACATCACCCATTACAAAATCTGCAAGACTTTATGATGCAAATTATTATGTAATGAATAGTGAATATAAAGTTTATATATGTATTGATAATGGTTCGTCTGGTATCAATACTTCCGGAAATGCATCTTTAGACGAACCGACATTTACGGATTTAGAACCATCTAAGGCAGGTGTTAGTGGTGATGGTTACGTGTGGAAATATCTTTATACAGTTTCTCCAAGTGATATTGTAAAATTTGATTCTACAGAATACATTTCTCTGCCAAATGATTGGGCATCATCTTCAAATGCCCAAATTTCTGCTGTCCGTAGTAATGGAGATTCTACCGTTAATGAAAATCAAATAAAGAAGGTTTATATTGAAAATAGAGGTTTTGGGTACGTAGAAGGTTCCTTTGAAGTAGATATCCTTGGTGATGGAACTGGTGGAAAAGTAATTGTTGATGTAGATTCTAATGGGAGAATAACAAATACCACAGTTTCATCCGGTGGAAAGGGGTATACTTATGGAATAGTTGACCTTGGATCAATCAATACAAATGCTTCCATTGATGCGAATTTAATACCAATAATTCCTCCCTCAAATGGGCACGGATATGACATTTATAAAGAACTTGGTGCGGATAGGGTTCTTGTTTATGCAAGATTTGATGACTCGACAAGAGATTTTCCTACAGATGTAACATTCTCACAAATTGGAATTGTAAAAAATCCAACAGAGTACACATCAAATACAATATACGCAGAAAATCAATTCTCATCATTGGGTGCAATAAAGTTTGATGGCACTATAACTGGATCAGTATCAGTTGGCGATAAGATTAGTCAGTCTGTTACTGGTGGTACTGCTAAAGGATTTGTTGCATCATATGATGAAGAAACTAAAGTTCTAAAATATTTCCAAGATAGATCTTCATATTTAAATCAAAATACATTTAATAATAAAGATTATTCTGGTGTTACAATTTCCGCAAAGGTATTAGACTTTGAATCTTCATCTTCTCCGGTGACATCCAATTTAGGTTTCTCTGCAGGAATACACACATCATTTACGGGAATTAGTACAAATCCAACGGGTACTAAATTAATTTCATTGGGAACTCAAATTACACAAGGTCTTGGTGATCCTGAGATAAATAAAACGTCGGGAGACATTATATACATTGACAATCGTCCCGCTATCATCAGAAATTCTAGACAAAAAGAAGACGTTAAAATTATCCTGGAATTCTAAAAAATGCCACAGAAAACGAATCTCAATATAAATCCATACTATGACGATTTTGATAAGTATGATAACTTTTACAAGGTTTTATTCAAACCAGGGTATCCAATCCAAGCTAGGGAGCTAACTACTCTTCAGTCTATTTTACAGAATCAAGTAGAGTCATTTGGTAGCCATATTTTTAAAGAAGGATCAATGGTTATCCCGGGTGGGGTAACTTTCGATGACAACTACAATTCAGTTAAATTAAATTATGATCATCTTGGTATAGATGTAAAAGTTTATGCTAATAATTTAGTTGGGAAGAAATTGAGAGGTCAAACCTCTGGCGTTGTGGCTGTTGTTGATAGATGGTCCGATATATCCGAGTCTTCAGGAATAACAGATTTAACTTTATTTGTAAAGTATTTAAACGCTGCAGATAATAACGAAGCAGATTCTTTTAGTGATGGTGAGGTTCTAATAACTGAAAGTGGTTTTACTTATGGGAATACAATAGTAAATTCTGGCGAAACAGTAGCAACACTAGTATCTGAAAATGCAACTGCTATTGGAAGTGCGGTCGGTATTGCTAGTGGGGTTTATTTTATTAGAGGAACTTTTGTAGATGTAGATAATGATAAAATCATTCTGGATGCATATAAGTCAAATTCTTCTTACAGGGTTGGACTAACAATCACTGAAGAAATTATAACTGCTAAGGATGATATATCATTATATGATAATGCAAAGGGATATTCAAATTATGCTGCTCCAGGTGCAGATAGATTAAAAATTTCTTTAACTTTATCCAAGAAATTACTAACAGACTTTGATGATAAAACTTTCGTCGAATTAATTAGAATTGAAGATGGTGAAATTAAAAAATTACAAAATAAATCAAACTACAATTTAATTAGAGACTACTTTGCTAAAAGAACGTATGAAGAATCTGGCAATTATGCTGTAGATGAATTTGGTGTAGAGGTATGTGATTCTTTAAATGATGGTTTATCTAATGGTGGAGTTTATGCTGATAATCAAAAAACCGATCAAGGAAACACACCATCTGAAGATCTATTAACCGTAAAAGTATCTCCAGGAAGAGCTTATGTAAAGGGGTACGATATTGAATCAATTTCAACCACAAATCTTGATGTAGAAAAGCCAAGGGATAAAAAAAATATTTCTACATCGTTGATTCCATTTGAATTTGGAACATTATTCCGCGTTAATAATGTTCAAGGAACTCCTCCAATACAAGCCAATAATGCTTCCAATATAGTCAGATTACAAAATCAAAGAAGAGGATCATCACAATCTTCCGCAACTGGCACGGAAATTGGTCAGGCAAGAGTTTATTCCTACAATTTAACGGATGCAACTTATTCTGATGCGTCTAGTGAGTGGGATTTATACCTAATAGATATTCAAACGTATACTATTTTAACGTTAAATCAGTCTATAACCACCGCGCAAGTTCCGGTTAGTTCTTATATCAGGGGTGTAAGTAGTGGAGCGTCTGGATATGTTGCAACAGCACCAGGATCTAGTACTACACTTTCACTCATACAAACATCTGGAACATTTATTGAGGGTGAGCAATTATTGATTAATGAAACCACAGAAATTTCCAGATCAATTGATTCTTTTGTGGAATATGGTATACAAGATGTTAAATCGATATACCAGAATTCAAATTTTATTGACACATCTTTAAAAACTGATTTTATTGCGGATACAGTTCTTCAAAAAAGAAATTCAAAGAACTTTGGAATTTCCGATACTATCAGAATTGCTACTGATGGAACTGTAAGTTGTCCTGGTAAAAACTTTAGTGCAATTAAAGTCGGTTCTATTATAAGATACCAAATACCAGGTTTGAGTGATGAAACTTATAATAGAGTTGTAAGTGTCAATTCAAATAATACAATGACCGTTGCTGCGGTACAGTCCGTAAGTAATGTTTGTAGTGGTGCTCTCCCATCATCCAATGTGGATGTCAGATTCTCTATTGGAGTTCCATTAGTAAAAGAATCTGGTGGTCTTTATGCACCATTGGAAGAAAAAAATATTTCTTCAGTAAATCTTTCAAGATCTAATTTATTAGTATCAAAACAACTAACGGAACAAGAAACTTCATCTACCGGAAGTTTGTCTATTAATGTTTCTGCTACTGGAATCAGTAGTGCTTTCTTCGAACCCTTTGATGCTGAAAGATATTCTGTTTTCTACTCAAATGGAACTATTGAGGACTTAACAGCAGATCAAGTATCTTTGAGTTCCAATGGAGAAACTGTGACATTAACAGGATTATTGCCAAATCAAACAAATCCAAATTATGTTACGGTAAATACAACTGTTAAGAAGAATTCTATTAAGAATAAGTCTAAAATTCTTTCCAGAAGTCAAAAAGTAACAGTAAGCAAATCAATATCTGGTGTTTCTACGGAAACTAGTGGTCTTACTGAGAGTCCTTATTATGGAACAAGAGTTCAAGACAGAGAAATATGCCTGAATTTCCCAGATGTCACTAATGTTTTATCTGTTTATGAATCTTATGATACGTCTGCACCCACTTTAGATTCCATCGAGTTTCCATCTGGACTGCAGTTAAATACAAGTTCTATTCTTGGAGAAAGGATCATTGGTACTGATAGTGGTGCGATTGCACAAATTGTAACTAGAGTATCATCTACCGAAGTTGAAATTGTATATCTAAATTCTAATCAATTTATAGTTGGCGAAGTAGCATCATTTGAAGAATCTAATATTGTATCTACTGTACAAAATGTAAATTCTGGTAATTACCAGAATATTACTAGCAAGTTTAAATTAGATAAGGGTTCTAAGGAACAATTTTATGATTATTCCAAGTTAGTAAGAAAAAATGATGGTTATATACCAACATATAGATTATTAATTATTTTTAATCATTACACAATTCCATCAAATGATTCTGGCGATCTATACACTGTAAATTCTTACAGTAGTGAGAGATATAAAAAAGATATTCCACAAATAACTGATACAATTCGTTCAAGTGATACTCTCGATTTTAGACCGAGAGTTGCAGAATTTACTTCAACAACATCATCACCATTCTCATTTACAAGCAGAAATTTTGCAGCGGCTGGAGTTAATCCAACCCTAGTAGTTTCTCCTGGAGAAAGTTCTTTAGTTGGATATGATTTTTACCTACCAAGAATTGATAAAGTAGTCCTCAATAAAGAAGGATTTTTTAGTATTATTAAGGGAACATCTGCAATAAATCCAAAAGAACCAGCAAATGTTGATGATGCTATGGAAATAGGATCAATATATCTACCTGCATATCTCTACGATCCAAGAGATGCAAAGGTGGTTATGGTCGATAATAGAAGATATACGATGAGAGATATTGGAGAAATTGAAGACAGGGTTGAAAATCTAGAATCTACCACATCATTGTCTTTATTAGAACTTGACACCAAGACTTTACAGGTTAGAGATGCGGATGGTTTAGATAGATTTAAATCTGGATTTTTTGTAGATGACTTTAAAGGTGCGGATAGACTTGATAGAGCACAGACAACGGCGGACATCGATACTTCAGATAACGAACTTGTCACACCTATCGATTTCCACTCACTATCACCTCAACTAGCACTTGATCCATCGATCAATTTAGAAACTGCTAACTTTAGTGAGAATCTAGATCTTCTTGACCCCAATGTCCAAAAGACTGGTGACTTGATCACACTCAAGTATACTGAAAAGTCTTGGATTGAACAACCACTAGCAACTAGGGTTGAAAATGTCAATCCATTTAACGTCATTGAGTTTAATGGTGCTATAGAACTAAGTCCAAAGACTGATAGTTGGACAAGAACTATTGTCAGAGATGGTGGAGATAGGACTGTTGGTGGTTCTGGTTTTGCTACTAGAGTTGTTGGAACACAGACTATTCTTTCTTCGTCGGTAGCAGATCCATATATTCGTTCTAGAAATGTAATGTTTAAATCCATTGGATTGAGACCTTTGGCTAGACATTATCCATTCTTTGATAGTACAAGTGGATTAGATATAATTCCAAAACTTGTAGAAATTTCCATGTCATCAGGAACTTTCCAAATTGGAGAGACTGTAAGGGGTTATATTGGAGGATCGAATATATTTACTGCTAGAATTGCTCAACCAAATCACAAAACAGGTCCATTACAAAATCCAACAACCACATTTAGTTTAAATCCATATAATAAGTCAATTACACTTCCATCTTCTTATTCAGCATCATCATCAATTTTAAATATTGATATTGAATCTTTACAGGAAGAAGTTCTTGGAAAATATAGTGGATATATTACTAAGGGAATGGTTGTTATTGGAGAAACAAGCAATGCTCAAGCGTCTATTTCAAATATTAGACTGGTAGCTGATACATTTGGAGACATATATGGATCTTTCTTCTTTAGAAATCCATTATCAAATCCAGCACCCCCTCTGAGATTCACAACTGGTACAAAGACATTTAGATTAACATCAAGTTCCACAAATGAATCTCAACTTCCAGGAAGCACCCTTATTAGTAGTGCAGAAACTAACTACACTACAACTGGAAGAATAAACACATTTGAAAGGGTAACCTTGGTTGAAAGATATGATCCTCTTGCACAATCATTCACTGTAGATGAAACTGGCGCATTCTTAACTAGTTTCGATATTTACTTTGCAAATAAGGATGATAACGAAAAATTATTTGTAGAACTAAGAACGGTTGAACTTGGGACACCTACAAAAGTCCTTGCATCAGAATATTCAAGAGTTACAGTTGAACCATCTGAGATACAAACTTCTAGAGATGCTTCGGTAGCAACCAATATTTCATTCCCATCACCCGTTTATCTTGAAGCAGATACTGAATATGCTTTGGTACTCCTTTCTCCATTCTCAGATCTCTATGAGGTGTGGATTGCTAGAATGGGTGAAAATACCGTAAATAGTACAAATCTACCAGATGCTGAAAGTGTAATTGCAACTAAACAATATGTTGGTGGAAGTCTATTCAAGTCTCAAAATGGGACAATCTGGACTACCAATCAATTTGAGGATCTTAAATTTAAATTATACAAAGCAAACTTTACTAAAAAACCAGGAGTAGCATATTTCTATAATCCACCACTTGCAACTAGAGATACTAACGTCGGCAAACTTAATGAAAATCCAATCAAAACTTTACCAAGAAAGATTAAGGTTGGCATTACACCAACGTCATCAATTGATTCCGTATTAACAATAGGAAGAAAGGTCAGTGATAGTACTTCATCATCTGCAATAACCGGATATATTGAACAAGTTGGTGGAATTTTGAATACTGTAAATACAATTAATGTTGGTGTTGGATACAGTGACGGAACATTTACCAATGTAGACTTCTACAGTATTACTGGTTCTGGAAGCGGAGCAAAAGGGACGGTAGTCATCTCAGGTGGTGTAGTATCAGGAAATCCTACAATTACAACAGCAGGAAATGGATATGTTGTTGGTGATATTATTGGAATTACAACATCCAGTGTAGTAAAAGGTAAAAATGCCCAAATTTCTGTAACTACTCTTAATGGAAAAGACACACTATACCTAACAAATGTTCAGGGTGAAGAATTTACTACTGGTGAAAATTTAGTAGCATATTCAGGTTCAACTCCAACCACATATCCATCTGTCGATATCTTAAATTCTTCTGTAGTCAGTAATTTATATGATGGAAGAGTGATTGAGGTAACACAACCAAATCATGGTATGCACGCAGATAATAATATTGTTATCTTAGATGATATTGATCCAAATACAATTCCAACAACATTAAATGCCAACCTTGCTGTAAATGATGTTACAATATCCGTTGCAAATACATCAATATTTGCAACATTTGAAGGAATTTCCACATCACAAGGATACTTAAAAGTTAATAATGAAATCATTTTCTACAATTCAATTGTATCTGGTTCTGGTGGTGCAGGAACCTTGGGAATTGGATCTAGGGGTGTTAGTAATTCTCTCATCAGGACTCATAGCATTGATGACAAAGTTTATCCTTATGAGTTAAATGGTATTTCTTTAACAAGAATTAATACCCAACACAACTTACCTGCAGATTCTGCACTTAAATCCAAGAGAGATTTTGATACATACCACATACAAATAGATCGTGGTTCTAGAGTTTCTGGAGATTCTCAATTAAACTTTGCTGATGAGAATATTGTTGGTGGTGTAAATGCCTCAGCATCTAAGAATATTCAGTTTAATAGAATTGACCCCCAGTTTAGCGTTTTATCTCCGGGCGAATCAACTAAGATTACTGCACAAATTAGAACAGTTTCTGCAACTAGTTCTGGCGGTACTGAAATATCATTTATTGATCAGGGGTATGAAAATGTTGAGTTAAATAATGTAAATCAATTGACAACATCAAGACTTGTTGCATCACAAATTAATGAAACAACACGTCTTTCCGGGTTACCGAAGAATAAATCATTCACTCTCGGTTTGAATATGAGCACGAATGATTCAAATCTTTCACCAGTAATTAATGTTTCATCCTCATCGATAGTATTTGGTAGAAATCGAATAAATAATCCTATCGCAAATTATGCTACAGACGGTAGATTTAAAAATATTGAGGGAGATCCACATGATGCAGTTTATGTATCCAGTATAGTAAGATTGAAGCAACCAGCAACTTCTATTAAAGTTCTCCTTTCAGCATATCGCCATTCATCTGCAGATTTTAGAGTTCTTTATCAACTTTTTAGAGCAGATTCAAATGGAATTGAACAATCATATCAATTGTTCCCAGGATATGATAATCTCAAAGATCTTGATGGTGATGGATTTGGGGAAACTATTATCAATCCATCATTAAATAGTGGAAGACCTGATGCATTTGTTCGCTCAAGTAATGATCAAGAATTTCTAGAATATCAGTTTAGCATTGATGAACTTGAACAATTTAACGCTTTTAGAATTAAAATTGTTATGAGCGGTACTGATGAAGCAAAATATTTAAGATTTAAAGATTTTAGAGCGATAGCCTTAGCATAATATGAAAAAAGTTGAAGGACATAAGTACCTGTTTCGTGAAGATTCGGGTGCTATTGTAAATATGAATACTGACGATTATAATCAATATATTAGACTAAGAAATGATAGAAAAAAGCAAAGAGAAGAGATTGAGGGGTTGAAAAAGGATATTGATGAAATAAAGTCACTACTCATGGAGATTATCAATGGACCCAAATGAGATTCAACTTGAATCGATGAACAAAATGTTTGAATATGAAAAGTATTCCAGATTGATAGACGATTTGAATTTAGATGAATTAAAAATTTTTGCCAAGTCGTATGTTAAACTATACTTAAAACAGCAAGAGGTTATCTCTAATTTTTAATCTAAATGGTTCTTAGTAAATATAAATATTTTTAAGTATTAAAAATCAACAATGTCAGTATACGTTAATAATTTAACAATAAATCAAAACACTGACTTTGAACAGACCTTTACTTTAGAAACTGGTGAAAATGTATTAATAAATCTAACTGGATATACATTTAAAGCTGAAATGAGAAAGCACCCAACATCTGTTGGTGTTACTACATTTACAACTGGAATATATGGAAATCCCAGTAATGGGCAAGTTACAATAGGTCTTTCTACTTCACAAACTGCATCTATTAAAGAAGGCAGATATGTTTATGATATTGTAATGACCAATACAGTGGGAAAAATGTCCAGAGTAATTGAGGGTATGGCACTAGTTCGCCCCGGCGCAACAAAGTTTTAATATACATAAATAGTTCTACAGTGTATGTAACCAAGTTATGGCTATAAGAGTCAGGGTTGGGCAACAGAATGCAGTTAGGGTGATTTCATCAACGGCAACCGCCATTACAAGAATGCAGGACATTAATGATGTGGATACGATAAATAGAGGAAATCGTACTTTATTGATGTTTGATGGGCAGAATTATATACACGTTGATCCAGCAAAAATTCTTGATTTGTCAGATAATGTAGAGGATGGTGTTGTTGATTATGGTAATTTTTGACTTGATGAAAATTACTAAAATTTAAAAGAAAAAAAATGGCAACTCCAGTTTTACAGTTTAAGAGAGGACTCTTATCAAATTTACCAGGTTTAAGAGCTGGTGAACCCGGATTTACAACTGACAAATATGATTTGTATGTTGGATTAACTTCTGAGACTTCAACTAATCAATTTGTTGGATCTGGAAGATTCTGGACGGTAGAAAATACTTCTAGGGGATCTGGAGTAAACTTAGTAGAAGCAAGTTCAAATGGAAGTGATTACATTACAATCGCTTCACCAGCATCTCTTGCTGGCATTGTAACTTACTACATGCCTGGTACTCAGGGAATACCAAGTACAGTTCTTACTAACGATGGTAATGGCAATTTAAGTTGGTCAAGTGGATCTGCCAACCCAACATTTACTGGTATTGCAACATTTACCGATACTACTGACAATATACTTGGAAATTCAAATACTGGTTCTGTTCAAATTGATGGTGGACTTGGTGTTGATAAAAATGTAACCGTAGGTGGAAATTTAAATGTTCAGGGACTCTCTGAATTTATTGGTGTTGTAACTTTCCGTGGCGGAACAATTAATCTTGGAGACGCAGACACTGATGATGTTGTTGTTGGTGGTGAATTTGCATCAAATCTTGTTCCAACAACAGATGATACTTACAGTTTAGGTTCTCCTGCAAAGCAATGGAAGGATCTGTATGTAAATGGAACTGCCGATATTGATGCACTAATAGTTTCTGGTATTTCCACATTCACTGGTGCTATTGATTCTAATGGCGGTCTAGATGTATTAGGTCACACTGAGTTAGATGACTTAAACGTATCGGGAGTATCAACCTTTACTGGTGCTATTGATGCTAATGGTGATCTTGATGTTGATGGTCACACTGAGTTAGATGACTTAAATGTATCGGGAGTATCAACCTTTACTGGTGCTATTGATGCTAATGGCGGTGCTAACATCTCTGGCGGAGAAACTATATT
>Ga0208162_1000469_pt1 | contig 23527 bp, 10 predicted proteins | sample CB_VirMetaG_4_FD_184539 | JGI IMG/M metagenome (GOLD analysis project Ga0208162, IMG submission 184539) | Freshwater to marine saline gradient viral communities from Chesapeake Bay - CB_1508_1M Viral MetaG (SPAdes) (version 4) | ecosystem: Environmental > Aquatic > Marine > Coastal | place: USA... | reverse complement strand
AGAAGATACACCTACACCAAGGACTCTAACACCTAGGACGGTAGTAAATGTAACTCCAACAACAGTAACTCCAACACCTTCAAAAACTGCATCAGTAACTCCTACTCCGACTTACACCCACACACCAACCCACACACCTACTCATACTCCGACTTATACCCACACACCTACTCATACTCCGACTTATACCCACACACCTACTCATACTCCGACTTATACCCACACACCAACTTATACTCCGACCACTCAACCGCTTCCAGTTGCACCTACACCTACTCATATTCCGACTTATACCCACACACCTACTCATACTCCGACTTATACTCACACACCAACTTATACTCCGACTTATACCCACACACCAACTTATACTCCGACTACTCAATCGCTTCCAGTTGCACCTACACCTACTCCTCCAGTTGTACCTACACCTACTACTCCAGCTGTAACTCCAACTGTTGCAATTGCCCCAACTGTTGCAATCACTCCAGCTGTAACTCCAACTGTTAGAGTTACCCCAACTGTTACAGTTACTCCAACTGTTACAGTTACCCCAACTGTTACAGTTACTTCAACCAACACACCGACTTTAAGCCCTACAAAAACATGTTATGCTCCAGAATGCGACAATTCTTCATTGTCACTTGAGGCATTTTCTTCTTATGAGCCAGTTTGCGATCCAGAGCCTATGGCGAAGGTAAGATTAAAATTGTGCAATACAAGTATAGATTTTTCGGCGGATACTCCAACCCCAATAACACCAATTGCAACTCCAGGGGTAGATAGAGAAGAGTATGTTTCTGGAATACTTAAAACAGACGCAAGTAATGTTGGAAAAATTTATAAATTTAGAGGTGAAGAATGTGTCCAAGTTGTTTCGTTTGGAGAAGCATCATGTACGGATGCTGTTACGGAATTAAATATTCAAGGAGAAACATTTGATAGCTGCCTTGCATGCTCATTTTCAGAACCTGTTTTTGATATGATTAGTTGTGGGGCAAATGAATCTTATTCTCGCGATCAATTTGGAGTTAAAGTTTTAGGAGGTACTAAGGGAAGTGTTATAAATTTCGATGGGCAATGTTTTAAATTAGTTATAAATGAAGAATTAGGAGGTAGTCAAGCTAATTTTGAGCTTACTGCTGATCGTTATAGTACAGTGGAGGGTGGCTGTTCTTCAGCTATATGTCAAGCTACTCCAACCCCCACTCCAACACCTATAACAGTTACTCCGACAGTAACTAAAACTATTACTATAACACCAACAATAACACCTACAATAACAGTAACAGTAACAGTAACAGCGACTACCTGCAAGGAATGTGTAGTAGGAGAATTACAAAACCAAGAGGGCGATGGTTATGGAGATGAAGCTAAACCTTGTCCTGATGATATAAACAAAACATTAAAATGGGGAATTCCAAGTCTTAAAAAACATGCTTGGGACGGAGGGAATCATCCTATTATTTGGGGAGAAGAAGAAAATGCTAAGAATGGTCAGCCGATAGAAAACATACAATTTACTCCAAATGCTCAATCTGATGGGTGGATTACTTATACTCCAACACCCACTTCTACTTTGGCTGGGATCAAGAGATCTTTCTCTTCATTAGGAGTAACTCCAACTCCAACTGCAACATCAATTAGTAGAATAGATAACTCTCTCCCATTAGATACTGCTCAAATTTCTTTCGATGATAACCAGAGAGAATTTAGAACTAAAATAAAAGTTTTTGAATATTCAAATAATATAAAGGTAGCTCCCAATACTTCGACCCCAACTCCCAGCACTTCAATCCCTGCTCTTGGAGATATTAAATATTATGAAGGAAATTATTTTAATGCTTCTGCTACTTTTGACATCGCTTATTCAAATCCTTCAGCAGCAACAAAAGAAGAATTTATAGTTGGCTTATTTAATTATTTAAAAACAGTAACAACTACAACCTCAAGTGGAGTTACTGTATATTTTACAGATTATTTTTATTTAGGGTTTAATGATAATGAAATAATTAATGTTAGCGACCCAGATATAACACCTACAGCATTTACTATTACAGTAACGGAAAATGCTTCAACTCATGGGTGGATTACTTATACTCCAACACCCACTAGGACTAGAACTATAGTCCCGACACTAACACCAACACCAACCGCAACATAAAATGGGATACGAAGATCATTTACCAGAATTAGATACAAGAAGAGTTATAGATACAAGGAGGAAAAATCCAAATCCATGTGTTAATCCAAATTACGTTCTTCCTTTTGTCCCCTCTCGGCCTATTCCAGGTTTTCACAGTCCAGGAGCTCCAACTTCAATGGCTGTGGACTCAATTCCAGAGGAAGATCCCTACGATAGCGATGATGAAGAATCGCCAATAACTGAAAATAGCGGTGGAACGGATGATCCATATGTTGAGTCGGGGATAGATCTTGCCAATTCTTACCTTTTAACTACCATAGGTCATAATGCATCAATGGATGAACTGCAAACTGAAATTATGAATTCGTCTCCAGTAACAACAAGCAGTCACAATCCAAATTCAACAACTATCACAATAACTGATGAGCAGGGTAACGAGCTTTCAACTTCATCAAATATGGAAGATGTTAAAAATGCCCTGCAGGATCTTGGTGCAGATCTAAGTTCAATAACACCAGAGGGTTTAACGGATGAACAAATGGAAGAGCTATTAGAGGCGGCTGAAAATATAACCCGTAAAGAACAAACGCAGTTTAGCGAAGATTTAACAGAAATTCCCCTTGTCAATGTCGAGATCACCGACGATTTCGGAATAGCAGTTGATTTAGGTGTCGGTACTTATACAACCTTGGGAGTGGAGCAGGGCGGAACAGTAACAATGAACGTAACACAAACAAATGCTGGTAGCGGTGGTAAAGCCATAGAAAGAGGAGGTACAGGAGAAAAAGAAACTAGTTCTTCTACAACTTATAATGCGGATGACTTTAATTGGGATCCATATTCGAATTCTGGAAGTGAGTTCGGGGTATCATTGAATCCAAAACTTACCGTAAACACTAAAATTCCATATACTTCCTACCCTTTAACTATTTATGGTCAGTATTTTATACCATCAATTCCGATTGAAAGAGAAGGGGATTACAGAGTTAACAATAACAAACAATTTTTGCTTATAATCGAAACTAACTATTCGTTCTAGTTTATTTTGCCACAATAATTAATTCATACTCAGGAAGTATAGCATTCAATCTAGTGTAATTAAAGTCATCAAAACCTACAGCCCCCCCTGCCATTGCTTGGCCTATGCGAATTGGATTAATTGCTGGTGAATGAGCATTTATGTCAATGCCATTTTGAATAGCTACTTGAAAAGTTGTATTTGGGGGAATCACTTGGTTAGTATCTAAAATTACAAAGCAATGCTCATTCCCTAAGTTTTGTGCTACAATTGGACCACCAGCTCTATTAAAATTAGCTGAGTCCCATCCATATGCAGCTAGGCAGTAAGGATAGCAGTGAGAATTTCTTTGTGCAGCTTGTATATTTGCTACAGTAGAAGAAGGGTCTGCTGGTGCAGTAGATCCAAAGTTGCCAACCCCATGAGTTCTTGATGCCCATAAGGGACCGTCCCAATAAGCCGCATCTCTTCCTGCCGCAGTCTCCCACGCCTGAACTTGAGCAACCCTAGTATTATTTACTGTAGCAGGGAAGTCTGCTGTATTTAAATTATTATTATAATTAGGCCACCCCGCTCTACTTATCTCGGAAGGTCTTGGAAGGTTATGAACTGTTGCACTTGTGTCTGTGAAGTTATTAGCTGGATCTTGAATCCAACTAAAATTATCTCTTGGAAAGAAAAGTTGTGTTCCATTGTTTTTTAAAGGTTCAATAATAAATTCTTCGGCATCTTTATTACTCCAATAAGGAGACCTTGTTGCTGGGCCTCCAACATTTGGAGTATTACTTCCATAGTTATCCTGATTTTCGAACAAGGCATTTATTCCAAGCCATTTACTTGGAATTCCGCCCCATGTAAAACCTTCCCATCCTGCAGTATTGGCAACCGCAGTATTTCTTCCTGAATCACCAACATGTCCTGCATTTGCGACATCTGGTGCTCCTGCGGGAATCATAATTGAAAATGGAATATTAGTCTGATTTCCAGGAGCTTGAGCTAGGGTTAATGTTCCGCCCGCATTAACTGATGTTATGGCAAAATCAGTTCCTCCAATTTTTATTTGAAAATCTGTGGTAAAATATCTTCTCGCTTCATTATTATTCTGAAACATGTTGTTGAAGCTTACTGTGTTTCCGACCACTGTGCATGTTATTGCTGGATTTCCTCCCGTGGAATAATCAAGAATTGTGGTACTTGGAACTTCCACAAAACCACTTGGTCTTAACAATGTTCCGTTTTGAAAGATGGAAATTCCTTTAAAAGTCGCATGCCCAGTAAAATAATCTTCTTTTGGCACAATGTCTGGGCGAATAACAGCGTCGGTTACATTAACATTTACTCCACCAAAATTTATCTGATTAACGAAGGTGGTTGAATTTGTGGTCATGTTCCACTCGTTGTAAAAAAATGTTTTTCTTTTTAATATTAAATAACATCCTTTATATGGCTTACCTGTCGTTGTAATGCTCAACATATCATCGAAATGAATGCCCATAAAAAAATTAGTGGCATTTTGTATATGAATAGGATGAGATAAATGGTGCGCCGATTCACGATTTTGAATGTCAAACAATGTTGTTCCTGCAGGCGAACCAGCTGGAATATCTGCCGCTGTCATATTATTTACGAGACCGCCAGCATACGGTTCAGCGATACCTTGAGTGGTAAATGTTAAGTATGAATGAGCATTAACATTTTGAGGGTTTGCTATTGTGGATATGGCCCTAATTTGAGTTCGCCTATTTCCTACAAAACTAAAAGTTGAGTGAGGGTTTCCATTTGCAGTAATACCAATTCTAGATTCTTTTGGCCCAGATTCTTCGAATTCTCCAGTGTCCTTAAATGAAATTCCTCCATTCCAATATATATTATCGAATGGCATTACTCAGCCTCTTTTTTTTCTTCTTCTTTTTTAATTGATCTTTCCTGAAGCTCTTTTTTTAAAATATTTATATTATGTTCAATTTTTTCTTTTTCCGATAAAAGATCGTATAATAATGCTTTTATTTCCACGACTGAAATTTTCTTAATATCCATAATATTATATTAAATTAAGATCTTCTAAATCCAACATTAAATCTCATAACAGTTGCGGTTGATGCGGCTGGAATTGTTACATACAAATCTCCGTTTTGAGATAGTGTTGCGGGAGTAATTGTTCCGTTTGATGAGTGGATAGTTCCTCCAGCACTTCCCTCGCTTGCGGTAAATACAGGCTGATTATTTGCGTCATTAGTTGTAAATTCAACATCTGCATCATAATCAATGTCTGTAACTAAATATTCCACCCTACTTCCGCTTACTATAAAATATCTTTCTCCTGCTATTGGAAATTTAATTTCTCCACATAATTGAGTGTCTATATTTTTTGCAATTCCTGTGGAACTCCAACCATCAGTTAAGAAATTTGATATATATGATGTTTCTGCTGTTTGGTTTCCTCTAATATAAAAACCCAAACCTTTTCCATCTGAGCCTTCTGATGTATTAAAAGAAGTGCTTCTTAATCCAGTTATTGTTATAAAATCATTAGTATTATCATATTTAATAATATTACCAACACTATTAGCTATTGAAAATTCACCATCTTTGTTCAGAAATAAACCCACATCAGAATCATTTAAACTAGTTCTGCCAACAGTACCTATAAAGTTTTGGTTTATCTCAAGACCACCTATTCTTCCAGCACTTCCGCTTATAGTACCACTAAATACTCCATCAACTGCATAAAGTTTACCTTCATTGCTTACATGGAAATCATTTCTGTCACTATCAAATTGTAATGCTGGACCAATACTTATATTTCCTAATGAATCAACTCTGAAATGATTTTCTGAGTCACAAGCGCCAACTGCTATAGTCGCCCCACTTATACTCCCAGAATTTACAACTAAATCATTAAATGTTGCTCGACCATCTCCCCTTATTTCAAAACCAGATGGGTTAGTTGATGCACCACAATTTACATTGTTAAATAAAAAACTTTTTATTACAGAATCCCCTGGATTAATTTCATCCCCAAGAATAATAGTTTGTCTCGGCTCAAAACTATTTGCTGTTATAGTTCCATTTATTGATGCATCTTGAGCATATAGCCTACCGTCATTTGTTACTAAAAACTTAACATCTATAACTCTCCACCAATCTCTTCTTGCGCCATTTAGTTGCGAGTCATGTGTATAAACACCGTTCCTATTAGGGTTTGGAATTGCACTTCCGTCAAACTTTTTTCTAGGAGGACCTATCACTGGACTATTGGCAAAAACCGTACCGAAATTATTATTATAATCTTCAGATCCTCTAGATACAGTTGGAAAATTTCCTTGAGTTAATCCTCTTACTTCTTGTTGGTATATGGGTCTTCCGCCATCATCACCAACCCAATAATTTATTTCAATAAAACCTCCTCCATCAGCTGCATTATCTAATCTATTTAATAAATCAGTATATGCAGTATTATCTAAAGAAGGATCATTGGTATAGTCTTCTACATTTAATTGAAATTTTACTGGTAATGCATCTCCAGAATGACCCATGTTTCCAGTAAAGAATCCTGATATATTTAAGCTTTGATCACCTATACTTAGTTGGCCTTCCTCATCAACTCTAAATTGACTCTTTGGGTCAGCTCCTATTTCAATGGTTCCAGCAGTCATATTCCCTCTTATTTCAAGAGTGTTTGGAACTATATCGTGGCCTATTTTGTCCCTGAATGTGGGTTGTTTAAAAGTTTCATCTGCTAATCTTTCTCCTGTCCAAAAAAGACCTTGCCCCCCAGGGCTAGGATCTCCAATCCTGAACATTAAGTGATCTATATAAACTCCACTTCCATTTGCATAAGAGAATTTTCCTTCGCTTGGTATTCCTTTTACATAAGAATCATCACTCAATATTCTCCCACTGGGCCTTGCTAAAATAAAAGTATTTGAAGTAATTCTGTCTGTTAATATTTTTCCAGCTCTTACACTCTCAATATATGAATCGCCTATTGCTCCACCAGTAACATAACCCAAGGTATGTGGAGTATTTGTATATTTAGCGGAAGTATTATCCGTATGGTTTGTTGTAGATATTCCAGAAACAAATCCTACTCCTGTATTGTTTGATCTATCTACTGTTCTTAAGAAATAATGATACAGAACTTCTTGTTTTGGCTCTTGATTTTTATTTTCAGAATCAACTCCATATCCACTAAAAATTCCGCTTTCAACATCGGAATCTATAAATGCTGTTCCAGGATTTAATGAATATGCATATTCACTTTCATTAGCTAGGAAATACCCACTGATATCTTCTGTCTTCCAGCAATACTTATTCTGACTTGAATTTTCGTTAAGTCTTCCTGTGGGAATACCTGTTTTGTATACTAGTATTTGAGCTGAATCGGAAGAAACTCCATTACCCCATTCCCATTCTAAATAGTTTTGCTTTGGCCCAGATGTTATAAAAAAAGAATTTGGATTAGTTGGTAATGTATCATCCTTCGGAGTTCTGATTGGTCTAAATTTATTTAATGGCAAGATATACTGACTATAACTTCCGTCTTTTGAGTTTACTCTAAATCTTGCGAAATAATCAGAATTAGCTAATAAATTATTAAATATTCCGCTTCCAGTCATATTGACTGCTCCGTACTCAATGAAAGATGTATCCGTACCAACTAAAGTTGAAAAATCAGAAGTTCTTGATAATTGGACTTTATAACTCGATTGATTGTAATCGACAGGCTGTTCTATTTTATAATTAATAAAAGCATAAGATGAGCCATCTCCATTTTCATCATTAAATATTCCGCTTGAAAAAGTTATATCAGCAGGGCTTGGATTTGAAGGTGGTGAAATAAAAACTTGCTGTCCTGTATTATGATTAGCGGGGCTTGATGTATTACCTATACTAAAGTCTCCTGTATTATTAGATGTATCTACAGCTCTAAGCCAAAAATATAAATCTTGATTTTGCCTTCCGCCGAAATCTCTCAATGGAATTACTTCAGAATTAAATCTAGCCTCTTGATGCACAAAAGTTCCGTCTGCCGTTCCAGTAAAATTTTGATGCCCAGTGTAAAGAAGTATTCTACTTAAATCTGCATCAGGAGGATTCTCCCAAGATAAAAATAAGTTATTTCCATTTTTTACACTCTCTACCCAAGTAGGTCTACCAGGCGGAACATCATCAAAAGGCACTGTAAAGTTTCTTTGGGTTTGTGGACCTAAATTACCCTGTAAATCAGAAACTCTTATTCCTACATTATATTCTCTTCCCCCAACCCCAAGATAGTCATACCTTCCAGAGCACTGAGGTTTAACAACACCACAATTATCTACCCTTGGTAATGATATTGTTTCAACAAATGAATTTGCAGAGTTTCTAATTTCAACTTTATATTCTTTAAAATCATCATCAAAATTAAAGTCCCCAGAATAAAATATTGCCATATAGGAGTTTTGTACTCCGTCTGGGTTAGTTTTTACATCTCCGCTTAAAAATAATTCTGGAGCATTAATTGTATCAGATATTGATAAAGGATTATTTACATCTATTGCATCACCTATATTTCCAGCATGATCAACAGCTCTAATATGAAATTCTCCGTCTCTCGAAAGTGTTGCAGGGTATGATCTTCCTCCGTATTGATTTACTGGATAAACAGCGAAGTTTGTATCTGTTTTTATTAGAAAGTCGGAATCTAAAGGTAAGGGTGTGCTGTCTTTACTTCCTGTATATATCCTTAAGTGGTTTAAATCTTTATCTGATGGATTAACCCAATTAAAATGAATGTTATCAAAAATTTTCTGAACTGTAAAATTAGAGCACGGCCCAGGAGGAGTTGTGTCGCTTTCAGCCTGAAAGAACATAATTTTTTCAGGACTCCTTCCAAAACTATTTGCTTCACACCATCTTAATTCATAAAAGGCAGAAGGGTTAGGTAGCTCAAACTCTCCAGATAAAACCCCTCCCGTAATCAAGCAGTTATCATTATTAAGATCGCCATACGGATTTCCAAAAACATCACATCCAGATATTTTTAGATCAGCCGCATCCAGCATTATTCTGGATCTTTTGAAATTTACTTCGTCTCTAAATTCTCCTTCTTGATAATTAGTAAGAGACAATCCTTTATTTTGTTCTCCCCCAATAGTAGCTTTATTATCTATAGAAATTCCTTGAGGGTTATCATATAAAACTTTATAATCCCCGCATTCTTGAGATCCTGATATTAAAAACTGACCGTTTTGTAGTATATTTTCTCCATTATCTATAGTTGACAGTAAATTTGCATAGTAAACTGAATCAACTTCACGAACTCTTATTTCATATCTGCCATCAACAGCATCTCCGTTAGAATAATATTTTTGATTTTCTGCTGTATTATGAAAATAATAGGAAACTCTTGATCTTAATTGACCTTCTGTATTAACAAAACCAGACGGTTTAATTATTAAATCTACAGTATTTTCTTCTGGATAACCAAAAACAGGAAGCTGTGGTATTATCTCGCCTTCAGGTAATGGGTCAAAAGTTACGGGATCATCAACTGGATCTCTAGGCTCTCTTATTGGTTCACTTGGAAAAGTTGGATCTGTATATACAGTTGACGGTAAGTCGGTTCTATCAAATTTTCCAGAATTATATTCAACACCAATAACGGAAAACATTCCATCATCAAGCTCCTGTTTTTTTAATAAAGAATAATCTTTTTCTGTGAACTCGCCGCTTTGGTGTCCATCACCTGACCCATGCAATATATAAATTGAACCATCTAAAATTTTATCTGTTACATTTTTTCTTTCAGCCCCATTTCTTAAATTATTTAAAATGCCGCTATTTAAGAAATAGTCATTTAAAGTTTTAAAACCTCCCGCCGCACTTATTTTTGAGCCTGTGACAGTTTCTTTTAATATTAGATCTTCTAATTCATGTGTTAGAATTTTGGCTCCAGAAGGAGTATTTTCTATATAATTATTTAAGTTTGTGTTGCTTGATGACGAAGAATCTAATGGTATCTCAACCAAACTTCCTCTAGTTCCATCGTCAGCAGAACCAATATTTAATCCATTTCTATGTACAAATTCTTTAAATTGCTGAGTGTCTTCATCAAAATCTCTACCAGGAATAAGAAAACTTATGCTTGAAAAATTATAATTACCCGTGTCTAGATTTTGGTCTAATAAAATATAATTGTCGCTTACTGTATTGTTGTCCCCAACTACTTCCTTTACTCTTCCTCCAGACTTTATTCCGTTTCTTAATTGATCTGATATAGAAAATACATCTCCAGGCTGCAAATAGTGCGCACTTTTATCTGTAACAAAAGAAACCGTTTCTTCTTCTAAAGTTGATGTTAATAATATCCATCTACCAAGTCTTAAAGCTTGATCTCTAGAAGTGCAACCAACGGCACTTATTTCTTTTAATATTAGTCCATACCTTATTATGCCCTCTGCATCTTCTACATATTCATATTTAGGCAAGAAAGAATCATCTTTGTCTTTGTATGCAACTTTTATAGCGGTAAACCTAGCTTGTTTTGCGGCTCCTACATAATTAAATATTCCATCTTTTACATTGTCATTATTAAATTTGAATAATGATTCCTTTGGAGAATTCATTGATACAAATATTTCATTTGCATTAAAGTATGCGATTCCTCGAAATATGGAAGCTATTTCGTTTAAAGCCTTTATGGCTTCCATTGCATTTTGGAAATATATATTACATGTAAATCTTCTTTCTTTTACAAATTTTTGAGTTTTACCTGCTTTTGAAGTTTCTACAAGTTGATCGCAGTATTTTGCAATTTTATATAATTGCCATTTATCGATTTTTACATCTTTTACATATTCGCCTACTCCGTAAATATCATTCGTTATTAAGTCGTAAAATATCCAAGCAGGATTATCAGTCCATTCTAGTTCGTGTTTAAAAGATCCGTTCCAATTTCCAACATGCCTATCTTCTCTAACTGGCCCATCAACACCCTCACCTAAATCTTCGTAGTTACTAGGAACCCTTACTTTTTTTAATTTTAAATCAAATGTTCTCGTCGGTATGTTGCCTAAATTATCTGCGGTAAAAATTGTACCTACATATGCTGAATGTGGATAAGATAGATTTGAAGTTGTTATCTCAGTAACACTAGCAAAATCTGCAGAAAAATTTTGTTTAAAGTTTTCTCTTTCAGGAGTTAAATTTTCTATGTATATTTTTCTAGGTCTTTTTCCGTTTAAATCTTTTAACTTAAAAAATATATCTTCTCTATAAGGAGAAGAAGCGATGCCAGATACTTTTAAGAATACATTATGGCTATTAATTCCATCATCATTTATTCCGCTTACAACTCTTCCAGGCATTGTCCTGTGATGAACTCCTGTGATATCTCCCCATATATGAAATGTACCCACATTTGCAGTTTGTTCTCCGTCGGAATTTATTAAATAACATTGATTTATCGCGATAGTTAGACCTATCCAGTCAACATCTTCATCTTGAACCGAATGAGATCCAATATAAAATTTATTAACTGTAGTGGCTCCTAATTTTTTTGAATTATATAAAGCTGTTCCTTTGTTTAATGTTTTTGATGTGTAAGAAAAATCTTCCAGCCAGTAAAAATTATCATCTGCTACTTTACTAGATGTTCCTTGTCCAGTAAAAAATCCAGATTGACCAACTTCTCCATTTTTATAAGCTACAGATATATTTCTATAATTAAGCTGCCCATCATTAGACCCTATGTCTGTAGTCATTACAGGAACATCATTTATATATATTCCTTTTAGAATTTCAGCTCCAGAAACAAGTTTTCCTGTGTAATCAACGAAACCCTCAATTGGTCCTTCAGAAACTAAATCAACAGCTTTAAAAAAAGAATTCGACTGCAGTAATTCTCTATCTCTATCAGATACATTAAATGCACCAGTAATTTCTCTAAGAAATATCTTAGGTTTAGAATTCTTTGCTGGTGAAAATATATTTATCGCCATTATGAAATAACCCTTTCTGCTCCTACCACTGTAGTTGCAACTTCTTTTGGCCCTTTACTTCCAGCATCAGAATCTGTGTTTGTTTCAAAACTCACTTGCTCGTAATTAACCATCCTACAATTAAGAACTGACGATGACACAACATGACTTCCTATTCTTAATCTACCGTATCCTACTGGAACCCTTGCTCCTTGAATTACATTATTGGTTGGGTTTGAGAATATAAAAGATGATGACGATTTTAGTGAATCCTCTTGCTGGGGGGTTGGATTTTCGGGCTCATCCATTAGTGAGGATATAACGCCTTGAATTAATAAAGCCGCCCCGACCTCAAAAAGAACATCGCCCACAAACCCTAACATATTCCCCCACACAGTACCTTCAAACAAATTATTTCCTAACCAACTAAGCCCCCATCCAGTTATCAATCCAGCTCCTCCATAAGCCATCATTTCTTGAGCGAGTGTCAGGCCAGAACCAGCCATTACTGGCATTACAAGCATTTTCTTTTTAGAATTTATTTCGATATCTAACTCCTTTGAACTAACAGGTTTTTTATCGACCCATATTCTATATTTAATATTCTCTCTTTCTTTTTCTGCTAAATATTTTATAAACCCATCGTTATTTGCATCTAATGCTTTAAAAACATCCATGGGGGTATCTGCATCAAATTGCCACTTCTTTCCGAATTTCTTACCTAAATTTCCTACTAAAAATACCTCGATCATTTATATCCCCTTGTAAATATTACACTATTTTGAAAAAGTTTTTAATATCTTTATCTCTTTTTGCAAAATTTGGTATATATGTATTAAATTTTTTTGTTTTCAAACTATAAACAATATATGGAGCAATTAATTCTTCGGAATGTTTTATATCTGTATCTGAAAATTTTTCGTCCTGATCTATATGAGAATGGAAAACAGCCAATATCTTTCCGTTTTTTATTAGATTAACTTGATCGCTTAATTTTATTTCAAAATTTTTTTCTGGATTAGTTGATGCATTTTCGCATTCAATCACCCTATCTCCACTTTTATGCTTTAGTATGACGCCACAAGATTCTATTCGTTTATTCTTTTGACAAATTTCTTTTATTAAATTTTCAATATTTTTATTCATCAAAAAAGTCTACTACCAGGAAATCCGCCGAATGGAAGATGGTCATCTTCTTCTCCAGTAAATCTCAACTTGCAACCTCTTAAAGATTTAGAACAAGAATCTTGAGCCCAAAGAGAACTATTTATACTGGGTTTTTTATCTTCGGATGATGTATGATTTGATATGCAAACAAAAACGACATTTCTAGATGAATTACCCTCTCTTACGGAAATAGATACAAAATCATTCTTTGCATATGCTACTCCTTCTGCCCATACGCCTCTATTATTAAGTGCTCCAGTAAACTTTACATCATTTGAGTCTGCACAAGGAACTCCAGAGTACTTACAGCCATTACCTCTATACTTCCAGACGCAATAATTGTTTATAATTTGCCTATTTGGAATTACGGCATTTTCTAGATCCAAAGGGCTTGATAATTCATATTTTATTAAATTTTTATTTTCTGTAACCTTTTGGTTTATTACCCACTCTTCGTCTCTTAATTTTGACAAAGGGTCAGGGTTTATTCCCATACTCCTCCAGTAATCTTGATCCCCTGAATAATTTAAGAAGTTAACTTCGTCAATAAACCTTATAAAGGTTTTAATTCTCCTTACTTTTGCTCCAAGTAAATCGTCTTTATCTTTTATATATCTAGAGAAAAATCCTTGAAAATTAATTAATGAAAGAGATGGCCTAGACATCTTCCCATCAGATCTTACCCCAAAGTCTTCTTCGAGAAATGGAACATAAAAATACTCTTTAGCATCAAAGAATAAAGATCTTGTATAGTTATTTACTCCTCCATGAAATCTAATTACATCACTAGTATTTGCAATATCATATATTTCAAAAAATACTATTTCAGCGGAAGGGTTTTGAGAAAAAATTTCTCTATTTATACATTCCGTTTTATTGTAATCGTGAGCTCCCATTATATATGATAAATTAGCAGTTACCTTTTTCCAGCCTTCTTCTTATCGGAGATTCCTGTATAGTAACCGTAACAGAATGAGACCCTTTGTATAAATAAGTGTGGCTAATTCTATCACATATAAATTCTGCGGTCTTAGGATCTGGATTTTTATATGTAAAAGAAAATGACTCTTGTCCCATTTTAAAAAGAAAAAAGGCTAATATTTTCAATAATTTTTCGTCATCTATATTTTCAAAATTTAGAGATGTTAAATCTTTCTGAGAATTTATTCCATCATTCCCTCTTTGAAATCTTATTCTTGGGTCTTGAAAATTTAAGTTTCTAGTTTCTATGTCCCTTGAAATTGAATAAGAAGGCATTATATCCAAAACATATTTTTTCCTATATTCTTCAATTATGTCTTTTTTGGCTTGAGGCATCGATTCTACTTTTAGTATATTTTTAATATTTAATATAGAAAAATCCTGATTTACAAACTGAGCAGCTATTGATGTTGATCCTTCATATTCATTTTCATTACTAAAACTAAAACAAGAAAAGTCTTGTATGAAATAAGGGCTTATTGAATAAAGTGATTGGTATGCATTTGCTGATGATAAGCCAGATCTTTCTTTTGTTTGAAATGGAAATTGCTTATACCCATCTCGATCTCTTAAGTATTGAATTATCCTTTGTGCCTCAGAGTCGCTTCTGTATTGAAAATTTAAATTAAAAGATGCGATAATATTATTCATGGCTGAAGGATGAACATATAAATAGCCGTTTCCATAATCAGAATTCATACCTTCAAAAACAAAATCAACAGAAGAGCCATAAGACGGAATAAAATTAAAAGGATCTTCAAACTCAAAGTTTAGTAGATTACTATTAACTTTTGAGCCTGAAATAAAATCTTGATATGTATTATATTTTCCTACTCCAGCATTCGTAGCTTCGCTATAATAATCTTTTTCAAGATTCCAAAAATTTCCAGAATTAAATGTCATCTTATAACCTCAAAAATTTCTATATTTCCATTAACTAATCCACCTTTTGATACTGATAAATTTTGGTTTTTAATAATTCCATTACATGTTATCAGTTGACCTCTAGATAAATTATTATTTGTTTCTGGCTGTATTTCTATTTGAGCAAAATCTTGCCCTGAGAAATTTATTACTTTACCAATATCTTCTCCATTCATGGATATTTCTTTTACAACACTACCAAGCCTAACATCCTGAGGAAATTCCTCTCCTATGACATAGTTTGGAAAACGTTCAGAGGTTACAGTATAATCTATTCTTTGGGGATTATCCATTCCTAGATTTGTATAATTTATATTAGTAAGCGATGTATGAGCTCCATTTGCAAGATTTAATTTTCCTGATCCAAATTGACCTGTTGATAATAAATCTTGATACCCGCTATAAATATTAAAATCAGCTTTAAATGTTACTGGCATATACGGCTCTATGTTTATGCTATAATTTGTGAGATATGCTCCTGAGAAATTTATTCCCCCAAAAGATCCAGTGCAAGAAATGTCTCCAGTAAGATTTGATATTACATCACTTTCTCCAGTTACATAATATTCGAAAGAAACTGAAGCGGACAATTCGGATGGAGCCTGATATGTTTCTACATCGCCTCCATAGACAACATTAGCTTTTGTTGATGAATTAGATGATAACGATGCATTTAATGCAAATATTTTCTCTTCATTTATAGAGACAATGCATTCATTATATTTTACATATTTCGCCATATCAACTTAGCTTTTTATAAGTTATTAAAGGTGAGTTGTTAGAACTCATTGCATATTCCAACCTTACTCTTGTGTTATTTTCGGTATCTGCGGAAAAACTTTCACCCACTAAATGGAATTTTTTAAAATCATATTCTATATATTTTCCAGTATCACAAGCATCTTTTACAGAAACAGTTATATTTCTTTGATGTATTCCTGTTTTAATATAATCATATATGTTTTTTGTTTCATAATCATCAACATCCATTTCTACTGAAAAAGAATTACTAATCGGTTGAATATATGAAACCTCACAAGGATATATAGATCCTATTTTATATATAGGCTGTCTTTTAGGAGAAATTGAAAAAGAAAAACTTAAAACTCGATTTGTTTCTCTTCCATCACAATTCAATGATATTCCACTTGTTGATGGTATAAACATTCCCGTTTGACTTCCTTCGCTTGTAGATCTTATTGCACTTGGTCCGATCTCTCCATATACAGAAATGTCAATACTTGTTTGTGGAATTTGATTGACTCCAAAACTAACAGAATAAGAATTTAAATAACCACTTTCAAAGTTTAAAAATTTTCCATTATATTCTATGCCACCATTAAATCCAGTGTCTGCGATTAAATTTGTAATCGGCTCATCGCTTGTTACCATTGCTCGATTTATATTAAATGTCGCCGAGCCAGGGGCATTCTGTATTAAATCTGGATCTCCTGCATATCCTAGAAATGTATTTTCTTGATATTGGATACTATAACTTCCGTCTATAGACGAAACTCCTGACATTTGAATTCCATCTATATAAAAGTTATGATCTTCACTATATAATAAATCTTTCATTACCTAAGAGATCCACCGACTCTCTTTTCCTTTTGTATAACATCCATAACTGCAGCTTTTACTTTTGATGCAAATTCTTTTGTATCTAAGTTTGATGATGTTTGGCTTACCCCGCCTTGATTATCTACATTTATGCTAATTTTTACATTATTACTAACCGACCCTCCTGAAGCTTGATTGCCACCAGAAAATGTTCCATTATTTATGCTTCCCATCATTTGAGAGCCATAAGTTTTTACTGCTTCTGGACTCATCACATATTCTCCTCCAGTCAGCATTGCTGGAACTTGTCCACCCTTATTAAAAGATACTTTATAATCTGTTTGATTTCCTGTTATTCTATGCTGAACATCTTGAGTCCTTAAGTACTGACTCATTTCATTAGCTTGCCATCCTTGTCCTTGGAAATAATCTATATCCCTCCTTATTCCAGCTCTTTCAGCTCCGCTTTGTTGGTATGAGGCCCTACCTTTAGTGTAATCATATTTTCCAGACTTTTCTAATTTTTTATTAAAAGCTTTAGCTTCTTTTTTTGCAGCTCTATTTTTCGCAAAATCAGTACCTTTATACCAATCCATTGCTTTTCCGATAAGAACTCCGCCAGCTATACCTGCAACAGCCCCAAGTATTGCATTTCTTCGAGCTTTTTTAGCTTCTGCTTTAGCTTCTTTTCTGGCTTTTTCTTGCTCTTTTGTTGCTAAATCTTCTCTGAATTGTTTTTGTTGTTCTCCGAAAAATTCTAAAATTTTTCTATCGTTTGCTCTCGCAAATCCAGTTAATCTTGAATCAATTCCAATTTCTTTAGATAAAGTTTTATATCTTTTTACATTTCCATATTCATTTTTGTCGTAATAAGCTTCTCTTTCAGCTGCCTTTGGAGCTGCTATATTCATATCCACTGCTCCGCCTTTCGCAAAAGCGGGCATTGCTCCTTGGTTGATCCTGCTAAGCATCCCTGTTCCGTATTTTTGTACAGCACTTTTTCTTATTACATATTCTCCGCCAGTCAACAATGCGGGGACATCATCTCTCACTCCGCTACCACCCCTTACCATTCCTCCTGAATTTAATTCAAGATCAAAAAGTCCACCAAGAGAGCCCGTTATTCTATTAGCGGCACTTTGAAGAAATGCTTTTTGTATCATTTGTAAGAATGAAACACCTATATCTTTCAATCTGTCCCTAAGATTATCTGCTCCATTAAGCGCGGCTTGCATCGCATCAACCATTCCATCCCTAAATGCAAAAGGTAAATCTCTTCCTAATCTTGTATATATTTGTTCGGATTCAGCTTCCAGATCAGCGAACCCTTGCTCAAGTCCTAACCCTAAATTTGTTGGTATTTCTTGAGTCACTCCACCATCTCTTGCGGTAGTTCTTTGCATTTGAAGAGTTAAATCTACCATAGATCTATTTAAAGTTGAAAGTTTGTCTGTTTGAATTCTGGTTAATCTATTTCTCTCTTCATCAGTTATATTCGTGTCTCTTCCAATTCTCGCAACTTCTTGCCTTGCAGCATCCGCTTGTTTTTGAAATTCCACGAGCTGATCTCTTTGTGTTTGTGTTCCAATCGTTTCACTTCTAGCAGCTACTTTTGCCGCAGCTCTCTGTGCATTTGTTGCAGTTGGATCTTGCATTAAGGTCTGGAATTTTACTTCTCTACTATCTTGCTCTAATACATTACTAAGAGTATTACTTGCAGCCCTTTGTCTAATATCCAAGCTATTCAGCTCTCTTAATCCTCTAAATGTTCCCATGGATTCATCCATGAATTGTAATGTTTTAGTAAATTCTACAAATTTATCTTGAAATTGTTTAAGTCTTTGACTTTCGGCAAAATTTAACAATTCTTGACCACTAGCAGTTATTGTTTCAAGTAAGCTATCTAAAGTATTAACTGTTTCATCACTTATACCATCTGTATTTTTAAGATCTGATATTCTTGTTCTTAGTTTTTCTATATCACTAACGCTAAAGCCTAATTCATTTATTGCCTTTAGAGCTTGTTCGGTTGTTGTTATAGTAATATCACCCAAACCTTCTAATTTTTCTAGAAGATCGGGGGTTGAAGCGGTTACTTTTACAGCATTCCCTCTAATATCTTCTATTTTAGATATTTTCCCTTCTATACTTTTAGTCAAATTTTCAATCTCTTGATTTTTTACATCTAAGTCTGTTTTGTATTTTTCAACATTAGCAGAGCTCATGTCTATCGTTTTTTGAACGAATTTTTGCAGCGCTTCTATTTGCTCTTTATCTGTCCCTGTTACTTTCTTTAGGGTTTCTTGGATTTGTTCTTGGGCACTTGAATAATTTTCTTCTCCAGTTGCGAAATCCATTGTAGGAATAATGCTGGCTGAAATTCCCGATACTAATCTATCCAAATATTCCTTATCAGATTCAACTCTAGAACTTTTCTTTTTGTACGGAACAGATCCTTCTCCCATTGCCTCTAAGTCAGCTGGCTTTAGTGTATTTTCTACTCGATTTAATATTGAGGAGTTCTTAAGGCGATTTCCTATGTTAGCTAATTCTATATTACTATTGATTGTGGAAATTTCACTTTCTAGCGCTGCTACTCTACCCCTGTCGGTTTTAATTCCTTTATTCAAGCTATCTACAAGCATCTGTGATGGTCGAGCTAATCCTTTGGCTACAGTTACGGGGCCTCCTGCTCCTGCTCCGCCCGAAGATCCAGGAACTGAGACTGTAGTATTGCTCGTTTGGCCCGTTCCCATCATTGCATCTTGCATTTCTTTTGTTTGACCCGCAAGATTATTCAATGCAAATATTAATTTCTGTTCGCTTAAAAGTCTTCTAGCATCTGCCTTTAATCTTGTAATTGCTTCATCTTTTCTCGCTTTTAATTCTTCTTGAAAAAGATCTTCCTGTAACTTTATCTGCCTTGATCGCTCTTCTTTATCAGTCCTAGATCCCCTAAATGTATCACTAGATTCAAAAGAAATTCCAGAAATTCTTCTTTGTGAGGCGGCTAGTCTTCCAGCAAGTCTAGTATTATCTCTTTGACTTTCTAATGCGGAAGCTGAAGCGGTTTTACCAAGTAAGTCATTAATTTTTCCCTGTATAGCAGTTTGAGCCTCTTGAAGCTTTAATGCTTGTCTGTCAGCATTTATTTGTTCAATTAAAATATCTCTTCTATCTTGAGATTTATCTAAAATATCCTGAAGAACTTCTCTTCCTTCCTCTGATATTTCTTTTTCGAAATCAATTCGCCCCAAATTTTGTCCTGATAAAATGCCAGCTCTATCAGTTTTTATTAATCGTTCTAGTTGAGCTAAAGCGGCAGGGTCGTTGGTTCCTAAAAGACCTTCAATTTCAGCTCTGCTTTGGGCAGTATTTTTTTCTAATAATTTTTCAAACCTTTCTAAATTATCTTTCCTTTGGTCAAATTCTAGACCTCCAAAAACATTCATTGAACCAGATATTTTTCTTCTATCTATTTGTGACTGTAGCGCTTCAGCTCCTCCTTCAGCAACAGATTCGATTAATCCTAATGTCATATTAGGAGTAAAGCTTAATGTTTTTCCTGCCATTTTTGTGGATGTCAGTAATTGAGCTGATTCGTTTGCTTCAAAACTTCTAGTCCTAAAACCTAGCCCCTGATTAAATAAATCTATTCTACTTCTAGCTGTATTTAATCTTGATGACGGAGTATTATTAGAAAACCTTGAAGAAAAATCTAAAATGGATCCTGTGGTAGAAAGACGAGAAGCTCCTCTTATTTTTTGTATTTCAGAATCTTTTCTTAATCCCGCAATAGTTTGCTTAAAAGCTTTTTCTAAATTAAAAGTCTGCTGTCCGAGTATTGCATTTGCTTTACTTACTTTGTCAAAATTATCAATTTGTTTTTCTAGTTCTTTTCCTAATTGTTCAAAAGTTATTATTCCTGCATTAAATGATGCACTTAAAGCTTCAAATTGACCCTGTGTAATGATAGTTGCATCTCTTAGTTCTGCTAGAGCATTAACTCCTGTTGTTGGATCTTCTCCTAGATTTGCCAATTGTTGTTTTGCTCTTTCTGTTTCTGCTTCTTTTACCTGCCCGCCGACAACAGTTCCTCCAACGGCGGCACCAAGCAATTTTTGTCCGATAGATACGGCTCTTATTTGAGGAATTAATTGAGCCAGGGCTAATATGCCTGCCGCAGTGCCACCTCCTGCGGCAACCTGTGTTCCAGTTATTCCTTGTCGTCCATTTGCAGCTGCTCTGATTCTTAAAAGTTCATCTTCTCCAATTGCGGTGCCTGCAGACCTTGTTCTTATTAAATTATCTTTTATTTCAGTTAGAGTTCTTTCTACAGTTTCTCTTCCTCCCTCTATCTGTCCAGATCTTAATCTTTGATCAATTAAATTAGCTAAAGAAGTTGCAGCGTTTCTTGAATTTTTTCTGTCAATAGCTAATGCAAAATTTTGAGTAGATACACCTTGGGAAAGTCTACTCTGTAATGAAGTTTGAATTTTATTCAATCCTTCTGGACTTCCACTTGCGGCTAAAACATCTCCAAGTATATCTGGATCTGTAATTTGAGCTATCGCTTGATTTATAGCGGCATCAATTTGACCTACGGCTGCTAGATTTCCTGAACCAAAAGCTTTCGCCCTATCCTGGTTCAATCTTGCTAATGAAGTTGTTGCTTGAATATTTGTATTAAGTGCGACAATTTCTTTTTCTCTCAGCTTTACTATTTCCTCTATACTTAAAGTCATCTTGCTCGCAGAGGTAGCGAATCCAGCTGCGGCCCCTATTAACATTCCAGGCAAACCAAATAATGCTCCAATACCAGCTCCCATAAGGGTACTCGATGCTCTTTCTCCTGCGGCCCCTTCTGTTATTCTGAATTGACCACCTTCAAAACTTGCCCTGTCTTCTCTTGGTCTCTTTGAGCCTACAAATCCAGCAAGCATAGGTAGTGCAAAGGATGCCGTTAATCCTACATTACCACCGAAACCCCTGAGACTTCCAGCAAACTGTTTTAAGCCAGCAGATGCGCCAGAAGCGGATCTTCCTAAAAGACCCCCTAATCCAGATCCTTGCCCAGCTCTTCCAGCCTCAAATTGACTTCTGAATAAATTAAATCTTCCACCTCTAGCTGCAAGTCTTTGCGAAGCTTGTAATCTTCTTTGCTGCCTGTCGTCTTTACCCTTTTCTCTGTTTTGTCTTTTTTGCTCATCTACTAAATTATTAACCGCACCCGCAAGAGCAGGAAATGCTTGAACATTTCTTGGATCTGCTGCTTTTGCAGCTTCTGAAATTGCCAATCTTTGGGCAGCCCTTATATCTTTTGCAGATCCTCCAGACTTTAAAGTTTTTTCAAGGGAATTCATTGCCCCTATAAAGCCTGTAGCACTCCTTGCTCCAGTTAGACCTCTCAACTCTCCGCTCATCAAACCACCTTTTGCAAGCGATGAAACCGATGATCTTGCTCCAGTCTCTTGTGCGAACCTAGAAAATGCTTTTTGAGCTTCAGAGCCTCCACTTTTCAAAAATGCCGAAAGAGCTTTATTAGTTTCGCCTTTTGTCATTCCCTCGGTTGAAGCTCCTCTACTTGCTAAAAATGCTCCTGAAAGCTCTCTTCTTAATTCTGATTTAGAAAATCCTTTTGTGGCAGCAAATCTATCTCTCATAGCATCTGCTTTCAGAGATTTATTAAATTCTTTTGCTACTGTTGTGCCTAGAGTTTTTGGAGTATTTAATCTAGACTGAGCATCTTTTTCAATAATTTTATTTAAATTTTTAAGCTGGTTTAATGTTTGTTTGTCTCCAGTTGCTTGAGCTACAACCATTCTTTGTCTAAGAGCATTTTCATCGAGCTTTCCGCCTTTGCCAATTAAAGATGAAGCAAGACCCCCTAATACAGGGTCACTCCTTAAACTTCTAGCAGACTCGCTTCTGAATAATTCTCTTGCAAAGTTTTTATCAGCAAGATTTACTAAGTTTCCTCTTAATGCTTTAGTTCTTACAGCAGCTTCTCTCGCAGCAACCGCTGTTTGACCAAATGCTTCTCTAGCACGAAGCATTTCTTGCGATAAAGGTTGAACTGCTCCAGCTAGACTTATAGATGCTCTAGCTGCATCTCTTGTTCTTTTTGTTGCATCAAGACCTTGTCTAGATGTTTCTTGTTGTGCTAAATTTGTTATTGCAGCAAAAGTAACAGGGTCTATTGGCGCGTAATTAGGAACAAAACCTCCACTTGCTCCTTGTTTAGGATTTAATCCCCCATGTAACCTTCTTGCATTTGAAAGCTTTCCTCCCTCTTGCTCTTGATTTACAACCGCAAGACCTGGGTTACTTCTACTTCTCAAAGACGGAGCACTTACAACTTTTGGTGTAAATCCAAAAGCAGCCTCTCTCGAAACCGCACTAGCAACAGCTCCAGCATATTGAGGATTTGTAGATAATACATTTTTTGCTCCTGGAGAAAATAATGCATAATTTGGAACAAAGCCTTTATTAGACATTCTATATGTCCAGCTATCACTCGCATACATTCCTGTGGTATCAAAATCGTCTTTAAAGAATTTTAAGTCGCTATTTTTCTCTACCTTAAAGCTTCCTTTTTTAGCTATACTATCAACGACTCTCATAGCGGATGGAGAAGTTCCAGCATCTCCATATAAAGCAGCATAACCTTTCTTTTTGGCATATCCTGCCATATATTCATAAAGTTCTCGTCCGTATCCTTGACCCCTTAGGCTTGGATTAGCATCTAAAGTATTTATTACTTGAAGT
>Ga0208162_1000467_pt1 | contig 23547 bp, 16 predicted proteins | sample CB_VirMetaG_4_FD_184539 | JGI IMG/M metagenome (GOLD analysis project Ga0208162, IMG submission 184539) | Freshwater to marine saline gradient viral communities from Chesapeake Bay - CB_1508_1M Viral MetaG (SPAdes) (version 4) | ecosystem: Environmental > Aquatic > Marine > Coastal | place: USA... | reverse complement strand
TTGGTTTCCTTGAGCGTTCTGAACACCTTGAGATCCTTGGTTTCCTTGAAGACCCTGAAGACCTTGGGTACCCTGTGCATTCTGAACACCTTGAGATCCTTGGTTTCCCTGAGTTCCTTGAAAATTACTTAAAGTACCCTGAAGACCTTGGCTTCCAAATCCTTGAGTTCCCTGAGTTCCTTGGAAATTACTTAAGGTTCCTTGGTTTCCTTGAATTCCTTGGAGACCCTGGCCAGCAAACTCTCCAGACACACCTTGAGAATTTTGTACACCTTGGGTACCTTGGAAATTACTTAAAGGTCCTTGAAGTCCTTGATTACCTTGATTACCTTGAGCATTCTGTACACCTTGAGATCCTTGTGTTCCTTGGAAATTACTTAAAGGTCCTTGAAGACCTTGGTTTCCTTGATTTCCTTGTAGACCTTGGCGTCCCTGAAGACCAAATCCTTGGGTTCCCTGAAGTCCTTGAGAACTCTGAATACCTTGAAGTCCTTGAAGTCCTTGGTTTCCTTGAGATCCAATACCTTGGAGTCCTTGAATACCTTGGGTACCTTGAGCATTCTGATTACCTTGAAGACCTTGAAGACCCTGAGTTCCCTGACGACCCTGAGAACCAAGACCTTGCATACCCTGAAGACCTTGGTTTCCTTGAAGACCCTGATTTCCTTGAACTCCTTGAAAATTACTTAAAGGTCCTTGAAGACCTTGGTTTCCTTGAAGACCTTGGTTGCCCTGAGTTCCTTGGAAATTACTTAAGGTTCCTTGGTTTCCTTGAAGTCCTTGATTTCCTTGATTTCCTTGGAGACCTTGGCGTCCCTGAAGACCAAATCCTTGGGTTCCCTGAAGTCCTTGGATACCCTGATTTCCTTGATTTCCTTGGAGACCTTGGCGTCCCTGAAGACCAAATCCTTGGGTTCCCTGAAGACCTTGAATACCTTGGTTTCCCTGAGCATTTTGGTTTCCTTGAACACCTTGGTTTCCCTGCGATCCAATACCTTGGTTTCCTTGAAGACCTTGAGCATTTTGGTTTCCTTGAACACCTTGGTTTCCTTGAAGTCCTTGATTTCCTTGAAGTCCCTGATTACCCTGAGTTCCTTGGAAATTACTTAAATCACCTTGAAGACCTTGTAGTCCCTGAAGACCTTGATTTCCTTGAACTCCTTGGAAATTACTTAAAGGACCTTGGAGACCTTGGTTTCCTTGAAGTCCTTGAAGACCTTGGTTTCCTTGAAGACCTTGGAGACCTTGAAGTCCTTGAGTTCCTTGAAAATTACTTAAAGTACCCTGAAGACCTTGAAAATTACTTAAAGTTCCTTGAGTAGCCTGAGTGCCTTGGAAATTTGATAATGTACCTTGATTACCCTGAGCACCTTGTCTTCCCTGAGTGTTTTGAGTACCTTGAGTTCCCTGGAAGTTAGATATGACACCTTGAGTTCCTTGGAAATTGGATAAAACACCCTGACTACCTTGGAAATTACTGAGAACACCTTGAGAACCTTGACGACCCTGTGTACCTTGGAAATTACTTAACGTTCCTTGGTTCCCTTGGTTTCCTTGAAGACCTTGGAGACCTTGAGTTCCTTGAGTTCCTTGGAAATTGCTGAGATGACCTTGGAGACCTTGATTGCCCTGAAGTCCTTGGAGACCTTGAAGACCTTGATTCCCCTGAGTTCCTTGGAAATTGCTGAGAACACCTTGAGTTCCCTGAAAATTACTTAATGGTCCCTGCAATCCTTGGAGACCTTGAGCACCTTGAGTACCTTGTAAACCTTGATTGCCTTGAGTTCCTTGGAAATTGGATAAAACACCCTGAGAACCTTGGAAGTTTGATATTGTTCCTTGATTTCCTTGAAGACCTTGAGTACCTTGGAAATTACTTAAAGGACCTTGGAGACCTTGATTTCCTTGAGCATTCTGAACACCCTGTACTCCCTGAGTACCCTGTGCCCCCTGAGTTCCTTGGAAATTGCTGAGAACACCTTGAGTTCCTTGGAAATTACTAAGTGTACCCTGAATACCCTGAGCACCTTGTGTTCCTTGTACTTGACCTCTCCATTCAACTTTTTGTCCTGTTGATACTAAAACAGAACCAGCATATCCAACATTTCCCCTATAATCTAAAAGTTGATTATTAATTCTAATTGCTTTAGATATTTCAAAGTTAGTAGTGGGTTGTGTTGTACCTATTCCAATAAATCCACTATCTTTATTGTAAATTATCGCTGGAGTTGATTGTATTTCATTATCATCATTAAATAAGAACTCTCCAATATTCTCATCGCTTGGTGCAAAAACTGTAATAGTAGCAATTCCACTATCAACAGTTGCTGTTACTGCAGCTCCAACTAAATCGATAATAGTTACATTATTCTCATCACCAATGGGGATACCTTCATCCCTAAATCTTAAACCAGTTTCTTGCCAATATCTATCTTCATTTGATGCACCATCAAATGTAATCAGCGAATATACTGTACCAACACCTGTAGGAACAGTCTTTTCTCCTGGATAACCAAGGTTTGGTTCCGCTTGTTCTAATCCAAGAAATCTATATCTATCAGATGATATACCTGATAGAGGTCTTACTTTTTTTCTCCCGCTACTATATTCTGCCATCTCTATATGTTATACGTTGCTATTCTCAAGAATACTTGCAGTAAATTCCAATTGTAGCGGGGCGACCGTTCCTCCACCCTCGAATGTATGTGCAATTCCAACTGCAGTTCCCACATTGGTATCAAATTCATATTCGGATATTATATTATCTATAGTGAATCCTGCCTGAGGATCTGGGAAAAAAGTTGTTGTTAGACCTGCATTGGAACTACAACTAAATTCAAGACCACTCATTGTAATTTCTTGTCCAACAACAAAGTTGTGGGGGTCATTAGTGGTTACTGTCAAAATGCCAGTTGGTTCATCATATCCACACGTAAAGATGCCAACATATCCAGATGTAATTCCACTAATTACAATTGAGTCTGATATGAGTGCCGTTCTTTCAAGCACTAAACGACCATCGATTACGATTAACTGATCCTCTGGAGGAATTTCTGCATTTTTAATGATTCTAGTATCTCTAGTATTTCCAGTTCTATTTGTTTTTCTTCGATGAATAACTGTTACTCTAGGATATGTTTCACCAATACCCACATTCGCAACAGCAGCTCTCAAAACAATCGCAGACACTCCAACAGGTGCCTCATAGATAACCTGTTCTCCTGGTGCTACTGGGACTGCAAATGTTAGAAACTTATTAAGGGGTGCTACTGCCATATTAACTTAACGCCAGAATTAATGGTGTGACCTGTGCCTGAATTGACCTATTAAAATCTCTTCCGCTAATTGATGCTGTTGTTTGACTGATTTGGATTCCTCCACCAATGTTGAAGTTTCCAGCTTGATCACTACTTGTATAAGGTATTTGTGCTCCGTTTATCGCAATAACTTCATTTTCTTTAATTGGAACACCACCTTGCTGTGGTGTAGCTTTATTTATGTCTGTACCAGAACCGATGTATTCAAAAGACTGACCACTTGCGATAATTCTACTGATACGATAATGGTAAACAGATACTCCAACACCAATTGGATATGGGACAAATTCATTAAGGACAACTGTAGAAATACCTATTGATCCTGCAGTTGTTCTACTTACTGGAAGTGATGGACTATTTGTGGTAATTCCAGTAGTTACAATTCCAACAAGATTGTCAATTGAGAGTTTAACATCTGCACAATTTCCTGGGTCAATATTATTTCCACTTAATGGGTCAACATTAATTGTATAGTCGAATATCTGTTCATAACTATTCAAATCAGTATATTCTTGTTTTGTTACTGCTACATTATTGATGATATCCTTAGCGATATCAGCAGCGGATTCATATGCAAAGATTGATTGTTCCTCTTCATCAAGTAGAAATTCTGTTGTGTAATAAAAATTGGCGACATCATATGTTCTATCATTGCCACCAAACTGTAAGTTATATGTAATTGCTCTTCCAAATGCAAGTTCCAAATCTTCAATACATCTTTGATTTCCAGTGGGAATCTCGAATGGAATACCTAGAGTAACATTCCAATGGTATAATGTTCTATCAACTGCTTCTGCGGCGAGGAACTTTAAGTTATTTTGTATTGATTGAACTGCATCAGCATATCTATGATTTGGTGGAGTTGGTTCCGTAGACTCAAGAATAGTATAGTAAATTGGTGCCATCTTAGCTTCTGCTTTGGCATTGCCTTCAATATCAATAACAATATTTTGTGTTGAAAGATAATTTCTTCCACTACTTACAATATCAATTGCAGTGATTGAACCTGTCAAATTATCAATTGTTGGACTAACTTCAGCAATAATTCCTTCTGGACCCTTTGGAAGAATTGTACCATCTTCATCTCTAACAACAATGTTTGGTGGACCAGCAGCACTATATCCACTGCCACCATCAATAACTTTAACACTTTCAAGTAGTTGAAGTGGTGCTGTGATTGGTTCACCATCAACTTCAACACCAAACCAAATTGCCTGACCATCATACGGTCTTCTTACATTATTTTCTTGGTCTGCTACATTATAAAGTGAGAATGTATCCGCTTCTTGAAGTGCTGCAGCACCCAAATAAGATTCAAATTCTAATCTACTTAATCCATCTCCATATAATCCATAATTACCAAAGGAAGAGTTAGAGTTTGTCAGGTCGCACTGACCACCACTAGAAACATAAACACCAATATCACAGGCAATTGTGAACAGAGAAACTAACTGAGCATATCCACTATTAGTAATTGAGATACCAATACCAGCTTCATTATATTGTGTATAGGCATCAAGAACCATTGATTTGAGGTTTGCACCAATGGTTGATCCAGTGGCATGATCACCTTCAATCTTCATACCAATACTTTCTGTCACAAAGTTTGTACAGTTCCTGACATATGGAGATTTCCATCTTCCTGTTGGACCCTCATCTGCTGGCCCTGGTTCTGTATATCCAGTAATTGCACCATATGCTCTTCCATCAGCAATATATTCTGGAGTTGGTGGGAAAGCGATAATAGCAGCACCAGTATGCCTTTCTCCAGGTTTGCTCTGGAAATTCATATTTTCAACCAAACATCCTCTTCTTACATGGAATAAATCTTTATCAGTATTCAAAGGTACAACAGTAACAAGTCTCAAATCCTGACCACTAACACCCACGTCTCTTTGAAGACCGATTGGATTCTGTTCATAATAAGTACCACTTCTAACAAAGATAGTATCACCAGGTTCTGCAATCGCCGCCGCAGCAGCAATAGTTAGTTTTGCATCACCTTCAGTTCTTCCACCATTCGAATCATTACCATATTTTGTTACATAAATTACATTCTTAGAATCTGCACCAGGTGGAACCCAAACAATTCTTCCATCTGGTTCTGTAATTGATGGAGCTTCACTAGGACCAGATTCTATGATTGATGTTATAATTCCTGCATAGGTATCAATTGCTGATACAACATTTGCACATCCAAATGGATCAGTATTTACGCCAACTGCTACATCATCTTGTATCGTTAAATCTTTTATTTGCTTGAAAGTAACAATACCCACAGTTTTCTGTGGTGCTATTCCACTTATAAATCCCGTAACAATACCAATATACTGTGTGATTGCACAAACTTGATCGCTACAATCAACCTCAATATTTGGAATAGTTGTAATATCTCCAGTTGCAATCGGTGTTGTAATAATTCCAACCAAATTATCTACAAATGCTTGCTGTGAAGCGCAAGAGTCTGGTGAAGTATTAAATCCAGTAAGTGGGTCTGCAATGATTGTTAAATCTTTTGCAAGTAATCCATTTGTGAGAGCAAGTTTCATTAAATCTCTTGCTACATGGAAACTCTCTATCGTCTCTTGCTCCTCACCAAATACTGCATCAACAATTGGGGTTCCATTGTTAAAGTATGAATTTGCAACACCAACAACATTACATGTTGACCTGTCTCTTAGGTCTTCTGCGACGGCATCAATAACAAAACCAATATCACGGAAACACTTACTACCACCAGCAGTGAATGTTCCAAAGTTATCTAATAGATCATCTAAACTATCTCCATTTCCTGCACCAATTACAGTTGTAACAATACCAACTAAGTTATCGATGTTATCCTGAACATCATTACATGAGACTGGATTGGTATTATTACTTAAATTGCCTTTGGTTCCATATGGTGGTGGATTACTACCAGGATTTGGGTCTCCAGTAATCGTAAGATCTTGATAATCTGCATCTGCCCAACTATTATTGATGGCAACTTTCATGTAGTCTCTAGCCCTTTCAAAGGCATAGATAGTCTCAACTTCTTCTCCTGTCACTGCACCACCCAGATATTGAGCAGCAAATCCTTGAGCGTAGATATTTCCACCAGTGAATACGTCCGTTGCAACGTAATCAACAAGATATCCTATATCTCTTTTACACTTATTGCCAAAAGTATTTCCATTATTGCCATCATAATTTGGATATAGTGCAATTAAATCTGCATATGCCTCATCGATAATTGGTTGTCTATTATTTGTAATTAAACGATATGCATCATAATATCTGGATCTTCCATTTGTTTCATCATCACCAGGGAAGAAGAAGTCTGGGAATGACTTTGCAATTCCAGCAAGTGCTCTATCTTGAATTTCTCTTTTGTTTGCAACGATAAGATTATATGAATCATAGTCTCTATATTCTGGAGCGTCTTGGTAATCTCCTGCTACACCAGAAAAATCTCCAAGAATAGTATTATCAACGAATTGAGTATATGTGTTGAGAGTGCCAGATATTTTTGTTACTATTGCATTACGAATAACTTTATTTGCAACATCTCTTGCTCTTTCGAAAGCATAGATTGATTCTTCAACTTCTCCAGACAGAATTGCCGAATTGTTTAGATAAAGTTTTCCTGCATCAAATACTTTATCATTTCCTCCTGCCTTCAAATTATAAATGACTGCTTGTAATGTTTTTTTAATGTCATCAATACATTTCGCATTACCTTGAGGAATAACTAAAGATGGGTATTCATCAATAGTTCTATCGACTGCTTCCGCAGCAATAAAATCTAAATTATTTTCAATAAGTCTTGCCGCATCACCATTTAATGGATTTGTAGGTCTTGGTTGATATAATTTTGGTGGATTTGCGTTGTTAATTACATATTGTGCAAGTGTTGATGCTGCTCCAATTGCTGCAATCGTAGCATCCTTGATACTATATCCATTTAAATCTGTTCCAGTAATATGAAGTAGAGTATTTCCACTATAATATGATAATGCAGCACCTACTGTTTTCTTATTTCCACCTTTTGTAAGATCTATTGTAATAGATTTTAGAATATCTTTGATGTCATCTTTACATGATGTATAATCATTATCCTGCATTGTGAATGTAGGACCACCTTTATAATCTGTACTAATAATATATCCTACCGCTTCTTCTGCAATAAAGTCCAAATTCAAACGAATTTGATTGGCAGCATCGAAGAATCTGTCGGTGATTACTTCTCCTTCGTCATTAACTGCAACAGAACCTAATACTGATCTTGGAACTTTATATTGTGTATTTGCATATCCTACATTATCATTACTGTCAATTAAAGATTCCTCAATCTTTACGTCATCTAAATCTGCAAGACCATTTAAATATAAATTTTTCCATTGCTTCCCCTCTGTACCAAGATTATAATCATCATCAGTATTTGGTACTAAATCTGATACAAATTCACCAGCAACACTAATATCGTCGGTAACTGAATCACCAATACCAATTGTACCACCTCTGAATATCGCATTACCTATAAATTCTGATGATCCTACTACTTCCAAATTGTTGCCAACATATAAGTCATTTCCAACATAAAAATCATTTGTAATTGTACCAATTCCAGCCTCAATAGAAGTTGCAGTAGCGATTCCTATAATGGAAAAGTCTGAGTCTAGGACTGTAGTATCAAGAATTGAAACTGTAGCAATACCAGTTACATTAATATCACCTTCAAACTCATTTCTGTTGCCTTTGAAGAAAGAATCTCCAGTTACTTCTAAGGTTTTACTAAATGTTGCAATCCCTGATACTGTCAGATTGTCATCAATATCTACTTTAGTGTTGAAAAATGCCCCAGGACTAGTAGTCTCTACTGTAAATGTTCCACCTACTGAGACTTGATCTAATGTTGTAGATGCATCAACATTTAGATTATCGTCAACATCAAGACTGCCACCAATATTTACGTTGTTGGTAAACGTATTGGTTCCTCCAAAGAAGAATGCATTATCACCGAATGAAGACGTACCTCCTACTGAAAAATTTTCATTTGTTGTAAGATCACCACTAACTGTTAATTTTTTCTGGAATACAACATTATCAGCAACGTTAAGTATTCCGCCAATATATACATCCTTTACAATACCAACACCACCATCAATTTGGACAGATCCAGTAGCAATTGATGTGGAATTAGTAGTACTATCTACCCGAACATTGCTAGTAAAAGTTGCTAACTGAGCAACAGTAAGTGTTTCACCTATTACAACATCTTCACCAACTAGTAAATTCTTATCAATGCCAACACCACCATCAACCACCAGAGCTCCATTGTCCTCTGTTGTTGACTGTGTAGTATTTCTTATATAAACTATTCCATCAACATCCAAATAATTTTGTGCCTTTATACCTCCACCAATATAAACACTTCTACCAATACCTACTCCACCATTAAATACTGCAGAACCAGTCTCTGTAGAAGTGGATTGGGTAAAATTAGTGACATAAAGACCATTATCTACTGTTATTGAATTACCAACACCAAGATTGTTGTTAATGGTAGTGGGACCATTAACCAGTAAAGAACTAGTAATTCTAGTACTACCAGATACATCCAGTTGATATGAAGATATATTATTTGAACCAATGGCAACTTTTCCAGTCGTTGATAATCCACCACTACCATTATTCACCCAGAAAGATATTACATTAATATCAATAATTTGTGGGTTACCTAGATTAGGTGTCGCCTCAACAACATCTCCCCCACTCTGTGTTCCAATAAAGTTGAATATACTGAAAGATTGTCCTACACCAACGAAAACTCCTTCGTTTTGAATAGGAACACCTAGTCCTTCACCAGGAGCAACTGATAACCAGCGAATGCCACTAGCATCTTTCGAGAGGAAAAATCCTGGAGTTCCTGGACTGTTTGTAGAATCATAGATATCCGCATCGATTTTTATACTTCCAGCGACATCAAGTCTCTGCTCTGGAAATGAACTACCTATACCAACTCTACCATCAAAAGGATTATAACCACCAACATCATCCCCAACAAGAACAATATCTGGACCAACATTAAGTCTTCTATTAACTGTTAGGTAGTCTAAGTCTAGTGGAAAATTAAAAGTTACCTCATCATTAAAAATTACTGGATCATTAAATGTTGCAGTTCCCTGGAAAATAGCATCTCCAGTTACTTCTAATTCTGAAACTCCACCAAAAGAGACTTCATCATTAAAAAAGACTGGTGCATTAAAGTTGGCAACACCCTCAAATGTGGACGTTCCAGAGACAATAAGTTGCTCTAAGTTTCCAAATGAAACTGATGCATTTACAACCAGGTTTTCAATAGAAACATCACCTAAGGAAGCATTTGCGTTCCAAAGTTGCCCATATACCCTTACATTATTATTAAACCAATGGTCTGCTTCGTATATGGTTTGTTGGTTTGCTGGTGGGACAGGTTGATTTGCCATTGGAATATTTTATGCGAAGATTCCTGTAAGACCTTTTATAATATCTTTGGATATATAAATTTCGGGGTCATCTAAAGTTTGAGATATCCAAGTTTCTTTTTCTGGAACTGCATTTCCATCCAAAGCTTTGGTATTACAAATCATAGCTTCCATTTGGCATTTATTATTTGCTTTTGTAAAGATATTGTTTGCCTGAATTGATACATCTCCAGAAGCTTCAAAAACAATATTTTTACCAGAAATTTTAACATCACCATTTTCCATTGCAGTGATAACAATATCTCCACCTGGAGTTGTTATAATTACGCTAGGAGAATTAGTTTCATTTTTTGCACCGCCGACTATTTCAACAGATTGATCGGAGTGTATTTTAAATCTGCCCGCATCTGACATTCCAATATTTGCATTATCACCATTTTTAGAAACCATATACATCCCATATATGGTTTCACCATCATTACCCATAGACGGATTAGTATAATCTACATGGACTTGTGGTCCAAGATTGTAAAATTGTCTTTTATTCCAATCTATGTCTCTTGTCATTAGCTAATACAATCGATGACTTGTTTTAATTGACCTTTCTGTGTCCCTTCTGGTTTCAATTTCAGTCTTGCTTTTAATACTGCACCATAACCAGTTTCTGTTTGAATAATAAATGATGGCAAGTCCTTTACTATTCTATTATCATTATTTATTGGTAGTACTTTGACTATAGATCCATTATCATCGACAACAATTGAATACACATATTCATCACCTTCTTCTTCTGGATTATCATTATCAACAAATACTACAATAGTATCATCAGGTTTGTATCCAACACCTGGTTCTATCGGAACAACTTCATCGATAATATAATTTTCATCAATAGATGGATCTACTGGATATTTTTCACCCTCAGATATAATGTAAATATCGTCGATTTCTCCAGTGGTTGGATTTATACTTGCTTTTGCTATTGCACCATATCCTTGATTACAATTATCAGTTATTTCAACCATCGGATTCTTTATATAACCAGACCCTGGATTAGTTAAATCTATACCAATGATGCTTGCAGTCTTTGTACCTTCTTCACCTATAATACTTCCAAAGATTGCTTTTGCTGCACCACCAACTCCACCACCACCAAATATTTTAACTCCAGTTATACAATTCAATGGTGGTCCAGTATAGCAACTTCCTAATGCACTCTTAAATCCTGGAACAGAAACACTTGGATTATTAAAATCCCATACACCAAGAGATTGTGTAAGTTGACTGACTTCTTGCCCAGCATCTACAAGTGTTTGAACAGCATTATTTGCAGTATTTGCAACTTCTAAAATTGATTGAATACCTGCTGCTGCAGTCTCTACAGGACCTTTTCCTATTTCATATTTTTCTGCGCCATTATCCTCAGATTCTTTTTCTGCACAAGATAGGGCACCAATAATTCCGAGAAGACCTTCAAAATTTGATCTTAAGAAACTTATAAAATTAAATCCAAATAAAATTTTATCTATCGCTCCCATCAAAGGACCTAAGAATTTAGTAATACCTCCTATAATCATATTTGCTATTCCACCAATAGCTTGATTAACAATACAACTTACCATATTCTTAACATTATTTGCAATACCACTTACAATATTTGCAATACCACTTCCAAGTGTATCAATAACTTTATTGACAATACATGGAAGTGCATTTTTAATCGCTGTGATTGGAACGACTAGTGCATTTTGTGCCAAAACTCCTGCCTTATGTGCAATAACTTCGTTTCCAGTTGCAGCAAGGACAGTATTATACACTATTTTATAAAGAGTTTTTAAACCACTCTTTATAACAGGAGACAATTTTTTAAAAAGCCCCTTAGTCATATTGGCGACTAATTTTGATGCATGTTTTTTTATCGATTCAGTTGTTTCACTAATAAATTTGTCAATTTTTTTCTGAACACCATCTATTGCTTGTGTTACTGATGAAATGCCAACATTTATAGCAGTTGTTACTTCTTTAATTTTATGAACAAGATTCTTTAGGTCTGTTTCTATTTTCTTTAATGAACTGTCTGGTTTCTTAGATGCAATATTTACTATTAATCCATTAGCAGAAGATGCAGGTCTTTCATTTGATCCTATATTCTGCGCCTGATTTCTTGAAACATCTCTTGGTGCTTTTTGAGATTCAGAACTTCCACCCTCATTAGATTCATTCTTTACAATATATGCATCGGTGGCGACTGCTTTATCATTATAACCAGTAAATGGAACGAAAGGTGAAGTATATTTTGCAGAAGAAACTTCTCCCGTTCTACCCAATATTCCATTAATTACAGGAATTTGTGCGTTATCTCCATCTAAAAAGAATCCAAATACAATATCACCCTGACTTATTTTAACACTCTCCGCTTTTCCTCCAGCACCTGAACCAGATGTTGTTGGTAGCATAACTATTGCCCATGGCAAATCTTGATTGGGTAGTTCATCCGTAAATGGATGATATCCCATAATACGAACCTTATATCTATTTCCCCATCCACTACCATTCAACTGTCCACCCATGTCTTTTTCTGGTGGTATCTGACCTACCCACCATCTAAAACCATCTCTACCTATAAAATTACTTTTTATTAAAGAATCGTTTAACATTTTAGATTGTAGTGGATTTTCCGAATGTGTCTCTAACCAACTTCATAGACGTATAAGAACCGTTGGTATCAAAATGGTGGCACAATTCTTTTATCATATATAGACCGCTTTGTTCTTCATCAAACTCTCTTTTATCAGTTGATACTGTAGTCTTTGGGAATTTACATTCTATGATATCACCAGCCTTCAAATTTGTATTTGAAGGAACAGTCATAGTGAGAGTCTGAGTAAACAGTGAATTATATCTCATTACAGTCTGAGACTGATACTTCTCTGGATCAGAATTAGTATCATCTTTTGATACTCCTTTGTCTAATGTTCCAACATCCAATATTTGTGTCATGATGCGTGTAGGGACATCTGCAAGCGATACATCACTACCCTCAGATATTGGTGGTAATTCAATATTCTTACCTAAATTTTTAACTTTACCAGAATAATTTTGAGAACTGAATACTGATTTGTCTTGTGGTGTTAGACCAAATGTAAGAGGATTTAAAAATATTCTCTGAGATGAATAAGTACCCATTCTCAAGTTTTCAAGTAAATTTTGATTCTTATTGGTTACATAAGAGAGAATATTAAAATCTTGATCACTTGGAGAATCTGAAGCACCTGTTTTGTAAATATACGTCGCCTTCGAATCTTTAGTCATCAATGAATCAATTGACCTAAAATCATAACTATCCTTTGTTTGATAGAATACAAATCCTGCAGTAGAATCTTCTTGTGAAATATCAGGAACAGATTTTGATGCTAACCAAGTCAAGACTGTGAATGGTTTTCTCAGATTACCGATGAAACCATACTTATTTTGAGTTTTGTCAATATTTAATTCTCTCGATGTTTGTATTTTCTTTGTCAGTATATCCTCCACAGATGTACTGATAGGAGAGGATGATGGATACTTTCTAGCAACTCTAGTTGTTTCATTAGTAATCGCTTCTCTAGAAACAAGATTCAATGTGAATACTTCTTTCTCACCTTCACTAACTACATTTGAGATTCCAGAAACATAAAGATATCTGTCTGCGAGAGTAGCAAAATCTATTCCTGGATTACTTTCGGTATTTCCTTCAATCTTTAATGATACTCTTTCAGCACCTCTCAGAGGTAGACCATTATAAAGAGATTGTAATGATCCATCCTCACCTTCTACCGTGTTTCCAGTATTAACAACTACCATTTTTGCAGTAATGGTAGGTGAAAATATATCCTCATAGTAATCTATAGAAACAACACCAAGTCTTATATCAATTGCTTTCTTTTTATCATTAGACTCGATAATTATTTCTGCATATTGTGATGCATCTATTGCTGCCATTATGTGTATGCCAGTTCTACAAGTAAATTGGTTCTATTCAATTCTGCCATAACATTGTTTTTAGTATTTATTGTAGGTCGTGGAGGATCTGCAGAAGCAATCATCGGTTCTTGTTTTGGTGTTTCTGATTGTTGTCCGCCGCCACCAGCAAGAACTATTGTCGTTTTTCCTTTTCTCTCTGTAGTAATATTTGATGCTACTTTATTAGTTTCTGCTGTAATACTGGAAACTTGTGCCTTACTGACTACTTGACCATCTTCAGATATATCTGCTTCTATTAGTGTTTTTCCTATCGAAAGTAAGTTCAAATATGGTTTGGGGTCAATTGCTTTTCCGCCTGGTCTAACTTCATAATGTAAATGAATGTCATAATTTCCACCAGTATTACCTATTTCACCAATTGTAGTTCCAAAACGATACTCTTCTCCACTACGGACGTAAATCTTTGCCAGATGGGCAAACCAATACTGAGTTCCACCAGAATCTTTGATAATGACTAATTTTCCATATCCACCACTAGTTCCTGCAAAACTAACTCTACCATCTATTCTAGCACCGACATAGTATCCAGTTTGTCCACTAGTTCCAATATCAATTCCTTCATGCATTCTTGAACCACCATCCCTCGATGCACCAAATCCTTGACCTGGTGTCAATCCAACTCTTGGTGTTCCACCAGATGGTCCAGCGACATTAATTTCATCTCTTACAATAGTTCTCTTTCCAGGTTTTACTGGAGATATTGCTGCCTTTCTTGCAGCGGAAAGATTTTTTTGGAAAACATTTTTCAGATCTCCTTTGCGTTTAGTTGGTTGATTGTAATCATTTCCTGGGAATGATGCCCATGTTGGAGAAAGTCTTTTGATTACATCATCACTAAGTCCTTCTTTTTTAAGAACCTCAGGACTTACTCCTCTTGCTGCCGCTAATCTTAATGCAAGTTCATCTTGGAATGCCTCATCAAATTTTCTATTGGTATCCATACCAACACCTTCAGCAAGTCCAGTAATATTAATAAATTGATATGCACCAACTGCAGCAGATTGGTCCACCTTTCCAGTACTATCAGTAAATTTACCTCGACCCTCTGCCAAAAATTTAGTTACTAACTCCTCAACTTCAGCAACAGTAAGATTCGTTAAATCTCCACCATATTGTGAACCACCAAAGAAAGTACTATATCCCTGCGGTCCAGCAGTTCCTTCAGCAAATCTAATTGTCTTTAACAGTGCTTGCTGCTCAGGAGTTCCATATCCAGATGTATCATCAAATTCATCTAAATTTACATCATCACCAAAGAAATAACTCATTGGGTCTTTGAAAATTCTAAGCATCTGGTCAAGATTGGATTCCATATCCCTTGTACCTCTCTCAATATCATCCATCGCCCTTTGAACTCTACCACTCTGATCTGTAAAATCAAACTTTGTAATATTAACAATCACACCTCTAAGCAAATCTCCAAATCCTTTGAGAGTATTAATCAAACCATCTCTAAAGTTTGAAAGAACTTTGAATAGATTCTGCACTCTCTCTATCAGAGTTTGTGCCATTTTAAGAATTTTCGGTAGATTATTAATTAACCATCCAACAAGAAGAGTTCCAAAATAGTCTAAAATTCGCCCAAAAAATCCTTTTGTACTAGAGGCAATAACTTTTCCAGTTCTTTTAACTGCTCCAGCAAGTCCAGAACTTGCTTCAATAATATCTTCTTTTTGCCTCAATTGTGCAGCATCTCTTCTCTTTTTGAATATTTTTTGATCTTCAGATAATGCTTTTCTTCTGAATGCAGTGCTTTTTACTATACTTTTATTAATTTTTACAGCAACAGTTCTAGTCGCTGCCATGTTTTTTGTCAGCGTGTTTGCAGACTTCTGAATTTTCTTTATACTAATTGAAGACCTAAGTAGTGATTGATTTGCCATACTATCCTACCATGTCGATAACACCATACATGGCGACTGTGCTTGGAAGATAAATGTTTCCTTTATCGGAAGTATCGAATGTTGGAACGAAAACTGCAGAATCTGAACTGACAGATCTTGATGGGGGCGCTTGTGCTAGTTCTTTCTTTTGCATTTCACGAATTGGTGCAGTAATTATGTTCGGTGCTGGTTCTTGCAAATTACTAAGGGACTGTGAGACCATACTTCTATCTGCAGATGTCTTCACTGGTGCTATCTGTGCCTGAGCAGTTTTAGTTTCTTCAGGTTCTTTTGGTGTCAAATCTGAATCAGATACATTAAAAGCAATATCTCCAAAATTAGATGTAGCAAATACTCCATCTGCTCCAAAAAATGGTTTTGTATCTATCAATGGTGTCATTGCCTGTGTGTTAGAAGAAACTTTCTTTTCTTCTTCGACCTTCTTTTCTTCAGTCTCAGTTTTATTCTCCTCAAGTTTAGATTGAGTATCTTCTGCTTCTGCGGGTTTTATTTCTGCTTTATTCTCTACCTTCTCTTCACCACTAAACATAGACTTCATACTTTCAAGACCAGATTTTCCAAGATCTGAACCATAAAAATATGCTGGTAATGATAGTAAACTTCCATACTTACCAAATAGTGCTTTACCTGCTGCACCAGCAATAGTACTGAGAACACCTCCAGTCAAACCACCAGCAATTGCCCTGTCTGGACTTTCACCTGATAGTAATTCAGCACCTGTTCCAAAAGCAATATTAGTTTTAACACCTGGCAATAATCTTTTCAGTCTACCAGCAAGTGTCGGTTTTGGTGGTGTTTGACTTAAAGAACCTGCTGTAGACGAAGTTTTGCCATCAGTTGTAGTAGTTGTAGTAGTCGTAGTAGCAGCTTTACCACCTCCAGTTTTAACCGCGCCAAAACCTTTTCTTATGCCATTAAAAATTAATTGTGGTAATTTTAAAAATAATCCTGTACCAACTGCACCAAGTAACTTAATACCTACTCTCGATAATGTGATAATTAATGCATTTACTCCAACATTAATTGCTAGGAATATTCCACCAACAATTCCTAGAGTCGCAAGAACATTATTTTTTATTTCCTCAAGTTTTTCTTTATTTCCCTCAGAATATGCTTTGATTGTTTGGAATCCTTGATTCAACAACCAACCAGCAAACAGAGTGGTAAGATAAGTCATTACACTCTGCAAAGTAAATTGCACTTTCGGTGCAATTGCCGCAATTGGTTTCGATAATGCAGACTGTATCTTCCTCTCAATTAAACTTTCTTTTCCTTCAAGAATTTTTTGTTGAGCTAATAATCTTTGTTGATTCTGTTCTTGTAATACTTTTTGCTTTTCTAATGCTTGGTTTACTTCCAAATTTTGAAGTACCGCTCTTAATGTTGTATCAATAGCAGTCATCTGCGAATTGATACCATTCAAACTTTGAGATACTCGCTCTAACTGAAGAGAATTTGCACGTATCAATCCTGTAGTAATAGGATCTGGTTGTGTGGTTTCCTGTTGCTGTGGAACAAATTTGCCCGTGAAAACAGATGACGAAACCCTCGACCTTGCTACTCTTATTCCTCCTAATATGGGCGATGATAACTCAGCCATTGAATTGATTCTTTAGGTTTTCTTCTTCAATATACTGTTGGAGGAAAGTTAGATAAATTTCTTTCTCCCAAGGTATCATATTTTCTAGCTCTGTCAAGCTATATTTATGGTGTTGCATCAAAGCAAAATTAATTTTGAAGTATGACTCAAGGTCAGTATGAGCCATACTTACGCGAAAAAAGATGCCAATCCTTCCAGAACTACATCACTCTCAACACCAGTATTAGGATTTTTAACTTTCATTGTATGTGAAAGTTTTGGCATTGTCTCGAAGAACTTTTCAATTTCCTTAAACTGCTTTGAATTCAAAGATTCTACAAACTCATTCAATTCTTTCCTTGAACAATCTTTTGCAGACCAAGATTCATCATCACTATAAATTTGCTCGATGCATGATGCAATTAATTCAAATGTTTGTGCAACACCAATCTCATCATCGGCAGTAAAGTTATTTTTGATAAACTCACTCATTGATGGATACTTCATTCTCAAGATGTGAGTATCATCAAGTTTGATATCTTTGTTGTGCTTTTCATCTATATGAACTTTTATTTCATCCAATGTAATTACAATCGGCACTTGTGTCACACCATCATCTGGACAAGTAACTAATACTTCAACTTCTTCACCAACAGATTTACCTCTAACATTCAAGAACAAATATTCAATATCAAATGTAGATAATTCATCTACTTTTACTCCACGTGTCAAAATGCAAGAACTTAGAACATCTTTGATTGCATTGGTGATTTGTTTATTATCTTCACTTTCCATCGCAATGATGAGAACTTTTTCTTCTTTAACTAGAAAAGGACGATACTTAATTTTTTTCCCAGTTGAAGGTAATTCCAACTCATATGTTGGTGTAGATATTTTTGGTAATGGCATAATAACCTATAATATTTTCAGATAAAATTATTTATTGATGATATTTGATCCACTACCTGATATACTACTACCTGATATACTTGATAATGGATTTGTTGATAGTTTTGTACCCCCATAACTAGTAAGATTATTATTGTAGGCTACACTATTAAGAATCAGTGGCTCATTTGTACCAGTAAACCCAATTACGGGAGAACTCTTATCTGTACCCGTTTTTTGTGTAGAAGCAGAAGCAGATCCTTTACCTAACTTTCCTACACTTCCAAGTACAGATTGAAGATTGTTTGAAGTGCCATCATTAATTGATTTGCTATCCACAGATCCACATACGTATCTTTCGTAATTGAACGAAACACCGACTTTCAGAATCTCAGAAGAATCATAACTTACTGGCATTGCGTTTATTGTTTTTGGATAAAGACCTTTAAAGTTATACTCAATGTATCTATTATAATCTCTATCAAATTTTACAATCTTCATTGAATTGCATTTATACTCTTCAGGATATTGCATTCTAAAGTGTGTATAATCTGATAGTCTACTAGCACTCGATGCATCATGCATAAATTCCATCCAGTGCTCAAAGAATTTAATTGCTTTATAACTCCTATCAACATAAAATGATAAATCGATAGGTGTAAATGTCCTAGTATGGGGCATTGATTCTGCCACACCCATATAATCACCCACAATATCTGCAGTTGCATATGAACTTCCTGGAAGTGATGCAGAGTGGCATAATAAAGTAATATCAGAACTTACAAATGATGAGAACACTCCCCTTGCAGAAAGATGTCCCATTAATTTTGGTTTTAAACCACTAAATTTAACCTCAAAATGAGACGTTTGTGCCAAAGTTGTCAGAACTGGTTTAAAATCTGATATCTTTTTCGGACTAGGTGCTGGCACTCTAAATACCTATTATTATAGACTGTGTGTAGTTATTTAGATGGCATATAGAGGAAAATTTCAACCTTCTTATCCAAAAAAATATAAAGGTGATGTTAGAAATATAATCTATCGCTCTCTCTGGGAGCGTAAATTTATGGTGTATTGTGATTTGAATGAGAATATTCTTGAATGGGGAAGTGAAGAGATTGCCTTACCATACCGTTCACCCATTGATAACAGAATTCATAGATATTTTCCAGATTTCTATATCAAATACAAAAACAAATCTGGAAAGATAGTAAAGTCTCTTATAGAAGTAAAACCATTAAAACAAACTACTCCCCCACCAAAACCACAAAGACAAACAAAAGGATATCTATTCGAAGCATACGAGTATGCCAAAAATCAGGCAAAATGGGAAGCAGCAAGAGAGTTTTGTAAGGATCGTATGTGGGAGTTTAAAGTTCTAACAGAAAAAGAACTCGGTATTAGATAATGCCAAGAAAAACACTAAAACAAAGAAAAAGACCTACAGATACAGATAGTAATCGTAATAGGATTCGTGAAATCAGTGATGATATGATTGGATTGAAGAATCCAGATGATTTTATGGTAGCAATACTGGAAGCAGTAAAAGATACCTATACTCCAGTACCAGAACCAGGTAAAGTATATGTTTTTATATACAAACCTAAAACTTCTAATATAAAATACGACCAAAATCCATTTGTAGCAGTAACAGATATTTTTTCCTGGGGATTCCGTGGTCTAAACTTTCATTGGGGTGAAACTAGACAATACACCTGGAATGAAATCTCTGGAAACATGTATGAAATATATTCTTCTGAAGTAAAAGACTTACAACAGATACCTTTTCAAAATTTCAAACTAAATAGTTAAAAAACGTGTAATGTCACACACAGATCTTCATGCAAAAACTGAAGTATTAGCATCCAGTGGTCAGTCTAGTTCTTCGGTAAAATCCACTACTAAGTCCTCTGCTGGTAATGCAATATCCTCTGGTGCGAAGAAAAGTGGTTCAAGTATATTCAGATACCCATATAAACCCTACACCGAAGATGAAAAACAAAATGGTAGGGATTATCTTAGAATACAAATTAAAGAATTGGAATATGGGGGATTTAATTCAGACCAATCAGCTCAAAAATTATTAAATCCGCCATCACAATCTAAAAGTAAACAAAGTTTAAAGGCGACAATATATTTGCCTATGCCACAAAATTTGCAAGATAGTAATTCTTTGGGTTGGGGTGATGATCGAATTGGTCCTCTTGGAGCAGCCGCATATAGTTTGGGAAAAGGTGTAATCTCAGGTGAAATTCAAAATACTTATGAAGCTCTTGAAAATGCGGTGAAAGGTCTTACTAAGGATGACTCTGCACGATCTGCATTACTTTCATATGTAACAGGAATGGCTTCTGGTGGTATTGGTGGTAATATAAGTCCTCAATCTGTTGTTACAAGGTCAACAGGACAAATACTGCAAACTAATTTAGAACTTCTCTTCCAAGGAGTCTCTTTGAGAACTTTTTCATTCCCTTTCAATTTTGCTCCAAGAAGTCGAGAAGAGGCAGAAGAAGTTAAAAAAATAATTAGAGTTTTTAAAAAGCACATGTCTGCTAAAAAATCTGGTCAAGAAAACCTCTTTATCAAATCTCCAGATGTGTTTCAGTTAACTTTCATGAAAGGAACACAACAACATGAATATCTGAATTGCTTTAAATTGTGTGCTTTGACTGATATGTCGCTAAATTATACTGGATCAGGAACTTATATGACGTATGAAAAGGGTCAACCTGTTCATACAACAATGAATCTTACATTTAAAGAACTGTTCCCAGTTTATGCGGAAGAGTATGAAGAAGGACTTGGCGAAAAAGGATTAGGTTACTAAAATGACTTATTTCAGAGAACTACCAGACTTAGAATACCTTTCACCCTTACTTAGTAAGGGAACATCGAAAGAATATATTATGGTCAAAAATTTATTCCGTAGAGTAAAATTATTTGACTGGATTAAAGATATTAGTAATACTTTCTTGAAAATCCAAATAACTGAGTATGCTAGACCAGATATGATAGCAGAAGAGTATTATGGGTCCGCTACTTATGATTGGGTAGTTTTATTGACAGCAGATATTGTAAATGTTCAGGCACAATGGCCATTATCAAATTATGACTTAATAGAATATGTTGAAGAAAAATATGGTATTGAAAATGTAAATGATGTTCATCATTGGGAAACTGTGGAGGTCAGAGACCAAAATGGTAGATTAGTGCTTCCTGCTGGCAAAATTGTAGATGAAGCATTTACAATAAATTCCCCTGATGGAGTACATTCTACACAATATAGAATCATCAGGGGATTTGAAGATGAAGTTTGGACCGATACTGTAAATCCTGTCAGTCCTGTAGTTGGTGTTAGTAATTACGAATATGAAAATAGAATAAATGAAGATAAAAGATCAATTTCTATTTTAAGACCAGACTATCTCCAACAATTCATCAATGATATGAGAGTATTGATGGCATATAGCAAGAGTACAGAATTTATCAATAGTAAACTTGCTAAGGTAGAAAATAGTCAGTTGTTCTGAACAAAAATCTCTGGAATACTTTGTTCGGTCTTTAAATTAGAAATCTTTCTTTGATTCTGATAGACCACAGTACTTAAAATTGCAAACCCCACAACTTGTGCTGTTATAATAGTCGCTATCAGCGTATTAGATGATTGCTTTGACTTCTGTATTTTTTCTAAGTCCCTCAATCTCCTTTGAAAAGAACCAAGAAGTGATATTATACTCTCTCTACTAAGTATCGGGGTGGATGCAGATCCTTGAGAGTTTGAAGAGTCGTTGTTGCTCATGACGTTCTAGTCCAAATATTATTTTGGGAACAGGGAGTATAAAACTCCCTGTATGCCTTCAATATTTAGAAATGAAAGTCATTCTTCGGCAAGGCGGGCGAAGTAAGATAGAGCATCATCATCCTCATCATCAGAAGAACTCGAAGAAAGACTGCTCAGTTCATCCTTCATAGACTGGGGAACCTCGGGTGCAGACTCACCACGACGCTCACGATCCCAGGACTCTTCCATCTCTACGGTTTCCTGGTCCTGCATCTTGGGCACACCACGGACACCCAGAACATAGTCAAGACGCTTCTTCAGAGCATCGTAGTCCTTGAACTGGTCAGCAGCAACGAGTTCTGCCAGGGAGTACTCCTTCTTCCAGATTGCTTCCATAGCGTCATCATCATCCAGGAGAGCATCAGAACGGGCAAACTCAGAAGAGTCATAGTTGCGATAACCAGCAACGTTCTTTGCCTTCAGTTTGAAGTTAGCACCACCCCAGAAGTCAAAGGGATCAATTGCTTCCTCATCTTCAAACTCAGGTTGCATTGCAGCAGTGAGTTTGTCAAAAATCTTCTTGCCAAACTTATACAGGAAGACTTTACCTTCGTTCTCGGGGTTGGCAGGATCCTTGACCACATAGATGTTAGCAATGTAGGTCAGTTTACGCTTCTGCTTACGTGCTGCTTCCTTACCAGCATCGGTGCCGTTGTTCCACAACATCGTGTTGTACTCGGACACAGGGTCCTTCTGACCCAGAGTGGTCAGGGAGTTCTCAATATACCAACCACCAGGACCTTGGAAGGCATGACTGTAGAGTTTGACGAAAGGCAGGTCTTCACCTTCGGGAGCAGGAAGGAAACGGATGACGGCATAACCATTGCCGCTCTTATCACATTCCAGTTTCCATTGGCGGTCATCACCAGAAGATGAACCGTTATTATTCATTTTTTCGACTTCCTTGACCAGTTTTGCGGTCAGGTTGCCAAGCTTAGATTGCTTTTTAAGGTCTGCGAAAGACATTTGGATTACCTCGGATTAATTGGATTCGGGGGATTTACTCGGATAGTATAGCAAAGATTCCCTCAGTCGTCAAGATAGTCTTTGAGGGATTCAATTGTTTCTCTCATACTGTCGAATAAAATTGACATATCAGTGTCTGGTGGGAAACCCATCAGTGCCACCGATTTGCGTAGGTTCTCTTTCATCTCAACCGCTTGTGGGTCATCTGAAAGAGACAATCTAGTATACATGATCCTTTGCTTTTCTAGCAAGGTCTGCAACTTTTCGACGTGTTCTCTTTTGGTCTCATTATCCATTCCACCAAAGGTCAGGATACTGCCATAGATTTCTTCCTGAAGATTATTAATCTCAGTTAGTTCGTCTTGGATAATATCAGATTGAAAAAACTCACTCATTGATTATAGACCGCAAAATCTTACGATAATTGAACACATCAATATTTAGGAACGGGGAATATTTTTTTAATTTTAAACTTACGGATTCCCACACTGGGTCCAAAAGTTTCTTATCAAACGTATTCCCGAACAGGAATATTTTATCATATATCACCAGGGTTTCTAGGGAAATTTTCCCGCCCAGGAAC
>Ga0208162_1000466_pt1 | contig 23565 bp, 43 predicted proteins | sample CB_VirMetaG_4_FD_184539 | JGI IMG/M metagenome (GOLD analysis project Ga0208162, IMG submission 184539) | Freshwater to marine saline gradient viral communities from Chesapeake Bay - CB_1508_1M Viral MetaG (SPAdes) (version 4) | ecosystem: Environmental > Aquatic > Marine > Coastal | place: USA... | reverse complement strand
AAATTGTCCAGGCTATGGGGTACAAGGGTACACCTATGGAGCAGTGGGCAAAAGCTAACCCGATGCTGGCTTTCCGTGAGTACAACAAGAAGTTCCCCGCAGGCCAGCCCACCATGGGACCGACCCTTGCTTTACCTGGACCACCGCTGGTGGCCGGTGATACAGCAGGTGAACGGGCTCTGATGGAAGCTAAGTATCAGCTCAGCGATGAACCTTCTGTGGGTCAGCGAACTGCCAACTTCTTAGCTGGTGTTGGTAATCCAGTTACTCCGACCGAGGCATTGAATCAAGGTGCAGCGGTTGATGCAAACCGTGGTGCTGAAGACTTGCGTCTGTGGCAAAAAGCTAAAACACAAGGTTTTCAGCAGGGATTTGATGTTAATCCGCGGCTGTTCTAATCATGATGATCGATAACGATTTCGGATCGCTTTCTCCTGAGCATCAATTTCTAGCTCAGTACCTTCCTAAAGTTCCTAAAAAACGAGGTGGTCCAATGACGATTGTAAACATGCCGAGTCAAGCATTAGATACGCAATTAGCGCTTGATTCAATGGGATTCATGCAGGGGATGTTATGACAATTCAAGCCACATATGAAACTCAAGTTATGCCAGATGGTACTTGGGTTGAAGGAAATTGGAGTGATTACCCTGGTGCACCACCAAAGTTTAATGTTTACCGGAAAGGTGGAATTTCTTTAAGTGATTTGGGAATTGGGTCCAATGCCAACTTTAATCAAGTTCCTTTAGATTATGGACAAGAAAAGGCTAAAGAGCTGCTTGGTCGTTACAAGGATATGCTTCTAACTAGCTCTGAGCCAAATTGGGAATTTGATGACGATCCAGAAGAAATGAGTCCTGCTTTGCAACTGGAAAATGAGTATGCCAAACAGTTTGGCGGACCATTAATTTCACGTACGATTCGCTACTCCCCGCCGAACGCAATTCTTAAAACACCCCATCTTGATTCTCCTTACATGGATCAGTTAATCAAACGTGGGTTTAAACCACTTAAAGCCCCAACACCCATCAAAAGTATACAGCTGCCTTACTTCGTTTAAATATGCCTACGCAACTCATCAAAAAGTACATTGAAGAGTTTGCCAAGTGGTTACGTAATCAGCAGGATTACGATGATTTTGAATACGGAACTGAAGTAATACCGGGTGACAAAACCTGGTGCAAAGGTTGCGAAAGGTGTAAGAAAAAGCAGGACGAGTGATCAGTCTCGTCCTTCTGGGAGGATGGTTGGATACTTTTGGTATTTCTGATCAGATTCCCGGAGCGCCAAGCCCTTGACAAAAGCTTTGCCGCCTTTTGTAAAGGTTCGGATGTTATCAAGTCTTAACTGATTAGTGCAGCAATCCATCAGAAGCGCAATAAAACGCTTCTGCCCCACTGGCTTCGATCCGGTATCCTCACAATACGAGGCGTAGCTAGCGTAAAGGTGGTACTTACTGTTGCAATACCGCTCTTTATCGTCTTTAGCGGCCGGAATTTTTTTGCCGACTGCTGTTGTTGCCTTTTCGTCGAGCACGGCTTCAGATTGTAACCACTCAACCAGGTTATTGCTGTTAAGGAGGATGTCATTCCGGACCCTACGCAGAGCAGGGACCTTTTCGTAGGTGTCTAGCAGATATTCACGCATTTCCTGCTCTGACATTGCCAGAACCCAGTTCACTAAGCCGGGTAAATAGTTCTTCCATAAGCCCCTTACAATACCGTTGTCGAGCTTAACCATTTCCTTGGCTTCCGAGCTCTTGTCGTAAAGAGGACGGTTGAACTCGAGCGTGAGACGGCGGCGGATCAGACCGGAAGTGTTGTCGGTGGTCTGGATTGGCTCGTTGGCGCAGACCATAACCATGCCTGTATAAACGAAAGGTTCACCGACGTTCTTATTTTTCTCCTCAAAACGGAGGTTGTCGCCACCGGTTAGAGCCTTAAAGATCTGAGCGGATCCACCGTAACGCTCCGAGTCGTTAATTAAAGTTAGGCGCTTACCTTTAATAGAGGCAACCTCAAACCGGCTCTGCTCTAGCTGATTAAGAGTTGTGCTGGCATAGTTACCGTTACCGACGAGAGCGCAGCAGAGGTTGGCGAAGGTTGATTTACCTCGGCCGCCGGGACCGATAACCTCGAGGAAACGTTGTAATTCGTGGCCCTGCCCAAGGAGACAGGCTCTTAGCCAAGCGCGGAGCACCTGGACACGATCCTGATCGCCGTATTGAGTGCGCTGCAACCAGTCGATAATCGGACCAGGATCAGCGCTGGGATCGTATTCAAAATCCAGACCCCAGGTGATGTGATTATCCCGGTCGTGCTCGAGGAATTCACCCGTGCTGACCTCTAACACACCGTTGCTAAAGGCAAGACGATCAGGATCATCATCCCAGTAGCCTGCGCAAAGGTAAGCTTTTGTGAGGTTGGTGACGTCATTGATGAGGTGAGAGGTAAAACCACCGGGTGTTTCGATGCCGCGTTCAGTCAGAAACAGATCCTGAACGCAGTACTTATATTCGTTCGGGTGCTGTTCACGACGCCATACACCTTTTGTATCTTCGTAATACATAAAGGTGTCGAATTTTGGGTCATATAGCCATCCGCATTGCATCATCATCCCAGTTACTTGCTCCGCTAAGTACGAAGCGGGAGGTGTACGAGGCTGGCCTTTACCCTTGGTTCGACGTTGAATCTCTTCTTGGTCGATTTCACCCGATAGTTCAATGGCGCGTTGAATCATGCCGTGATAACCACGGGCACCACTAACCTCGATGATATCTTCGTCTTCGTCGAATAATTGAGCAGCTTTCTGAGCCAGGACTTCAGGTGATTCGACTACGAAACCACCTAGATCAATGAAACCGTCTTCTTTGGCTTTAGCACGGAGTGTTTGCAGGCCCCGAGCACCTTCAGGGCTTGGTCCCCCTGGCAGCCGCTCAAAGGAGTGCCACTTTGCTTCGCAGGCTCCATCCTGAAAGTTAGGGGCCTGGGATGACCATTGAACCCAGTCTGCGAGCAGATCTTCCGAAACCTGGTGGAGTGACATGCCAACTGCGAGCCACTCTTCGTAATCGACTGCGCGATCTTCATCCAGATGAGCGAGATAAGTTCGTGCTTCGTTTAAAAGCTCATCTAATTGGAAGCGCGACCCCTCTTCGTAGGTAAGGTTTACCTGTTGAGTAATTACCCCGCCTGTAACAGGTTTACGGTATTTATTTGTTGGGTAGGCTTTTGAAATGGCTTCGTATAGCCAATCAGGAATTTCCGGTGGGGTCTTTGCATATTCAAAACCACCATGTGTCGTGGTGTAGTAGCCTTCAGTCTCAGGATGAGCACCCATGATGGCGCCTTGCCTGGACCTAAACAGAATTTCAAACGACGGAATTCCGATTTTGATGGTTGCCCTGTCGGGCAGCATCTGCATTTTTGCGGACGGAACGCTGTATAGCATCCGCTGACGACCAGGTTTACCGGAACTGATCGTCAGTGTGGGCGGGAAGATGACGTCGAGTGGGCCACCAGCCAATTCCTCTAATGCAGGAATTGCATCGGGGCCGTCAATGTCGACCCAAATAAGACCACCTTCATTCGACCACTGGCCTGTCATCAAACCGATGCCAGTTGCCCTTCCCTGATCGAGCTCTTGCCGGATTTGCTCAGGAGAGTAAGGTGACTGAGTCCAACCGGCTACGTAAGCCCGCTTACCGTTTAGCGGTGTCAGAGCCCAATCGGGAGGAATCAAATCGAGATCGATTTGTCCTGGCTTGAGATGCTTTCGTGGTCGTTGGGGCTCTGGTGTAGCGGTCGTCACAGTCCTGTTATTGCAAGCGTTTTGGACGCCAGGGCCAAGTTAGCGGTCTTTTTGAGACCTGTACACCCTTGATCCTGCAGTCTTCCTGTCATTCCACCGTAGAGCGGATACATCTGCGCTAAACGCGTCTCACTCGGTGTCTTTTGAGTCTGCTTCAAGTCCAGGCAGGATTTCACCGTAGTATTTTTCGACAGCGTCGAGCCATTTCTGTTTGTATTTTTCGATGGTGCCGCCCTGTACCGCAAAAACTTGGGACCGCTCCCTAGTTGCAACAAAAATCATTAGGATTTCAGGGATGATGTTGACCGTGTGCTCGAGGGCCAGGGCATAGGCACCCATTTGCATCATGCATTTCTGATATTTCATGAAACCAGCACGCCGCATGCCGTACTCGTTTTTCGGGCAATCCGGTCCTGGCCATTTGGCGTAGTAGGGGCCATTTGATGTCTTGAGGTCTCCCAAGACGATCTTGTTCTTGTATTCGGCCACGATGTCAGGAGCACCAGCCCAGCCCCAGTTTTCATCTTCTTTTACACCTGGGTGCCAAACCCTGCTGATGCCATCACCGCCCATTGTCCACGGAAATGCGTCACCAGCCGGATTTTCTGCCCAGATGACGCGCCCAAGTTTATCTAGATTCGCAGGCAGTCCATCCCAAAACTGGGCAATTTCCTCATCATCGATTACCGGTTCCTTATTGATCCCCAGCAGATATTCCTCCATTAGGGAGTGTACTTTTGTCCCTCTTGCTGCTGCAGCTTCACGCCCACCTGGATTTTTCTTTGCCCAGCGCTCCAACGCAGCCTTGTTACCGCCCGTTGCAGATAGAATCGTCGTTACAGAAGGAAGTGCACCATAAGGGGTTTTGTAATGGCGACTTCCATTGATCGTTAAACGAGTATCTCCTTCAGAACGGTAATCCAAGAACTGCGTATACGATGCAGTTCGAGAGTAACTTGTATAAATTTTGCGCTGTAGCTCGTTTTCTACGGGAATTTCTACAACTTTTTCATCCACTACAAGGGGCATTAGGGGGAAGCAGTTCTGACCAAAGTACCGAAATTCCTAGTCCCAGGCCAGGGTTTGGGTCGATATAGGTCGCGTAAAATGAACCAAAAACAGTGGACTTATTGAAGTGTATGCGGCCCCCAGCGTAGTAGGACGGCACTGTATTTACGACCTACAGGGAGGAGATCCGCACCTCCTGAATGACGAAGACTTCATTAAGTCAGCGTTGACCGAGGCTGCAGCGGTAGCGAATGCAACACTGCTCGAAGTCTCATCGCGAAAATTCGAACCTCAAGGCGTCACAGCTTTGGCACTACTGGCGGAATCGCACATCTCAATCCACACCTGGCCTGAATTTGGCTATGCCGCTATCGATGCCTTCACCTGCGGCGACAAGACAGTACCAAAAGCAGCATGTGACAGTTTAAGGATTGCCCTGAAATCAACACACGGTTCGATGCAACTTCTAACCAGGCAGTGCCCGAGCCTCAGTCTCCTTCGACTTCAGGGTGTGGTTCTGTAAAACAGTTTTCAATTCCAGCAGCGAATTTCATCGACTGATACTGGCCGACGTGCTGCTGGATCCTGGCGTGGATGTCGAATGCAGATTTGATCGCATCCTCAGGGCTGATCATTAACTTTGAGTTTGACAAAAGCCCAGCAGTCAGAATCGTGATCGCCAGTTCCTGCGGATTCGTTGTGAATGCGCGTAAGGATCGCCCGTTATCCGTGAAAGAGGATACGAGGAAAGCTAACGCTTCTAAATGACTGGTGCTTTTGTCGTCACTCATGGCTGATCTTCCTGTTCATTCACTCTATACAAGGTAATCGTATTCTTTTTAATGACGGGCGAGATAAGGCCAGCATCTTTTAACGCAGAGATGCGACGCTGGATTGTACGGTGGTTGCGCTCGAACTTTTTAACGACTTCCGTAATTGGAATTAAGACGAAACGAAACCCTTCGTGTTCCGTCGAGATCTCCAAAAGGTAATCGTGGATGTCCATTGCCAGATCATCCATCAGATCGGAGTGTGTAAAGGTTGGCCGTACCACGCTTACGCCTGAATTAAATACAACGTTGATTCTACGGGTACCTTACTCCGGTACCAAACTTTTTTCTTTCAGGTGTTGATTGTATTTGATTACACCATTTTTAGCAGTTTGCAGATCCATGGTCCACAAACCTTCCCAATCGTGAGCTTCACTTGGAAATCGATACAGGGTATGTCCCGTATTGCCGTGCTTGAGGCTTTGGATCTCGAAATCTTCGAACAGGATCGGCTCTAAGATCTCGGATTTTGTGCCGCGATACTTACCTTGTTTACGGAGCTTCATTGGTGAAGCGCTAACTACGCTTCCAATTTATCGTTACAATCCTTTGACTTCAACCACTTTTGACGCTCAATCTCCATCTCTTGGAGCTCTTTCAACCTTTTTTGGTACAGATTACCAACCCAACGTAGCTCATGCTCTTGGGCTTTGGCTGCTTCCTGGATGAGAAGGTCGAGTTTTTCTTTACTCATGATCTGATTCTACTTCTTCCTCCACTCCATCTTGTGTTTCGGCCTTAACAAGAAGAAAGGAACCATCCTCCTGTTCAAGAAACTCGATTTCATCTCCCTCGGACCAACCGAGAGTATCCCATAATTCGTCGGGGAGGGTGAGAACACCGTCCTCATCAACATGTAGAGTCCAGCACTCACCTTGAAGTTGGTCATCCATTTTGTTCATTAAAGTAACGTTGAAGTTCCTCTCTGAGCAGTGTTCGCATTTCAGAAAGAGCATCTTCTTTACTGAAGAATGGGTCAACTGTGAATCGGAAAGTGTCGTCGATTCCTTTCTCCTTTTTGAAGCGGCGGTCAGCACTGTAGGTAAGCTCCACGACCATGTCGAACATCTCTTTGGATGTCGGATACTCAAAACGTAGATCTTCATTATCTAGCTTTTCATTGAGGATCCTCATCATTTCAGCAATGATGGCTGCCTCTTTACTAAAGCACTGTAAGTAGTCATTAAGCTGATCGTAAGCTTCTTCGATCATGGCTCAGCCCTTCCCTTGTCCGCGATACTTCTTGCCACCGTGAGACTTAAACGACCCACGCTTCCGCATGCCATGCCCGATAGAGGTCCGCTTCTTAACGGATTCCTTGTGCTGGGTGCCCATTAGGGACTTTTTGACGGCCATAAAAACCTTGGCAACGGACACAGACTAGCGAATTCTTGTGTGATGTCAACTCTTAAACTTTTCTTTGTATCAAATACAACTAATCTCACCTAGATTCTCGTTAGACTTGTCATCATGCTCAGTTTTCATGTCTAAATTCGAGCTTTTAGAATTTCAATTCGATCCAGATGATTTCACTCTTACGTTAGAAGATGAATTTCAACTCGCTCGGCTGTCGAACGAAATTGAGAAGGTGGACGATATTGAAACTTTACGTGTCGCAACACTAAAACTTTTACAATTGACCACTCATAGACAGGCCATAATTCGCTCCCTCTGCAGACGTCTGGCCAACTTGGAAGCAGACACCATCCGCACGTTGTACGAAGACTAAAAAAGCCGCCCTTTGCAGGACGGCTCGGCAATCCCCGTGGATTCATCCTCGGAAAGCTTAGTCGAGAACGACCTCTCCGGTCTCTTCGTCACGAGATCCAAACAAAGCCTTCGAGCCGCGACCACCGTCAACCGGAGGCAGCGTGAAGTCCAGACCTGGCTTGATCGCGTGGTAGCCGATCTCCTTCTCGCATTGCTTGAAGAAGTTGGCTGCGTAGACCGTCGGAGGGCAGGTCTCCCACACGTTCTCTACGAAGTCGATGTCCTCGGCATCCTTCGGGAAGAAGTCCTCTACCTTCTCGGCTGTAGGCACCACCCACTTTTCTGGGTAGGCGATCCAGCTCTTAGCTTTGTCACCACCGTACAGTTGGGCACCAAATGTCGGGGTGAAGATCGCAGCAGCTGCCTGCTTGGGGTCGAAACCTGCGGCGGATTTGAGACCCATGCGGTCTGCGAAAGCCGACTCAAGCTGCTCGATGAAAGTTGCGTAGGCGTCGCAGAACAGGTTTGAGGCACCACCGTGGATCGACAGGATCAGCGGTTTTTTGTGAGTGGCAACACCGTCTGCGTTCACCAGGAACATCAGAATTAGGCGGCGACGCTTATAAGGCGACGGTTTGCCGGGGTTGGCAGCCTCGAAATCGTCGTAGAGGAACGAATCCCTGGGGTAAATCCCGTCGATGCCACCTTTTTCCGAGTTCTCGATGAAGGTGACGTCCTTGCGGAAACCGCAATGAAGGATCACCATTCGGGGCGTCTTAAAGAAGATGCCTTCGTTTTTGTCACCATTGTTATAGGTGTGAGTGTACTCCTCCGCTTTGGGGAAGTCCTTCACATCACCCGACCAGCCAATCCGGGCCAGTGCGGTGTCCTTGAGGAAGAGTCCACATTGGGACTTGTCGTTCAGGATTTGGGCGTTGACGAGTTCCCTCATCTCACCTTGGTATTTTTCGGTGTTTAAGTACCGGTCAAGTACGGACATTACAGTCGTTGCAACGGATCTGGGCACCCTAGGGGCGCCATCCATAAGAATAGCCCCGATCCGCCGAAGCGGAAGGGGGCCAATAAAACGATTAGGGAACTTTATCTTTTACTCAGAAAGGGATGCCGTCTTCTTCTACGGTCATGGTCTCTGCGCTCTGCTGGATTGGTAGTTTTGGCACCGGAGCAGCGGCTTTCACAATTCGCTCCTCACCTTGACCCTCGTTTGTCTTAGGTTGATTTTTACCGAAGACTGAGTACTGTGACGCCCGTACCCGTACTTGGTAGGTACCGCGTTGGGAACCGTCCTGTGCAGTCCAAGTGTTGTACCGCATGGAGCCGGTCAACGCCATTTGCCTACCAACGTAGAGCAGTGCCTCGAGGCGCTTGGCGTCGTCACCCCAGCTCTCGATTCGGAATCCCATGGAATCCTGCCAGGTGTGACCGAGCAGTTGTTGGCTCGGTGCTTTGCACATCAGGCTAAAAGCGAACAGATCCTCCAGTTTTTTCTCCTGGATGAAGCCAACACCACCTGCCAGATTTACCTGGTTCATGTTGACTTCTTTTGGGATCACTTGCAGCGGTTGTGTAGGTACGACATACATCTTGTAGTCGTTACGATTTGGATACAACCGACCGCTTATCAGAAGCTGGCAACCTGGTGTGAACGCATCAAAGCTGTCACCTGCGGCCTTGTTTGGGACGAGGTACAGGGGAACAGGTGCGTTGTTTTTCCCGGTTGCTGGGATGGTGAGCTGCATGAAGCGCAGTCCATTATCAGTGAAGGTTTCACCGATGTAGCTGGCGGAAGCTGTGATCAGGTTCATTCTTGAGGGGTTGGTTCTAGGACTTGGTAGAGGACGCCAGCCTCTGCGAGCAGTCTACTGGCAAGTATGAAGTTGTCTAGCCAGCGCTTAGGTACTTCTGAACCGCCCATGACGTAGACCTCTTTGATTCCTGCATTGATCAGGACAGAGGCGCACCGGCTGCAGGGGCTGAAGGTTACGTATGCACTACACCCTTCTGTACTCACACCATGGAGAGCGGCAGTTGTAACGCTATTTACTTCTGCGTGTACAGTTATTTCGTACTTTTGTTCTCGATCCACTAAGCGACTCAGGTCATCGCTTATTCCGCGAGAGAAGCCGTTATAACCCGTGCTTATGACTCTTCTATCTCTTACTAAAACGCAACCAACTTTAGTGCTTGGATCTTTACTCCAAGCTGCGACCTCTGATGCCAGCTTTAGAAACCTGTGATGCCACTTATCTCGATCATTCGTCATTTGCGAATAGCGAATGCTGATTCAAGCCGGTCCAGAATAGCATCTTCAATGGCCACTTGGCGCGTGATTAAGACTTGGATGAGATCATTGAGATTGTCTGACATCTCTTGTAGTTCTTCCATCGACATGCCGTCGAGGGAGTCTTTGATGTCTCGAATGCGTTGCGGTTCCATTGGTCGGCAGGAAGCAAGACCAGTGTAGTAGGTTTCGGTAGAATGGCAATACTTAATAAGATTTAGCTTTGGCGACATTCATACCGAGAGCGCTGCCACGTCGTGCGCTCAGAAATAATTTATATGAAGTTGGCGCCCCGACGGTTCCGGAGACGCGTATACAGGCAGAAAAGAAGCCAATAACAGGAATTACCGCGAACCTGGGAGCACGTCTAGGGATTCCTGGTCCATCTGGCGAAGTTCCTGGTCCATCTGGCGAAGATACATCTGGTTATGATCGTGATCTTTCCTCTAGTCTCACTTATGGCTCAAAAGATTCGTCAGTTGATCCATCTGATTTTAATTTCGGTTCTCACACAGAAAAAGCAAAACAATTTTTAGAAAATAAACTTGGAAAATCAATAATTGTAAAAAGCATTCATCCAAACGTACCTCCTCAAGTTCTAGGATTTTATCAACCGTCTGCTCCTTTCGGAGGCTCAAGTGATGAAGTTCAACGACAGATCTACTTAAGGCCAGATAGTTCTTATGCGACTTTATTTCATGAGGCAGGTCATGCCGCAGATCCACTTCTATTGGGCTTGCAGGAGCGTCGAGGCAGCTTTAATCCTGAGACAATACGAAAGTATCGTAAACCAGAAGAACGTTTAAACTATTTATTTGAGACCCAAGCAAAACCCACCGTTGAAGCAGAAACAGAAGCACAGTCTTTCATGATGCGCAATCTGCCGGAGTTTAGTAAAAGTAATCCAGAAAGAAGTATTAATTATCAAGATACCGCAAATGATCCGTGGTTCAAGGAATATCCAGCTTCTTACGGAGCAGGTGCCGTGGATGATTTTTATCGAGCTGAACTTGGTAACAAAATTCAACCAGTCGTAGAAGAAGACGCCGACGAAGGAGTGGCGACTAGAATCTTCAATCCACCAGATTCAGCAGCGCTTGATTTTGCTTTAAACAGAAATTTGCAAGAAAAAGAAAAAGAAATTTTAGATTGGACACGCAACTACGTAAATACGCGTTTGAATCAATTCCAGGATGATCCTACCCCTAACGCTGCTGACTATTGGGAACCGCTAAGGTACTGAAATGGTTACTTATTTCCAAGATACACTATTCTTCAACGCACCAGCGCTCACGGCCCCTGGTACGACCACACCTGTCGCCGTATACGATAACAACTACTTCTCTACCAGTGATTACGCACTAGTCGTTACGGTTTCGAACATCAACAGTAACGTAGTTGTTCGCCTAGACGGCAGCATTGACGGTACAAATTATGGTCCTTTAATCTCTAACACGATCACTAAAAACGGAACTTACGTCTACAATATTGGCAACTGCCCCATAAAGTTTATCCGTGGAAACTTCTTGGCAGAAAATGGCGGCACCGATGCCGTTGTCACCATGAGCTATTCGGCACGCTGACTATGGCAACTGTAATTGAAAATGACCTAAACAGGTATGAGGTTGTTAAGGTATTAAATCCTGACAATCAAGTTTTAAATGTTGCAGTAACAGCGCCTTCTGGAGGCGGAACATCTGTATCAAATGACGCATTTGGTCGACTGCGAATTTCGCAACCTCTGACGTTGTTTGATTCCAGTCATCGTTACGCTGATAACGGCTTGTGGGCAACTAGCACTGCAAATGGCGGAGCGACTTCTTTTAATGCAAATCAAGGTTTAGTCGATTTAACGACAACTACCGCTTCAGGATCAAAAGTATATCGCGAGACAAACAAAGTATTTTCTTATCAGCCAGGCAAAAGCCTATTGGTTTTAAATACTTTCACATTCGACACTGCCAAACAAAATTTAACTCAACGTGTTGGTTATTTTGGCACCACTAACGGCATTTATCTAGAATTAGCCGACTCCGTATTATCTTTTGTTGAGAGAAGTTCTACCACTGGGAGTTTAGTTGAGACTCGCATAGCTCAAGCCGATTGGAGTGTAGACAAACTAGACGGCAACGGTCCCTCCGGAATAACGCTTGATATTACAAAAGCGCAAATTCTTTGGGCTGATATTGAGTGGTTAGGGTTAGGGACAGTTCGTCTTGGTTTTGTAATTGATGGTATTTTTATCCATTGCCACTCATTTCATCACGCCAATCGTATTGCTTCTACCTATATCACGACAGCGTCTCTCCCTCTACGCTACGAAATTGAAAACACCGGCACGACGGCGAGTAGCAGCAACTTAAAACAAGTTTGTTCTTCCGTCATCTCAGAAGGTGGTTACGAACTTAGAGGTGCACAACAAGCCGTAGGAACCGCAATTACTTCTCCTGTTAATTTGACAACAGCAGGAACTCTTTATCCCTTAATTTCAATTCGATTAAAGACATCACCAGATCGGTTAGATGCGATCGTGATTTTAACCGCTTTATCGTTAATTGGTATTACGAATAACGTAAGTTATAACTGGAAAGTTGTTGCTGGAGGCACAACAACGGGAGGCACATGGGCTAGCGCTGGCGGAAACTCGTCAGTGGAATATAACCTTACAGGTACGGCGTTTACCTTAGGTACGGGGAGAGTTTTAGCAGGTGGATATACCATTGGCGCCAACCAAGGATCTACCCCGGTTGATATCCTCAAAGAAGCTTTGTTTACTTTCCAATTAGAGCGAGATTCTTTTACTTCAACCCCGTATGAATTGACGCTGATTGGAGCTGCTGACGCTAATGGAGCAGATATTCACGCTTCCCTGGACTGGGAGGAGATTAGTCGTTGAGTTAGTGAGTCTCCATCCAGTTCTTACCGACCCTGGCCTCACCCGTAAACGGGCACTTTAATTGAAAATACTCGCCAGATTTACGGAATGAGTCGATAGCCAAATTCTGGTACAACTCTACATGTTTAGGCCTGACTAAAGCTTGCACTTCGTCGTGGATGTGCGCGACAAATGCGAAGTCTTCACCCCATTTTAGGCCTTTATTGATTAGATCGTCGTAGAGAATTGTAGTCGCTTTCTTGACAGATACTGCGCCAGTTGACTGTAACAACTGGTTTAATGCCGAGTGTCGTGACCTTATTTGCAAATAACGACCATCAATGCCAACAAGATAGCCCTTATTGGTAATTCTCTCGTCGATTTTATCCTTCAGCTTTTTGATTGCTGGTAGGTTCCGATAAAAAGTATCGATAGTTTTTCTACCTAACTCTTGCTGCTCAATTTCGTTTAGTGTTACATCCAAAACACTGCCTACTTTTTTAGCTCCCGCTCCATAGAGAAGGGCATATATCAGGCGCTTCGATAAATCTCTAGTTGCTTTAGAGATATCACCATTTCCATCGTAAATACCGAACAATTTAGCGTTATATGTGTGAATATCAAAACTATCTGTACTAACAAGTTTCGCGTATTCTCCACCATCAAAGTGTGCCAACCAGGCGCCGAGAGCTCTTAGTTCGAGTCCAGAAGCATCAGCACCAACAAGCATCCAGCCATCAGGAGCGTAAAACAGAGCACGACACTCAGCTCCATAAGCGTGGCCAACACTGGGGACTTGGGCCATATTTGGAGAAACATGGCTGCAGCGTCCGCTAACACAGGCATTTGTTTTAACACCACCGTGGATTCGTCCATCACCAAATTTGCGACAATGTTTTAACCATGCTTCTTTACCATCGGCTATCTGCCCAAGCCTCTTGTTACACAATAAATATTCTCCCAACAGCCTAGCTTCTGGATACTTTTCACCCAAGACTTCCAAAACTTCGTCATCAACTTTTGGGTTACCTTTTTCTGTTGTTTCAAATTTAATTTCCGGGTATAGACCACGCAAACGTTCAGAGATTTGTGTGCGCGATCCTGGATTGAATACTGTGACTTTGGACTTGAGTTGACGCCCTGTTTTAGCGGAGATTCTCTCTTCGACAATAGGTGGGAAAACTTTTTGGAGCTGATCGTCGATTTCAGATGTCCGAGCCTTAAGCGTATTAACCAATGCGAAGGCCGCTCTCTCATTGAAAGGAAATCCAAATTCTTCCTGAAGTGCCATAACTTTAGCGAATTCATGCTCAAGTTCGTGGCACCTAGGATCCAAGTTTTGTGTCAGTAGATACTCGAATAAGTGTAGGGAAACGAGTGTATCTCCTTCGCAATAAGTTTGCATTTCAGGAGTCCACACAGCCCACGTGTTCTCTACATCTTTTTTACCTTTTTCGTCGACTCCGAACTTAATTTTTGCTACGCCGAGGCGATCACCCCAAGCCGCAAGTGAGTGACGACCTTTATATTTAGACTCGATATGAGAGAACTTCTGATCGTCAACAGGATCTAACTCTGGCCATAAAACACGACTCAGTATTAAGGTATCGACTACGTCACAATCCGGTTTTAACTTAAAGTTCGGATATACCTTTCTTAGCGCTCTTAGGTCAAAGTTAATCACATTGTGCCCCGTGACCTGGTCAGCTTTAGCAAGCAAATCCAGTCCACGTTGTAGTGGCAGATACTTACCGTCCTCGTCTGTACAGCTATGCACATCCCCCGTATCCAGGTCACGCAGCACGATGCAGTGGATTCGATCCAGCTCGTGGAGCAGGCCGTTCGATTCCAGGTCAAATACCAACCGCATCTTCAGTAGAACTTTTTGTAAAGACGTGCCACATTAACAATCTCGAGCTGATTAATCAACCCATGATTCTTAAGCATGTCGTAAATATTTTTAATCTCAGTTAAGTCTGAAAGACAGATCGAGCGGTTCAGGATCTGGGTGCTGTCAACGGTTACCAGTGTTACACCGCCGCTTGCTTTGTCTAGACATAAGACCTTACTGAGATCTTGAGAGCACATTACGTAGCCAGTCTGCATTGCTCACTCCCGGATGGCGTTGTGATCGGGGATCGCCCGCATGAGAAAAATATCAAGAGCGATGTGCAGCAGCAGCGGCACCATGACGAAGGCCTTCTCCGGCAGACCACCAAATAAGGCTGCCAGCTTGTCGCTAAGATCAGTCCGATGCAGCTCCTCAAATTCCATGGCGAGCATCTGGGCTACACTCAGGATAAAATCTTCCTCGGAGTCATCCTGGTGCTTGAGCTGCTCCAGAATTTCCCACAATTCTGGGTCACTCTGTATTAGGTGTAGTAGTTGTTCCACAATGACGTATCGAGTACGCCGCAAGTTTACAAGTACTACATTTCGCGTAGGAGACCACTTCTGTAAGGTATTTTTCGAGCCTTTCGAAGAGTTCTACCCCGGCTTTTATCTGTGGAACGTTGGCTTTGGTGTTGCCAAATCCAAACGGCAATTGAACGACTGGTATTTCAACCGAAATAACAAGAGGCGGCGGTCTTTAAGGAACCAAGTTACTGGACCAGGAACCATCGAAACCTGGCGAAGAGCCTATGAAGAAATCCTGAAACTGCGTTGGGAATGCCTACTTCCTGGCGATGTAATGATGTTGGATTGCACATCAAAGTATCCGGAGCGGCAATTTAAAATTTACATGCGATGGCTCAAGAAGCACCAGGATGTATCAGCTGATCCGATTCGTCGTGAAATCTACTGGTCTCGGCCCCCGTACCACGGTGATCCGCTATGGGATTCCTTCTATATCGAAGGTATTGTACCCAAAGATGTAGCAGTTGATACAACGGGCGCCAGCTATTACGACTGTTTCAGGATTTGGCCATTAGATCCTTGTAACGATCTATCCAATGAGCAAATAACTGATCTACTAAACCAGGTTCTAACCACAGAACAAGAGCAGGTATTGCTTCTTTGATCGCTTCCCTGGACTCCTCAGTATTCTGCTCGAGGAGATCCAGCAAGACTGCTTGCAGCCAGCGATTTGGATCTTTGTCTGGATCTAGGATCACTCGAGTTCGATCACGATTCTCCGCAGTCTACCGCGACGATCTCGTTGCTCGTAGACGGTGAACTCGCCATCTCCCGTTTCTGTGTCGACTTCTGTGTAGAGGTTGAGGTCTGGAAGACAGACTGAGCCGGAATCAGAAACGCCGAGATGGCACGGGTCAACAAGAGCGATTGAACCGGAATCACTGGATACGGACCCGATAAGGCGAGGCTTGGAGTAAGTTAACACGACGCATCATTTTAAGGCACATGGATACTATTATACCCGTGGCCCGTAGAAGAGCAGCGTCAGGGCCTTTTTAAAGGGGAGATATGGTTTCTGCTGCTTCCCATATCTGGTAACTGAAGGACTGTGCCGCTGATCACGGTGCAGTTCCACCCCACGATTCTTTATACTTTCTTTATACCAATTGTTGCGGTATAAACGACTACAAATTTAATATTTTCATACAGTTAAGAGTATGTGGCCAATGCCATGACCTCCTTAACTTACCGAGGTGTTAAGTACCTCAAAGAAGAAGAAGCCCTCCGCAATCGCAACTGGTGGAACCTGGCGCACAGACCCAACCTGTGGTTGCGTTATCGCGGACTTTCTTACCGTCCCGTCCAGACCGGTGGGCTGCTTTGAAGCTAGAGAGGATCCCGAATCACGGGTTTTAAGCAAGGGTCGGCCCTTACTCCTCTCGTTGCTTCATCGTTGACATCACAGCTTCCACTCTGTGATATCGAGGCGTCACCCCCTGAAAGGTGACGAACCAGTGGCCACTGGTGGTCTGCAGAACCAAAGAAATTATAAAGGGTTAAGCAATTGTTGTCGAGCCCCGGAATTTCTCCCTGCTCATCGACGGTTTTAGGACCCACGCATTGCCACCGGAGTAGAGATGGGATCGAAGCCGGCTCCAACCCGATATCCTCCAGTACAAGTTCAAACCATCCAGCGAAGACCTCAATTGTGTCAGTAACCTCTTGGCTATCTGGCGCCACACCTAGCGTCTCAGCGAGAAGTTCTTGTAGTTTTGTGTGTTTCATCTCAAATCTCCCACTCGGTTTGCATACCGCCCATTGCTTCCGAAATAATCGGAAACTGCGAGCAGAAGATCTGTTTAATCTCCTTCGCTAGTTGAGCATGCTCCATTTGGGTGCCGTGCTTCTCCCGTAGCGCAATGTACGTCAGCCACGACCGAAGGGATCCATTCATATAGATCCTGGTTTGAGTGGCGAGGGGCAAGATAGACCGCGCACATTCTTTTGCAACCCCGTTGCTAACCATTTCGCGGTAGAGATGTTCGGCGTTTTCAAACAGCTCGCTAATGCGGCGGTAATAACAACTGACTGCATCAGAATCAAGATCATCAATGCTGTTCTGACGATTCTTTGTATCTTGACGACGCAGATGAGGAATAACAGCCGAGCCAAGCTCATTTGTATCGGCATAACGCTGACTAAATTCTTGAAATGTGAATGATCTATGTCGAAGAATTTGAGCTGAGATTGCTCGAGTTGTGTGAATCTCGACGCACATATTTGCCATCTCGAAAGGAGATAGGTGCTTGTGCTTAATCAAGTACCGCAGAAGCCTTGGAGCGGTCTCCATGTTGCCTTGATTTTTTGGTGAGCTAACCCTGGCCATGTCCACAATCATGTTTTCACAGTTGGGTGTAACCCACACCAGGTTGACTTTTTGATTGTTGCTCATTTGTCTTCTTTAGGTACAGGGATCATGCAGGTGAGACAGGAAATCATCTCGTTGACGTCTTCTTCAGACAGGAAGTCGAATGTGACTACTAGTCCGCCGCCACAGACTGTAAACGCGTACTCTTTAGTGAGTACATCGTAATAACCACTAGCCTGGATTCGTTGGTCTTTCATGCGACATGCTTCCATTGTTTATAGTTGACAATTTTTGATATGTATGATGCGCTTACTCCGTAAATCGAGCTAATCTCCTTATATGTTTTACCTTGCCGATGAAGACTACGCATTCCCAAAACATCTTCCTCGGTAAAAATTGCGCTGCCATGACGACTGCCCCGAGCAATGTTACCGGGACGAGGCTTGCCTTTTGGTGGACCTGGCTTTGGTTTGGCATACTGTTCGATGGTTTGGTAACGAGCGCCGCAATCAAGGCAGCGGCAGTAGCGTTTGGTTTGGGTCAGGAAGTGTTCGGTGCAGGTGACTCGAGTGTTTTTGCTGTCGCAGTTGCGGCATTTCATCGAGTGGTGCAGTCGAGTAGGTAGGCGTAACGAGCGTCTCCAGGAGGCGTGTAGCGGATCACATCACAGTTGTTGTAGTACGCGACTACTTCAAAGTGACTGTCGCCACTAAAACCTGGACGAATACCATTTTCAATCTCTAACTTATTAGCGTATATAGCTGCGCACACCAAAAATACGAGAAAGGCTATGAATACAATCCAGGATCGCTCATTCATCTACCTTCTCCTCTTCTCTATTTACTCCTCGCTCGAGAACTTTCATGAAACTGTGATATTCTTCGGCTCTATTCAGCAGGTCATTACCTTCTGCTAACAGGATTGTCATCATGTCAGAGAAGAGTAAGTCTCTATGCCCCTCATCGAGATATTCACACAAGGCTTCGCGAAGACGTGCTTTCATCGTGGAGTTGTAAGTCATTTCAGCCTCCGAGTACGGCGCAGTAGCCTTCCAGAATGACGTCCAGTTCTCGTTCATGGCAGATTCGCATTTGTGCGTGTTCAGATGGTGTTTGATGACCGTCCCACAGGATTCGTAAGTACTTTGTCTCACTTACCTTTTTGGAGCGAGCGGTTGATTTTTTGGTGAAGATGTCGACTACAACGCCGTAACGTTGTTTACGATATTCTTCAATCCGTTTCTGCGTTTCCGGTGTGAGATTCGGGATTGCGGTCGCCTTGGGGCGCTCCGCTACTCGATCCCCCACTTTGAAGATCTGCGGTTTCTTTGTTGCCATACTCTGAGTTAAGTGCGTTGAGAAGCATCTGCGTCAGTTGTTCTGGCGTCAGATCATTTAGAAAGTTGTACTCAGGATGCAGTTCTTCATCCCAGTCGATGTCAATCGAAAGGGACTCCTCATTAAAGGTAACGAAGAGCCCCGATCCGACTTGCGCTTCAAGCGGTTCAGACAAAAGCGTCGATGCAGCTGGCGTGATTTTAGATCAGCCGTACCGTTTTAGCCACCGACCAATTGTTGATTTCGCTACACCCAGAGAGCCTGCAATGGCCTGATGGGATAATCCATCGCGACGCATTGTGAGACATTTTTGGATGTGCTCCTGACGGAGTTGATCAACGTCTACTTCGGGTTCAACCTCCTCAAAGAGTTCAGGTTGAACAATCGCAGGATCCACTGGAACGTGCCGTGGTTTTGCTGTTGTGATGTAGATGTTACGAGCAGTTGGGTACTTGAAACGTGCTACATCTTGAGCGTGTAAACCACTCTTGGCTTTGATTTGATCATCAATTGGATGACCATCGCCGAAAGCTACACGAATCGCGAAAGTTTTCTCAGCCATTGGCGAGGTGCCTCCAGGACATGTTGTTTACGATCTTGTAAACAGTTGTGTAATGGATTCCATATACTCTTGAGAGATCTATTAACACCTGGTGATCACAATTAAATTCACTGCGATAATCAGGATCTGTGAATAAATTGCGAATTTCACGGACATCGCTTTCCGTTAATTTTGCTTTCGGATGATTTTCGCCCCGTGGAACTAGGTCCATCTTTCTAGCCTTTTTCTTCTTTACCCGTCGAGCGTTAGAGACAGGTTGAGCTTTGTAAAGACTTTCACGGATGTCTGGTGCGGTGATCATGATTTGCTCACCGTCACGATTTGCGACGAGGGTCCACATCCCCTGGTCGAGCGTGATATTGGGCTGATCTTCCTCGGTGAAGGAGAGCAGCTGTATTGGTCTGAACTCAATGCGGTTCATGGCGTGAAAACGTGGTGTGCACCACGGATTGACCCGTGGCTTGACCAGGATAACCGCGTTTCGCTAGATTGCAATAGGTCGCCTGGTGCGACTCTGTAGGTGCATGGTTGGACTCTCCAACAGTGTGCGTGTGTGCAGACGGGGTCAGGGGGTGGTGCCCTTGACCCCATTCTGCGTTTAACCGATTCTTAACTTGCCTTGCGGGCGGGTGGTTTGTTTGTGCGTGGTAAAAATTAAAAGGCGCACCACAGGCAATGACGGACCAAGAACGCGAGCAGATTCGACAAAAAAACCTTTTGTGGGAGTTAGCAGTCCAAACTTCCGTGCAATCTAAAGAAGATCCAGTTATGGTTTTCGAACGTTTACTTCGTCGCTACCGAAATCAAGAGCCAATCAGCACATCTGGATCTATTATTAGTTAAGCTAAAATAAGGAATAAGGTAATAATTCATTTATTGGTTATGGGTGCTCAACCTCAAGGTGGCGGCGGTGGCCGGAGAATGCGTCGCGGCGAAGGCGGCCGTGGCCGAAGAATGCTTCGCGGCGAAGGCGGCCGTGGCCGAAAGATGCGCCGTGGTGTAACGGCCGGTTCAACCCCTGAAGGGTTTGCTCCTCTTGGAGGAACATCAACACCTGAAGGTACCAATAATGGAGTTCCCAGTGTGAGCTCCGAACAACAAGCCACTGTGCGCGATCGAAAGTCTCCGGAGCAGCGTATCCGCAGAAGGGAGCGTCGCGCTGATCGTCTAGAACGTCGTGCTGCTGTTCGAAAAGAGAGGATTCGTAGCATGCGTTCCGAACTGGAAGGCATTTTCGGCAAGGCCGGATCTGGACCTGAATCTCTAATCCAAAAATTGTTAACGCGTAGGGCTTTAGATCCCATGCGCAGCAAGCGCGATTCACAGCTTAAACGCGCTGATCGTCTCCGCAAGAGAGCAGAGCGCCTTCGGACCAAGGGTATTACTGCAGCAGAGATAGGACAATCTCCACAAATGTAATCTTAAGAAGGTGACTTGTCAGGATGACTTGTCACCTCTATTGGCGTTGGGTGAGCGCATCCTCAAATTTTTGGGATGTCCATTCAATGGGTTGCCATCTTTATGGTCTACATCCATTCCATCACCTTTACGAGCTGAACCGTTACGTTCCATGTAACGCCTGGCCTTAACCCGAGCAGCTCTACGTTTGATTTGTTCTGGGGTACCGTGATATTCGCGGTACTCTTTTTTATAGTCGCGTGTCATTTAAATAAATTCTTTACATCTATTCTAGTGAAAATCAGCTCGTTTTAAATTTACAAATAACGTGTAATTTTAATTGTTCAAGCTATGACTAGTGCATGCTAGTGACAATTTAAAATTTAAATAATTTATAAATCAGTCGTGACGCACTAGTTCCTTTCGATATTCATTGAGGCCGCGATAAAAACAGTCCTTAATGAAGCGACCGAGGTTTGTATTTGCTGGCACTAGCCCAACGTCGCGGACTGCGTCCATCAATGAGGCTGCTTCTAAACGTTCTTCATTTGTCATTTCGATGCTAAAGAAGTGACGGGTTGCTTTGTTTAAGTCCATGCCACCAGGTGCAATTGTAACTATTCTACGTACTGGTGAACATCTAGCTATGTATTGCAAATATCTTTACACCCTTTTAATCTCGTTCTTTCTCGAACAGGATGAAGCGTTTGACCTCAGTATCTTTCGCCTGGAGCATATCACCGATTAGCTTCAACTTCTTCTCAGCTGCGAGTGCTCTATTACTCCAGAAGACGAGGTGACGGTTAGTCTTATCCAATTCAGTTTCAAGCGCTGTCTGGAACAAAGCGGATGGACTGATATCGAGGTCAGATTCTTGCCAGCGTTCGTACAAAGCTTCAGGAACACTGACACTTAAAACTCGGGCCATACCTAAAAAGCCGTGATACCACTAGGATACCACGGCCTACAAACTTATTAACAGCTATTTAGGCTGTTGGGAATGCCCGAACCGAAAAGGATTGCGTGGCGACAACAGGATTTGGCTCGCTGACAACTAGGTTATCGGTCACAGCACGAAGTGCGTTTGCGAATTCCTCGGCTTGATCGAGATCTGGAAAGGCTGGAGCGAACGTTCCGATATCTTCGTTGTATACGAAAACAACGTAGGACGTGATTGGCAGCGTCATGTGCTTTTAAGAGCGAAGCAAGCTTAGCTCACTTTTGCTTATTACGCGGTTAGACAATCGTTAGGTTTTATTGAACTCAAATGAGTCTCAAGATGGCAGAACGAAGGGTCCGCTCTTGAAATACATCTCTGGGTTATCTTGAATCGTCCGATCAGCATCGTCACAATCTGTAACTTTGATCACTTCACTACGTCCGCTTGGTGTCTGACAGAGCACGGCCCATGCGAGGCGGATTGGGCTGCTGGTGGTCTTTGTGCTGGGTTCCATCGCTTGTATTTTCTATTCGCGTACTTCATTTTCCGGGGTATAAATCTGTACTGATGCTGTGGTTTGTACGACAAAAAACCATTGCTACGACTGGGGTTTGGCATCCCAGGGTAGCAATGGCTTAAGGTTTGGAAACCGGAAAAAACGTTAAATTTTACTTATCTGATCAGACCCACAAATCGGAGTCATCCATCCAGTTGTCAGGGATTTTGAGATCGCGTCGAGCACGCTCCTGCTGGCTCAAAACAAACAACCCGAACATTTGTTCTAGTGCGGTTGGGTTGTTGATTTGTGACTGAGCTGCCTGGTTCTCGAGCATGTTACGGATTTGGTTCCGTGGGGTGAACATGGCCATGGTGGTATGTGCGTAGGTCTTTGTGGAAGGATCCACACCAGGAGCATAGCTCCGCATACGGACAGGTGTCAAGGCACTAAAAAACTTCTAATTTGGCGAAAATTAGAAGTTCGTTAGGAGTTAGTAGTGAAGGTGACTACTCACCGAGCAAGTACCGAGCAAGTACCGAGCAAGTAGTGGTAATGACTACGAGTTAGCGAGCCGCTTCATACCATCGGCATTCTCGGTGTAAAGGCGATCAAGAGCTGCCAAGGCGGCGGTTTCCTGTTCGCCAACATCCTCCTGATTGCTCAGGTCGAGGCTGGCTTCGCAGTAGTCCTTCCAGGCTTCGGAATCAGACATAGAAGTGAGTAGGACTACGAGGCTTAGCAAGCCATCAACACGCAGGGAACGCAGTAGCTGCCATCGTCGTAGGTGCAAGTGACGTGCGTTGAAGTCACCTTGGCGATGGTCTTGCTGCGGATGATGTCGTCATCCTGGGGTTTGGCGGTGCCATCACCAGCAGACATCAGCAGGTCGCCGCGTTGCACAATGACGCTTTCGGCAATGCGGATAATGAAGTCACCCGTCATCGCGCAGTAAAAGTCGTCGGTATAGGTGTCGTCATCATCGTCCCAGGCTTGAAACACGCCAGCTACGTTGGGATCACCTTCAACGTCGCTCACCTTCATACGGTTAAGCTGCTCGTTATCTTCATTGCCCCAAACGCACATCTCGTCGATGTTGCTTAGGACGGTGCCCCGTAGGATTTCAGTACGTTCCGCTCCACCAGGAAGCTGGGACCATCGGCTCAGGTGAGCGCCGTTGTAGCTGACGGTGGTGCCAGCGACGGAAATACTGCCTTCACTTGTACTGTCCTGCTGAAAATCAACAAGAACGCCGTCGTTAGCAGTTCTATTTACATAAACAGGCGTTGCCGCGTATGTAGTGAACATTGCATCCTGGGAAGCAGCGTCAAGCTCAATGCCTGCATTGCCAATGCCAGCAGTTGTTTTGCCAATAAGAACGGTCCCATTACTTCCAATCCTCATCCGCTCCGTCGGGCTGCTCGCTCCGTCGGCGGTAGTGGAGAACACTAACCTGCCCGGCATGTCGTTAGCGCCGGGGGTGCCGTCTACAAATGCTTCAATACGTGCGGCAGTTAGTGCATTGGTGCCGTCGTAACCAACAAACGCAATTGCTCCAACACCGTCTTGAGC
>Ga0208162_1000465_pt1 | contig 23581 bp, 47 predicted proteins | sample CB_VirMetaG_4_FD_184539 | JGI IMG/M metagenome (GOLD analysis project Ga0208162, IMG submission 184539) | Freshwater to marine saline gradient viral communities from Chesapeake Bay - CB_1508_1M Viral MetaG (SPAdes) (version 4) | ecosystem: Environmental > Aquatic > Marine > Coastal | place: USA... | reverse complement strand
CGAGCCTAACATGTTCGGAATGCACAAAGCGTTACCTCACGAAGATGCGCTCAGGGAACACGGACCAGGGATCAGGAGAGCTTATACTTACAAATCATTGAATAAATTAATTCAAGGATCCGCAGCTGATATGACTAAAAAAGCAATGTTAGATTTATACAAAGAAGGTATTGTAGCACATATTCAAATTCACGATGAATTAGATTTATCTGTAGAGTCTCAAGAACATGCAAATAAGATTATTGAGATTATGGAGAATGCTGTTACATTAGAGGTCCCAAATAAAGTTGATTACGAGTCAGGTGAAAATTGGGGAGATATTTTTGAATGATAATTTGGACAAGCTGGAGGGCTAAACTATGGCATATCTTAACGCAAATATTCCACCCATTTATTGCAAAGTTAAGACCGAGTATTTATACGACATGGACATGTCTAAGAAAGGTGAAGAGGATTGTGTTGCTTTTGGTATTACGAGCATATCAGGGCGTGCGATCTTGTTTAATATCATGTTACCCAATGGTGCGTGCTATTGGCGTTTGCCTATATCAGCGTTTTTCCAAAAACGTTTTTCTAGAGCCGAAGTGCCAGATATGTCGGTTGACCAATTACAATTGTGGAATTGTTTTAGTTATTGGCCTAGCGTTCATTGCTTTGATTGGATGGCTGGTCTAGACGGTAAATTTCGTGGAAAAGATAAAAAATTTTATCACGGACAATATCTTTTTACCATTGATTGGGCCCATCCTGATACTAATATACTTAATGTTGAACATTCTGAAATACCTCAAGAACATAAGTGCGCACATATTATTCAACTTGAAAATGGCAATTATGCCGCTCAGCCAAATAATCGTTGCATTTGGCATGTTAATAGTTTCACTACTGATAAGAGTTGGCCGGATTATAAAGTCCAAACTACGTATTGGGACGTAGAAGGATCCGATTGGGTTACTGAAGACTCTGATAATATGTTCTATGAGTTAGAACCAAATAACGCTTCTCAAGACAATTAAAATAGTATATACTGATCCAATTATGGATCACAAAGATTTTATTAAATTAATTAAGTTTAGAGATGCTGAAGCAAAAAGGCAAGCTCAAGCTACCTTTGTCGCACGTAATAGAAATTCTAGGCCTAGAGCAAAGAATAATCTTATTGCACCTCACTTAAGAAACATATAATATAACCGGATTAACGGGGACCAAATGAGACTATTATTGACACTATTGGTGTGCATATTTTATGCAACTACAGCCAATACAGACACTACACAAAACAACGTTTCTGGTGGAAACACATCTATTACAGGGGGATATAGTGCATCAACCACATATGAATCTGGCTCTTCATCTAGCAGTACTACTACTAATACTTCTAATTCTAATATAAGATCAGCACCTCCAGCAGCATACGCACCAGGATTTAATGGATCAGGAATTGATGTTTGTAGCACTGGAGTATCAGGTGGCGTACAAACTTTTACATTTGGTATATCGGGTGGAAAATCAGTTAGAGATTTAAATTGTGAGAGAATAAAACTTGCAAGAGAACTTAAAGCAAATGGTATGGCCGTTGCTGCCGTATCTTTGTTATGTCAAGACGCAAGAGTATTTGCAGCTATGGAAAATGCAGGAACCCCATGTCCTTACAAAGGCAAAATAGGTAAAGAAGCAACAAAAGAATGGAAAAAACATGGTAGCAAACTTAGACCAGACTTTGATCAATATACAAAAGCATTAAAAATTATTGAAGAAGAAGAAAAGAAAAAGGAGATTAAGTTTGCTAAAGAATTTAACAAAGCTTCTAAGTCTAATTCTAATAAGTAATTTAGCCTATGCTGACACTACTAACAATCTTGTTTCGCAAGACTTTACAACGGGTTGGACGAATACGGGCAATACTTATCATGGTTCTAATACAATTGCTGGTGTCCATGGGGGCATTGTTGAGTCTGATCCTGTTTCTTTAAATTCATTAGATATAAATAAACAATCTTTAAACGAAGGATTTACTGTAACAGGTGGTGCTGACATTTGGTTTTGGAATAGTTATTCTCAATCGGTAACTCAAACCATTAAGACTGTAGATGATAATGGAAACACTCTTACACAAACCAGGGTTATTAATGGTATTCAAAATGGTTTTCAAACTTATACAGATCAACTTATTATCAATTCAAATTCACAACAAGACTATGATGTAAATCTAAAATATAGTTTTAGTGTACCAGGAACATCGGGTCATTATGGTGCAGACCTAAAAAATCCTTATTTATCAGTAACTTATACCTATGTACCCCCTTTAGATAACGCAACACAAACGGCATTATTAGATTTAAATAATGATATTAAAGATGAATTAAAAGATGTTGATACGTTTAAATTTGAAGAAGAAGTAAAGATAGAAGAATGGAGTACATTAGAGCTCCAAACAGATACAGAAGAAATGAATTTTCAGGAGACATTTACAGAACTTCCAAAATTTGAAACAAATGAATCATTACCAGAATTGAAAGAAGAAGATAAGCAAGAAGTTCTTGATACCACCACATTTACAGAGAGTTCGGAGCCTTCCGATGAAAAAACTGACGCTCCTCTTTCTTCGGCTGAAGATTCTCAGGATCCTCAGGAACCACAAAGTGTGGAACAGGAGCCATCATCACTACAGGCTGAACAAAAATCGAACGAGGAATCAAGTACAGAGACAGAAACATCGACAGAAGAAGAACAAACAACAGAAGCTGTAGCTGACAGCAAAAGCAACGTTTCAAGTGAGAAAAAATCGATTTCATTGGCGAAGAGTATGGATAAGATAGACGCACAAGTCAAGGATATTGGCAAAAACTTACAACTTAAAAACCTTGTAAAATTAAAAACAATGATAGATAATTCCGCGCTTCAAGAATACGCAAATGTTGAATTTTATAAACCAAAAGCTATTTACCTGGATCAAGCAAACATCAGAGACGATAGAATACTATATAATACTGTTACCCTGGTATCTTATCAGCAAAAAGACCCGCTTTTTCAGGCTGAAAAAGAGTTGTTTGAGATTAGACAAGAAAAACAAAAACTGATAAAAGAATTGTGGATTTTAAAAAATGGATAAAATTAAAAACAATTTAGAAAAAATAGTTGTCTGGATAGGACTTATTACTGCTATCGGTGGTGGTTTTACCGTATATGGTGAAATGAATGAAAAAATTAATTCATTAGCAGGTCTAGATCTTAATCCATTAGTCAAAGAAATTGCCGCACAAAATATTAAAATTGAAGTTATGAATAAAACGATTCAAGTTTTAGAACTTGAAATCAAGGAGTTAAAAGCATCGAATAAAAATCCATTAGCAAACTAACATGTGGCGAAAGTGTATTTACTATTCTGCCATGGGTTTTTGCTTTTTACTAAAGGAGTGTAAATGCAATGAAACTAACGACCAATTTCAGCCTAGCCGAACTAACAGCGAGTCAGACAGCAGCGAGAAAAGGACTAAACAATAACCCAACTGCTGGTCAAATTGAAAATTTAAAAAGACTTTGTGAGTCTATCTTACAACCCATTCGTAATCATTATGATGCACCGGTCATTGTATCATCGGGGTATCGATCTGCTGAATTATGTATTCATATTGGTAGCACCATTAATTCACAACATGCAAAAGGTGAGGCCGCAGATATCCAGGTTATGGGTGTTGATAATAAAGCTCTAGCAAAATACATCAAAGAAAATTTAGATTTTGATCAACTTATTTTAGAATTCTATAAAGAAGAAGAAGGTCCACATAGTGGCTGGGTACATGTGTCTTATGTCGGTAAAGGAAATAGGAAGGAGTCGTTGACTGCAACTAGATCCGATGTTACTAAGAAGACAGTGTATTCACCATGGTAAAAGATAATAAACTTAGTCAATTTCTAGAATCCATAGACACGGTTCATGGACATTGCCCTCATTGCGGAGAAGAGTCTATTTTAGTTGCAATTGTGACCGACTATTATAGATGTACTATTTGTGGAGAAGATACAAAACAGTATATGAATGGCTCCATTAAGTATTTAAAAATTACAGAAGAGGATGAGAAATGGCTAAAAAATCAAAAGGATTCGGTGTCGACAATTACAAAAAGCGTAAAAGAGTAAAGCGCAAAGGCCGTCATTCTAAATCACCTAATAAACAATTTACTAAAAAGAAATCAATCGGCCAGGGAAAACCTAGATAAGGTTACCTTTTCTATCAATACACCACACGATGTGTTCTATAATTTCAACATTTTCTTGCCTAAATTTTGCCTTAATTTCATCGCCTATATTTTGTGCTCTTTCATAACAATCTTTAGCAACATATTCTTTGCTATCTTCCCAATAATTAAAACAACTCATACCCTGTTTTGAGTCAGGGTTTTGAATACAAAGTATGGCAAAAATAAAAAAAGTTTTCATACAAGTATTTTTAGTATGAATTTAGAATTACACAAGATTTAATCTTGACAGGACTAATTTAAAATCATATATAACATGTAAATAAATATGAAAGGAAGATATGACAGATATCACTAAATTTAAAAATGTATCTTTATCTAAAGATACATACACGAAAATAGATAGACTAAGGAGAGTAATGGTTCCCAATACGACTATCAGTCGAAGTCAAACTATTAATATTTTAGTTAATGAAAAAGTGAGTAAATTAAATGGGAAACTCTCACATAAGTAAAGTTACTCCATTAAATTTAGTTTCTTCACCGGAACTAAAATTATGGAGGGCTGTTTTAGCTGCCGCTGCAGAGGATGCAGTGAGTGAAGCGGATATGGATATCAAAGGAAATATGCGATATGTTCGTCATAAAAAAGAAGATCGTGATTATTTTCTAAACCCAACAAGAAGTTTTTACACGGTATGTAGAAACGCAGGTTATGACCCTGAATATGTCATAAGAAAGATGAGAAAAAAACTATGTTCGGATCAATTATATGTCCAAAATGCGAAGGTAACGGCTTTCGTAAAATTTTTAAAGACGAGTCAGAAAAACAAATGATCGAAATTGATTGTGCCTATTGCAACAGTCAAGGCGAAGTAGAAATAACAGAAGAAATCATGTCTGATCTCTTCTCAACAAGGAGAACTCAATGAAAAAAGCAAAAGAAATAAGAATTAAATTAGCTAAAAGAAAACAATTTATGAAAAAAATATTGCCGTATCTTTCGGTCATGTTTTTGTTAGTTGTTTTAATGTTACTTGTGGGGTGTGCCAAACCCGAAAAACAAAAACGAGATGTCTCACAATATCGCGTGGAACTTGGTAAAAAATGTCTTGTTAAAGAAGATGGGTCCGTAGCCTGGAGTTATGTCTGGATTGCAGATCAAAATGTAACTTTGGTTAAGTGTAAGTAATATGCCAGATAAAAAAGGAGACTCAGAAATTGTCATACCAACGTATCAAGGCATGGAAATTGTTTCTGCAAGAAATGAAATTAAAATAAAAATTATGTCAACCAATGGCACCATGACCATTAGGTGTTATCAACATCATTTAGAAGATGAAAAAAAAGATTAAATGGAATACCACCGAGTGTCGAAGAAAGTTAAATGAACAAACTTTATATGGACATTACTTATGGTGTAAGAAAGAGGGAAGAGATATAAATTGGTATGAGAAACAAAATAGCAAAAGAACTTTGGCAAGATAAACGCTACATGCAAAAGGTGTGTAAGAATAAAAAAGAACGTAAACATTATGAAAAAGTTTTAAAACGAATGGATAAGGAAGCGAAAGAAGTTATGAAAGGATACTTAGATCAATATGATTACGAATAATTTTAATTTAGATAGTAATTTATTTAATCAAAATATAAACAATCCTATTATTGAAATTGAAACAGAATTAAAAACCGATACACACTTTTTTTATTCTTACATTCCTAACTTTAAAGAAAAGTATGTTAATAATGAATTAGAGGCTTTAAAAAATTTTTTAAGTCAAAATTTAGATTCTCCCGACTTACCACAAATTATTAAGCCTACTGTTGTTGATATACAATACAATTATTCGGATCTTAATTTTAAAAATAAATATGGTGAACATATCAGATTTTTTGATGATGGAATCATTACAACAAGTCACCATAAACCAAAAATGTCGTTTGATGTCGCACTTCCTAGAAGGAGTGGAGATTTTTTAAATGGTACTGACAGTGATTCTAGCTCTTCTTTTGAACTTATGACGATTAATGGAAAATCTATTTTTTTTTCTGCTGATGAAGTAGAAAAATTATATAGCATGAGAAAAAATTTAAAACTTTACATTGTGTGTCCTGAATTTTCTAAAACAAAAGCATTATGTATTGAAATTAAAAATAATAAACACACCATAGATTTATTAGAATATATTCACGCTGAGTACAAAACTTATTTTGATCAAATCGTTAAACAAGTTAGTTTCTGTTATGCAAAAGAAATGCCAGAGGAATATGTGGAAGATATTTATTTAGAAACTTTAGGCATGTCTAGAGCAATGTATAATGCTCAAGATTATGTTAAATCTTATAATGTCGATAGCTTAAGATTAAGGTCTGTAACCGGTCGATCTGTTCTTCCTACTAAAAAAGAACTTTTACTTATGGGTTATAATCAACTCGTCATGCAAAACCTTATGACTTTAGCGGGATATGTTATCTCTTTTCAAAAGAGTGAAAATAAAGACAAACTTTTAAACATAATGAAAAAAGATAATGTTGTTGCGTATGAGATATTCAAAGAGGTTGACAAAGCCAAAACTGTTAAAGACATTTGTATAATGATCGTTCAGTCTGTGTTTAATAAAACTTTAGAACCAAAAGAATTTTCAAGTGTTAGACAAAGTTTAATGAATGCTTCAACTAAAGGAGTTACTTCAAATGATTATTTGCATGAAAATAAAGTTGTGATTTCTTTTTATTATTTATGGTCCTTACTATCCCTGACTAAAAAAGGAACGCATCTTCCTTTTGTCGGACCTATTGACTATCATCGAATGTCAGAAGGAGCAGCTTCTTTATATTGGCCATCAATGAACCATACTTTATTGGTTTCAGGTTGGATGGAACAAATTAATAGTTTTAAATACATGAATACTTTAGATTTTATAAAGGATTATCATGAGTTTGGTGATGATATACACTATACCACACTAAAACATGCCAGAGAAAAATTCGAAACTTTAGAAGGTGAACCTTTAGAGTTTGTTAATAAAGTCATTGAAGAAATTCATAATACCGGCACGGGAGAATATATTCCATATAATGCAGCTTATGAAATTAAAGATGATCCTCAATTTAAATACGTAAGATTTATTGAGAACGAAAGACTTATTATGTTTTTTGTAACAGACTATAATGAAGAAGTGTTGGTTGATGTTTACAACAAAGCAAAAAAACAATTTTGTTATTGGATTCTTAACACTCAAAAATTATCAGAAGAACAACTTCGTAGTTTTAAAAATGATCTTTATCCTAAAGTCATTAGTGCGATCAGGGATTGGAAAGTTTTAATTGAACGAGACTCCAGCATGACGTACCGAGGCAAAAGAGTTCCTAAAGGTGTCAACTCTGAAGTAAAGCGTTATATCTATCTACCTCGTGTAAGATATAAACGAGACCCCAAAAAAGTTAGACATTACTATAATGAAAATAAAATTTTAAGTGGTGAGCGAAGAGCCCATACCAGGAAACTCCCTGTAGGTGCCAAGCCTTCTAAGTTTCAATTGTTACTTGCTGAGCGAAATAATGTTCCTGTTCCACCAGGCCATACCTTTGTTAAAGAATCTTTGTGGGGCACCGGTATGACCAAGAAAAAATATATTTATCGTACGAAAAGTTTACACGGAATGTTATATGTCAACCCTGAAGAACAAGAAAAAGCTATTGAAATCAATGACTTATCTCCAGCTGGCTTTGAAGAACAGATGTCAAAGTTTATGGAAAAAAGAGGTTGGGAAATTGTTGCTAGAGATAATTATGATGGCGGTATTGATATTCGTGGGTTTAAAGAATTTAAAGATGGTGTCATTAAAAAACTTATTGTACAGTGTAAACATTGGAAGAAAGCGATAGGACCTGATGTGATTCGAGAATTGATTGGTGCTAAAGAAGTTGAAGATGATGGTTATGAAAAAGTGATGATGGTGATTACCAGCTCACGCTTTACTCCAGGTGCAATTGAAATTGCAAACAAACATGGAGTTGAACTTATTGATGGAGATCAACTTTTAAACGAAAGGTAAAAATATGTATACACAAAGAGCTAGAACACTTGGGACCGAGTTAATTGAGAAGTTTAAAGAAACAAGAGGCAATGATCCTGAATTTAGAGCGATGTTAAAAAGAGTAGAACTTGAAACTCGTAAAATGGAAATTGGTCTTTATAGAAAATCTAGAGTTATGTTTCCAGAGATGGTTCAAGATCTAAAAGATACAACTTACATTATTAAAGATTTAATTAAGGATCGAAAAATGGAACGTAAAAATAAATACATTACTTTATTTAGATGGATTAATCATTTTTTACATCCGATTAAAGCTTTTAAATATTGGAGAGAGGCTAAAAATATTGTGAATGAATATTTATCTTATCGCCAGAAAGTTTTAAGAACGTACGGGTTTTTAATCTATATGGACCACGCACCAGGGACTTATAAACAATCTAATATTCCAAGATTTAAAGGTGAGTTTGATTGGTATATTAATTTAATTAAACGAGGAAAGACGTGTATTGATGATTAAATGGAATAAACTTTATACTTACCCCACTTCAACAAGGTCCCTGATCCAGGGTCAAAGGCATTATGATGTTGGAACCGAGGATAAGCTACCGAGTGTCACGACCATCTTAGCGGCAACCCAGCCCCAGGAAAAAAGAGAAGCTTTAGAACGATGGAAGGCGCGCGTTGGCGCGGAAGAAGCCACAAGGACAAAGGACCAAGCAGCTTCCAGGGGAACGACAATGCATAAATATTTAGAAGGATGGTTAGAAAATAAACCTCATATTGATTTAACAGATACAGGCCAGCTTGCGGAGAAGATGGCCTATCAAATATACGACCAAGGTCTGCGAGATAAGTTGAGTGAAATATATGGCTCCGAAGTCACTTTGTATTATCCTGGTCTATATGCGGGTGCTACGGACGTAGTTGGAATTTACAATGGCTGTCCATCCATTGTTGATTTCAAGCAGTCCAATAAACCTAAAAGAAAAGAATGGATCCACGATTATGGGCTACAGCTCGCAGCTTATGCAATGGCCCATAATTATGTTTATGGAACAAAAATTACCCAGGGTGTAAATTTAATTTGTACGAAGGATTTAATGTATCAATATTTTATCTTTGAAGGTGAAGAATTTAGAAAGCTTCAGTATGAATGGTTAAAAAGAGTGGATCAATTTTACAATGAAAGGAGTGTTTCACGTGAAACATAATGCATATATAGAACACAAAATGAAAGACTTATCTAGTATATATAGGATGTATAATACAACTGAAGGTGAGATTAAAATAATGTGGTGCAACAAATGGTATCAAATGGTTAGAAAAATTGCAGCAGAAATCAAGAAACAAGGCAGAATAGAAGCTAAATTAAAGCAGAATTATGGCAAATAATGTCTGTATAGAGTATTTCTAGGGTCAAATGTTTTTTATTTTTTTAAAGTTTTCAAAAAAAGTTGTTTTTAGACTACAAAGCCTTGTTACGTTGAATTAATACAATGAAAACAATAACTTATCCTATTTTCTCTGTAGTTGCTTTGTACTACAAGCAAAAACAGACCGCTATTTTATTAGCTTTTTTGAACTACAGCTGTAGTACACTTAAAATACCGCATAAAAAGGTTACGTTGAATAAATTTGTTTATGGACGACTGGGGGCGATTTTTTTTGATTTTTTTAAAAAAAAATAAAAGTGCTTCAACCTAGAAATACTCTATATAGGGATATATGACTAAGAAAAAATCTAAATACCAATTATTGGTTATAAATAAAAAAAGATATTATTTTTATAAAATTACTTGGTTAGATATTTATGGAGATTCAGGTCATGCTGACGCATATGAAATGGATAAAATGAAGCCGGCTGTTATGGTTTCGCATGCTTACGTGTTTTTAAAGGATAAAAAGAGGTTGATAACGTTTTCAAGTTATGACACACAACAAGAATCATTTTCTGATCGAAATGTGTTTCCGATAGGATGTGTATTAAAAATGGAAAAACAAAACATCTAAGGAGGATAACATGAAAAAGAAATGTGCAATCTGTAAAGAAGAGTTCGAAGCTGCGAATGATTTTCAATCTATTTGTAGTGATGAATGCAAAGAAGAAGCTTTAAGGAAATTAGATTCTAATTCTGATGAGTGTCTTTCTTGTCAATAATTTCTGTAGTTTTAGACCTTTGTTCAGGATCCAATCTAATAGATTCTTGTTCGGTCTTAACTTTATCTTTTAAAGATTCAACAGACTCACCTTCCAGGATAGGCGAATACTGATCTAATACTTCAGCTATTCGCTTATCCAATTCTTCTTCAGATAAATCATCTAGCTTACCAGTTCTAATAATTTTTTGTTCTACATACAACCCAGCTGCCTTACCTCTAGCTATTTCTGCATTAACCGCAGCACTCCAGGCGTTAGCTTTTAAAGCTTGCTGTCTAATTTTAGCAAGTTCAGATATATGTCTTTCATAAGTTACATCATATTTTTTTTGAAATTCTTCTCTAAGTTCTCCAATATATTGAACTACCAGTGGGTATTTTTTTGGGTTAGTTAATTCGGAGGCAGTAATACTTGCTCTATCTTTTGAATAACCAGCTTCAATTGCACATTCATATTTAGTCTTACGACCTTCTTGCGTAACTAGCTCAAGAGCAAATTTCTTTTGTTGTTCTGTAAGTGTTTTAGGTAATCCCATTGACAGTGCCGTAACATTTTGATATTGAAAAGTCAAACAACTTTTGTTGGTTTTGTTTTACAGTCGTAGCGCCACATTGTGGTGGCGTTACATAAAAAGGAGATTAAATGGTAAAAGAATACGGAAGAAAGTGGGATGGTAGATCTAGAATACCTACTGAAGATTATAAAAAAAGGTATGATGAGATCTTCAAAACAAAAACACAAGACTTAGAAACTGAAGAAGAAATAATAATTAAGATGGAACAATTCTTCAAAGGTAAAAATGATTAGTGGTAAACTGTTTAGACAAGTTCTAGACAAACTATTGAAATCACCAGTAGCTCAGGAGGCTAGAGTGCAAGTTGCTTTTCCTAATGGTGATTACTATGATATCAAGGGAGTACAGCTCCTGGAAAACAAATTATTAGGAGCCCGAGAAACTCATCGAATTGTAATTACTATACAACCAGAACAGTGGAGAATGGGTAAAGCCATCAACAAACTGAGCGAATTTAAACTATAACACTTACGTTGAATTTATGGCAAAACCTGAGTCTCTTTTTTGGAAGGAAGTTAAGTCAAAATTAAAAGATTTTTCACTTACAAGGCTTGAAAGTTGGGCCTCCGCGGGGGTACCGGATGTGTTGGCATACAATAAAAATGGTACATTTTTCACTATAGAACTTAAAGTAGTTATTTGTAAAAAAATAAGATTTTCACCGCATCAAATTAGCTTCCATATGAGGCATACGGATAATACTTTTGTACTTGCCAAGGTCCTTGGGCAGAGAGCCCCAAAACTTTATGCAGGGATCCAGGTCGAGACTCTTCATTGGCAGGGCCATGAGCCTGTGGCCCCGATTGCTGAATCCTGGACCAAGATCATTTCAAAATTTAAAAATTTATAAAGCGGAGAGAAGAGCTTGTGGGCGGGACCCACCCAAGCTTGTGAGCTTGTGACCTTTGCGCTTGCGAGCTTGTGACCTTAAAATTTGTCCATGAGCCATGAGTAAACAATAAGCAACAATGCAATTGAAAACCATGGATATAAAATTAATATTAAAAATAAAGAATCCATTTAATGCTTGCGAGCTTCCTTGCGCTTGTGGTCCTCCTTCAACCATTTAAAAAATTCTCCAACCTCCTCCAGATAATCTGAAGGTAGGTTTTTATGGTCCTCTAAGAACCAAGGCAATAAGTCGTTTTTATTAATTTTTCTTTTTTTCATTGTCCTCACTTTCTGAGCTTGCGCCCTTTTTAAAGTCCCGGCTGTTCAGGGACCAGGTTACAAAACCGTCTTCGACTTCAGGTTGTGCTCCCATGTCCTCGAATAATTTTTGGAGGTCCTCGAGGGACCTCCATTTATTAGTGTTTACCATATGCTATATTTTTGACCTTCCTGCTCCAGCATTTACGGCAATCCATACATTTATTATCTTGCTGTGGAGCGGGGCAAGTGGACCTTTTTTTATCGCTAACAGTTGAAGTCCATGGCCAGAACTTAGCGGCCTTGCCGTCAACTTTGGTAGCTGATAATCTGATAATTAAATTTTTAGGAACCCGGGCCGCTGGTACTTTGGCCAGCATCCCTGCTTCTCGGGTCGGTAACCAGTGAGCAACGTCCGGAGTTAATTTACAAACTTTAAAAATTTTAAGTAAATGTTTAACGCTTTGAATATCACCGGAATCGTGCCATCTAAAAAATTTTGATTTCTTAGAATTGATTTGAACCGCCATTGCTTTGGCCCATAGTGGATGCTTAATAGCTTCAAGGCGCTTGGCCCCTGCTTCTCTAAAAGATTTAAATAAATAACAACCTTTAAGAGCGTAGCAGCCATGGCACGTGGTCCCCGGTACTTTGGCAAGCTTTGCGCCGGTCTTACAAGCTTGCGCCGGTAGACCGTAAGTAAAACCAGGCATCTTAGATGGCTTGCCTAGTGTATGCGTAATTTGTATTGCTTCTTTTGTATTCATAACTTCCTCACTTTCAAATCAAGTCTTAATATCCTAGAATCAAAGTCAACAAAATAAATTCACTTTATACGCGAACCGTGGGGAGTGCTTGTGGGCGGGACCCACCCAAAAAAACTTGTGGACTCGAGCGAGCTCGCCGCCCCCCCCCCCACAACTTATGCTTGTGAGCTTCTGCCTTACCAGGCTTGCGGCCTGGTAAGACTAGGAGTTAGTGATGAAAAGGACCCAGAGTACCACCATGACAGGCATCTCGTACTTTTTGCCTTACTGGACTGGATCCAGAGGCTTGGTCTGATGGTCGACACTTTAAGCATTATACTAACCAAGCCACTCGATCCAATTGGATCCAGTGGTCCATTAACCATTAATTATACTAACGCCTCGTCAGGCTTAATGGACTTAATGGACCACTGTATCCAAGTGGTCCAGGGAGCACACTCTATATCAAGGCTTTTCCTGGACCTTGGACCCCGTTGGCTCTGGGGTACCTCGGTTTGGATAAACCAACGATCCCAGAGTTATTCCATCCCTGGAACTTGAGAGAGTCAGCGCCGTACATCGTATCGCGACCTCGGATCCCTTAGGTAACTCACCTCAAGTCGGGTAATCTTTTATCTACATTACAAGGTTAATAAAAGATTAATTACAATATAATCATTTAAAATCCTATGTCAACTATTAATTAAAAATAATTTTCACTTTATAGTTGCATGGTAAGTGCATGTGGGCGGGACCCACCCAGAAAAAAAAAAAAAAAAAAAAAACAAATTTTTTATTTGACATTAATCATATATTATCCTATAACAAATATAAATTAACAAAGGAGAAAGAAATGAGTATAGAACTAATAGTATTCACATTATGCATTTTAGCAATTTGCTTAATTGGAATAATAGGGTGTATCTCTACTTTGGAAGAGATTGATGAACAAAACAAACGAGCAAGATTTGAGTTCAACGAAAGGAATAGAAAATGAACTGGGTACAATTACAATTAGATCTTAGAACAGAAGGTGTTGATATCGTTGAGTATGTTAAACAGTGGCTTCAATCAAACATGGAGGAGCCACCAGTGGAAGGCGTTGCAGAGGACAGTGCAAACCTTTTACAAAAAATAAACGAAATGGAGGAAGAATACTATGGATAAAGAACTATTAGTTGAAATCAGAGAAATTTATGGGGTTAAGAGAATTTACCCCATGAATGAATTAGCCAAGGGTTTCTTGGCCTTGGTCCAAGCTGCATATCCCCAGGCTAAGAAATGTTTAACCGAGTTGGAGTGTAAACGCATCAAGGCTCTAGGATACAGCATCAAGGTCCAAGCACAAGAACTGTAGCAAACAAGCAACAGGTGTTGCATAAAAGCAACACCTGTTAAGTGCATGTGGGCGGGACCCACCCATGAATAGAGGTACCAGGTGGTTTTGGTTTTTTGAATTTTTATATATGTCGATGACCCATTTACAAAAAGGGATCCTAACACCTACCCCTTTATTGCTTGATTTATATATTCATACACCATAAATAGTTTATGGTTCCATAAAACCTTAAATATGCTTGATATTAATAAAATAAAAAATCTTAATAGAATTAAAGACCCTAAAGTCAGAAAACAGGTCAAGTTAGATTTTCTTACAAAAATAAAAAAGCAAAAGGAGTCTCAGATCCAAACTGATTTTTTGACTTTTGTAAAACACATTTGGCCAGATTTTATTGAGGGTTCCCATCATAAAATTATTTCAGATAAATTTAATAGATTACAAACAGGAGAATTAAAAAGATTAATTATTAATATGCCACCCAGGCATACAAAATCAGAATTCGCATCTTACTTTTTGCCAGCCTGGATGATTGGAAATGATCCCAAATTAAAAATCATTCAAGCGACTCACACAGCAGAACTTGCTGTAAGATTTGGACGTAAAGCAAAAACATTAATTGACTCAGCCGAGTACCAAGAAGTTTTTACCACAAGGTTAAGAGAAGACTCAAAAGCTGCAGGACGATGGGAAACCGATAAAGGCGGTGAATATTTTGCTGTGGGTGTGGAAGGAGCTGTGACCGGAAGAGGTGCAGATCTTTTAATCATCGATGATCCACATTCCGAGCAAGATGTAAACTCTCCTACAGCTTTTGACAAAGCATACGAATGGTATACGTCAGGTCCACGTCAGCGTCTACAACCTGGTGGAAGAATTGTTTTAGTTATGACCCGGTGGTCCACAAAAGACTTGACCGCTCAGTTACTAAAAGCTCAACAAGATGAAAAAGCAGATAAGTGGGAAGTTGTAGAGTTTCCTGCTATCATGCCATCAGGAGAACCTGTATGGCCAGAATATTGGAAGTTAGAAGATTTAGAAGCAGTAAAAGCTTCTGCGGGTATTGCAAAATGGAATGCACAGTACATGCAAAATCCAACTGCAGAAGAAGGCGCTCTTTTAAAAAGAGATTGGTGGAAGAACTGGGAAGAAGATTATATTCCACCTTTGCAACATGTTATTCAAAGTTATGATACGGCTTTTACAAAAAAAGAATCTTCTGACTATTCTGCAATTACAACTTGGGGGATTTTTTATCCTGATCCGGATAGTCCAGCACATTTAATTTTAGTTGATGCCATTAAAGGTAGGTACGAGTTCCCTGAGCTCCGAAGAATGGCTCTTGAACAATATAACTATTGGAAACCAGAAACGGTCATTGTTGAAGCGAAAGCTTCTGGACTGCCCCTGACCCACGAACTTAGGCAAATGGGTATTCCAGTGGTTAACTTCACACCTTCAAAAGGAAACGATAAACATACAAGAGTTAATGCAATATCTCCAATGTTTGAATCAGGCATGGTCTGGGCTCCTTTGTCCAAGACTTTTGCTCAAGAGGTTGTTGAAGAATGTGCATCTTTTCCATATGGAGATCACGATGACTTTGTTGACTCTACCACCCAAGCATTGATGCGCTTTAGGCAAGGAGGCTTGATTGATCACCCAGAAGATTATATAGATGAACCTCAAACTCAGAGGAAGAAAAGTTACTATTGGTAATGGTGAAAAAGCTTACAACAACAGTGCCCCCGAAACAAGGACCAAGTTCCAAAGGCTTGAATGTTGACTATAATACTGTTAAGAATGTAAGATCGGAGAAAAAATTAAATGGCAGTAGACAAAGGACTTCCAAACGAAGTTAAACAATCAATTGAATTAGAGTCACCTGAAGAACTTAATGAAAAAGTTGTAGAGGTACAAGAAGACGTACCTAATGTTGAAGACACAGAGATTACCCCTTTATCAGATGGAGGAGTAGAAATTAACTTTGATCCAGGTGCATTTAGCCAGGCTCAAAGTCAAAATCATTTTGACAACCTAGCGGAACTACTGCCCGAGGAAATACTAATGCCGCTTGGATCAGAGTTATATTCAAACTACATGGACTATAAATCTTCAAGACAAGATTGGGAAAGAGCGATTACCCAAGGTTTAGATTTATTAGGATTTAAATACGAACAAAAAACAGAACCCTTTCAAGGAGCAAGTGGTGCAACGCATCCTGTGCTTGCAGAAGCGGTGACTCAGTTTCAATCTTTGGCTTATAAAGAATTGTTACCAGCAGACGGACCTGTAAGAACGGCGATTGTTGGAAAACCAGATCCTGCAAAAGAACAACAATCTCAACGTGTCAAAGAATTTATGAATTATCAAATTATGGATGTGATGAGTGAGTACGAGTCTGAATTTGATCAAATGTTATTTTATCTACCATTACAAGGTTCTGCATTTAAAAAAGTCTACTATGAAGCAACGATGGAAAGAGCGGTTTCAAAGTTTGTACCTGCAGATGATTTAATCGTACCTTACACGGCAACATCACTGGATGACGCAGAAGCAATTATACACCGCATCAAAATTTCTGAAAACGATTTAAGAAAACAACAGGTCGGTGGTTTTTATAGAGATATTGACCTTACTCCTGGTTATGACAATGAATCAGATTTAGATAAAAAAGAACACGAATTAGAAGGAACAAGACAATCTGGAAGACAACAAGATGTCTTTACAATTCTTGAATGTCATGTCAATCTAGACCTTGAGGGTTTTGAAGATCGCAGACCCACTGGGGAACCTACTGGTATTAAATTACCTTACATTGTAACGATCGAAGAAAACTCTCGTTCGATATTATCTATTAGAAGGAACTATGAAATACAAGATCCTCAGAAAAAAAGAATTAACTATTTTACACATTTCAAATTTTTACCAGGTCTTGGTTTTTATGGTTTTGGTTTAATTCATATGATTGGCGGACTGTCACGCACAGCAACCGCAGCTCTAAGAAGTTTACTTGATGCTGGAACTTTATCCAACTTACCAGCTGGATTTAAAATGAGAGGTATACGAATTAGGGATGATGCACAATCGATACAACCTGGTGAATTCAGAGATGTCGATGCTCCTGGTGGAAACATTAAAGATTCATTCATGACGCTTCCATTCAAAGAGCCAAGTGCAACATTGCTTCAACTTATGGGTGTCGTTGTACAAGCCGGTCAGCGCTTTGCATCTATTGCTGACATGCAGGTAGGAGCGGGAGATTCTAGAGCTGCAGTGGGAACGACAGTTGCATTGCTCGAACGTGGTAGCAGAACAATGTCTGCTATCCACAAAAGATTATACGCGGCGCTCAAACAAGAATTTAAATTATTAGCAAGAGTATTTAAACTTTATTTACCGGCTGAATATCCTTACGAAGTAATAGGTGGAGAAAAACAAATTAAACAAACAGACTTTGATGATAAGGTGGATGTATTACCTGTTGCAGATCCAAATATTTTTTCACAAACGCAAAGAATATCTTTAGCACAAACCGAGTTACAACTTGCACAATCAAATCCACAAATACATGATATGTATAAAGCGTACAGAAATATGTACGAAGCTTTAGGTGTTAAAGATGTAGATTCTATTTTAAAACCACCTGTACCTGTTGCACCTATTGATCCTGCACAAGAACATATTAGAGCATTGGGCGCACAACAGTTTCAAGCTTTTAAAGGCCAAGATCATAGAGCCCATATCACTGCACATTTAAACTTTATGGGAACAAATATGGCAAAAAATAATCCTGTCATTAATGCAGCATTAGAAAAAAATATTTTTGAACACATTTCTCTTATGGCACTAGAGCAAGTTGAAATTGAATTCATGAAAGAAATTCAAATGATGCAACAAATGCAACAAAACCCACAAGCCATGATGAATCCAATGATGCAACAACAGATGCAAGCTTTAAATAATAAAATTGAAGCAAGAAAAGCAGAACTCATTGCAGATATGATGGAAGATTTTCAAAAAGAAGAAAAGAAAATTAATGGTGATTTTGGTAATGATCCGATTGCGAAGCTAAGAGCAAGAGAATTAGACATCAGAGCTAAAGATGATGCAGTCAAAGCACAACAAAACGAAGAGAGACTCAATCTTGATAAGATGAGAGCGATGATGAACCAGATGAATCAGGAAGAAAAGCTTGAACAAAACGAAGATTTAGCTGAACTTAGAGCTGCAACATCGATTGCAAAGACAGAACTTGCTAAAAGAAGACAAAACTAATGGCTAGAGGTCAGAAAAAAGTCGAAAAAGTGATGAGAGAGTTTAAAAAAGGTAAACTTCCTATTGGAAAATCGAAAAAAAAGGTTACAAATAGGAAACAAGCAATTGCAATTGCGCTTTCAGAGGCGGGATTGTCTAAGACTAGGAGAAAAAATGGAAAAAAACAAAAAAGCTAAGACAGAAGTTGGTTATCCTAATGGTGGAAAGGAAATTCCTACACCAAAAGCAGGTGAAAACCCAACAGTAACTGTTAAAGGCACCAAAACTTTAAAAAAACAAACAGCTACCTGGTACTAACATGTGGTTACAGGCAGCTAAACTAGCTTTTCAAGCTGGCTCACACATTTTTAAAAAACGTCAAGAGACTAAAATGCTCATGGCGGATGCACAAATGCGTCATGCTGAAAAAATGGCAAGAGGTGAGGCTGATTATCAAGGTCAATTGTTGGAAGCAAGACAATCGGACTGGAAGGACGAAGCAGTTTTAATAATTTTAAGTTTGCCCGTAGCTATTTTGGCTTGGGCAGTCGTAAGTGAGGACCCAGCAGCGATGGATAAGGTAAAACTTTTCTTCGAGATGTTCTCGCAGCTCCCGTCATGGTTTACAAATTTGTGGATTCTCGTCGTTGCGAGCATTTATGGCATTAAGGGTACACAAATCTTCCGTAATGGTGCAGGTAAAAAATAATGCCAGGTGAATTTACAAAAAAATTTAGAGAATTAGGTAAACGAGGAGCCTCTGGAAAAGAATTTAAAGCGTTATATAAAAAAATGAAAGAAGAAAAAGATTATGATGAAGAAGACGTTTTTGATCTTGACCCAAGGATGGAAGAAGTATTAAGAAGGTATGAAAAAAACGGTGGCCTGGTAAGATCAGGAAAACCTAAACTAGCAAAGAAGGGATGGAAATAATGTTAAAAAAAATAAAACAAAAATTATGTGAAATCGTTTGTAAGATTTTTGGTATTACACAATGTTTGTGTGATCATGATTGTAACTGCAAAGGAGAAAAATAATGCCGGGTAATTTAAAACCAGTACCAGCAGGTAAAAAAGGAAAAGGATTAAAAAAACTTCCAAAACCTGTAAGAAACAAAATGGGTTTCATGAAAAAAGGTGGAAGAGTTATGAAATCTAAAATGAAAAAGGTGAAGTAATGGCAAAACTTTGTCCAAGAGGAAAAGCTGCAGCGAAGCGTAAATTTAAAGTTTATCCTTCAGCGTATGCAAACATGTATGCATCAGCAGTTTGCTCAGGCAAAGTCACACCAGGTGGTAAGAAACGAGTAAAGAAAGCTGAAGGTGGAAGTGTTTTATCTAAATTAAAAAAATCTGATCCCGACAAAAAATTAAGACAAAAAGGAAACCTTCCTCCATTAAAAAAAATCGCAAAAGGTTGCGGTGCTGTAATGTCGAATAGAAGAAAAAAAACTCAATATGTCTAAAGAAGGTGGCCTAAGAAAATGGGTAGCAGAGAAATGGGTCGATATAGGAGCGCCGAAGAAGAACGGCAAATATCAACCATGTGGAAGAAGCAAGGGGAGCAAAAGGAAATATCCAAAGTGTGTCCCGCTTGCAAAAGCTCGCTCCATGAGTGCTTCACAAAAGGCGAGTGCGGTCAAACGAAAGCGCCAAGCGTCGAACACTGGCCCTAAACCTAAAAACGTTGCAACTTTTGCAAAAAGAGGTAAAAAGAAATAATGGCAAGAACAAGAGATAGACAGCCCCCTAAAACTAAAAAATATTTTCGTTCGACAAAGTCGGGCGCTGGGATGACAAGAGCAGGTGTCGCCCGTTATAGAAGAGAAAATCCTGGCTCAAAACTAAAAACAGCGGTCACTGGTAAGGTCAAGCCAGGATCTAAAGCTGCAAAGCGTAGAAAATCATACTGCGCTAGAAGTGCCGGCCAAATGAAACAATTTCCGAAAGCAGCAGCAGATCCTAATTCTAGACTACGCCAGGCTAGAAGAAGGTGGAAGTGCTAACATTAGAACAACTCGTAGTAAAACTTAGAAAAGAACTTAGAGAAAATTACCAGTCTATTGGTGATTCTATGATTGCAGGTGGTGCAACAAATTATGAAAACTATAAATATCTATTAGGTCAAGCACAAGCTTACCAACAAATAGATCAAGCCTTAACAGATATTTTAAACCCAAAAAAAGAAGAGGAGAAAGATGACGGACAAAACAATAACATCGTCAAATTCGGAAGAAATTCCGAAGACTAAGCTTGCGTTGGAAGAAAAGTACAACAAGCTAGATGAAGACAAAGACGAAGCGTATGAACGTTTAAAAACAAAAGAAGAAGATAAACTTCCTAAACCAACTGGTTGGAGAATGATTGTATTACCATTCAAGATGCCTGAGAAATCAAAAGGTGGTTTATACTTTGGACAAGAGACTTTAGAAAAACAACAAGTGGCTTCTACTTGCGGATTAGTATTAGCGCAAGGACCACATTGTTATGATAAAGAAAAGTTTCCTGAGGGCCCTTGGTGCAAGGTCGGTGATTGGGTCATCTTTGCACGTTATGCAGGCTCCAGGATACAAATCGATGGCGGCGAAGTAAGAATACTTAACGATGATGAAGTGCTTGCTACCATTGAAAACCCAGAAGATATACTTCATCAGTATTAACATAGGAGAACACTATGCAAGAACAAGAAAAGACAGTTGACATAGATACATCTGGTCCAGGTGCCGAGGTAGAAATACCAGAAGAAAAAACACCCGAAACAGAAATAGAGGTATCTCATGAAAAAACTGAAGACAACAATACTGAGTCCAATGACTCAGCTGAGAAATCTGATGAGCAGCTTGATGTTCAAGCTGAACCAGATGATAAAGAAAAAAAGAAAGAATTAGAAGAATACTCAGAAGGAGTTAAAAGAAGAATTGCAAAACTAACTAGAAAAATGCGTGAGGCGGAACGAAGAGAAGAAGCCGCAACAGCTTACGCAAAATCTGTGTTAGAAAAGCAAAAACTTCTTGAGGGAAAAATTTCTAAATTAGACACAAGTTATGTGTCTGAAATGGAAAATAGACTAAAAGCTTCTATGGAAGCTGCAGTTTCAAAATTACAAAAAGCCAGAGAAGATGGTAATTTGCAAGATGAAGTTACAGCTCAAACTGAGATATCAAGACTCGGTTATGAAGAAGCAAAACTGCTTGATATGAAAGCTAGAGGAACTGAAAAAGAAGAACCTACTGCAACATATCAACCAGAAAAGAACCCAACAAAACAAGAAGCGCCTATTAATCCTGATCCAAAAGCTCAGGCGTGGGCTTCTAAAAATGAATGGTTCGGTAAGGATGAAGCAATGACTTATACAGCCTTTGCTTTACATAAAAAACTAACAGAGGAAGAGGGCTATGATGCTCAATCTGATGAATATTATAATGAGATTGATAAAAGATTAAAGCTTGAATTCCCGCATAAATTTGGTAAGGTAGAAACTCCAACGACTGAAAAACCTACTCAGACAGTAGCTTCGGCTTCTAGAACAAGTAGAACAGGCCGCAAAGTTGTGAGACTCACGCCGTCTCAAATGGCAATTGCTAAAAAATTAGGTGTGCCGCTTGAAGAATATGCGAAACAATTAATCACGAAGGAGTAAATGCATATGGAAAAAACAGAAGACAAAAGAACTTCTCGTGCGAGCCAAACTAGAGAAAAAGAAACTCGAAAAAAAGTTTGGACTCCACCGTCATCTTTAGATGCACCACCTGCGCCAACAGGTTTTCGTCATAGATGGGTAAGAGTAGAATCAATGGGCTTTCAGGATACTAAAAATATCGCTGGAAGAATAAGATCAGGATACGAACTTGTTCGTGCTGATGAATACCCGGATTCAGATTATCCAATTATCGAAGATGGTAAGTACGCAGGAGTGATCGGAGTTGGGGGCCTTGTGCTGACAAGGGTACCGGAAGAGATCGCAAAGTCTAGAGCTCAGTATTATGCTGAACAAGGCATAGAGCAAGACAAAGCAGTTGATAACGATCTTATGAAGGAACAGCATCCAAGTATGCCTATCAATGTTGACAGGCAGACTCGTGTAACCTTCGGTGGTTCGAAGAAAAGTTAATTTTTTAACGATTCCAAAACCTCCGGATAAACTAAACTTTACTGAGGAGTAAAAAACTATGGCAAACAAAGACGCTGCTTTCGGATTGAAAGCAATCGGAAAAGTTGGTCAGAATAGAGACGCTCAAGGTTTATCCGAATATAGCATTGCAGCTTCTGCAGACGCAATTTACCAGTGGGACCCAGTCGAAATGGCTGCTACTGGTACAATTACAGTTGCAGCAGCAGGCGATGTATTATTAGGATCACTTAATGGTGTCTTCTATACTGATGCTTCTACAAGCAAACCAACATGGGCAAACCATTTGGAGGCTGCAAATACTGCGACTGACATTGTCGGTTTCGTAGCTGATGACCCTTACCAAAGGTTTGAAGTACAATCTAACAACGCTGGTGCTTCTGCACAAACGGATGTTGGAAATTTAGCTGATATTGCATACACAGCAGGTGCAACACCTAACTATGTATCAAAAGTAGAACTTGATGACGCTTCATTAGGTACATCTACTGGTCAGTTAAAAATCTTGGGTGTTTCTAAAGATCCAGACAATTCAGACTTAACAGCAGCAAATGTTAACTGGGTTGTAACGATCAATGAGCACTTCATTAAACAAATAGCAGGCATATAATAGGAGGATATGAACTATGGCCATTTCTAGAGGACAACTAGTTAAAGAACTAGAGCCAGGTTTGAATGCACTATTCGGCCTGGAATACAAACAGTATGAGAATCAGCACGAACAAATCTATGTGAAGGAAACTTCTGACAGAGCTTTCGAAGAGGAAGTAATGTTATCAGGATTTGCTCAAGCGCAAGTTAAAGCTGAGGGTTCTGGTGTTGCTTTTGACAATGCTCAAGAGACTTACACTGCAAGATACACTCACGAGACTATCGCTCTTGCATTCTCAATCACTGAAGAAGCTATTGAAGATAACTTGTATGACAGACTCGCGTCTAGATATACAAAAGCGTTAGCACGTTCAATGGCACAAACAAAACAAGTTAAAGCG
>Ga0208162_1000464_pt1 | contig 23592 bp, 36 predicted proteins | sample CB_VirMetaG_4_FD_184539 | JGI IMG/M metagenome (GOLD analysis project Ga0208162, IMG submission 184539) | Freshwater to marine saline gradient viral communities from Chesapeake Bay - CB_1508_1M Viral MetaG (SPAdes) (version 4) | ecosystem: Environmental > Aquatic > Marine > Coastal | place: USA... | reverse complement strand
TCAGACCAAGAATGTCGGCAAGGTAGCGATCAGAAGGCAGCATCATTTGAATTTCCTAAATTCCAGTTTTTTACAGCGATCTAAAGGTAGCCACTGGACGCCGCGTCGATGATGGACATAAAGTAAGCCGCCGTCAACAACAATGGCAATTCCAATAGTTTCATCAGTGGAGAACAAGGTTACCGCACAATCCTCTGGAGCATCTAAAGGTATTGTAAGCTGCCTGTAAAGCTGCGCTAATAGTCTATGCCTGCCATTCTCGGCTAGGTCAAGCCAGGCATGGTCAAACGTTGGGTGCGGCGCGTCAAAATCTTCAAGAACATTCCAAACCATTAGCAAGCAATCTGCTCCAATTCCATCGCGTGGGTTAGCGCGAAACTTATGTGGTAGACCGATCCAATCTCTCCACATCAGCTAAGCACCAATGCGCCAGAAGTCGGCAATGCCCCAACCAAGTTAGTGCTTAGCGTACGCCTTGGAACTTGTGCTTTGACAGCATCAAGAGGTGATGTAAGCCTTAGAACCACTCTTGTAGTGTTAAGCTCGTAAGAAGCTACCCTCCAATTTTCTGTTGTAATCAAGGCTTCATCAGCAAAAGTTAAAGGATCTAAGCTTACGGTCTTGATTTCAAGCATATAGCGGTTACGCACCGCTTCAGCAAACAAATTCACAGATAGCGCATCTGTACCAGCGACCAATGAACCGCTAGATCGTTCTCCTCCACGAGCGCCGCCACCGCCCAAAACTGCAAACGGAGCAAAGCTGTAGGTCACTCCTTGGTAGGTTCTACTCTCATTAATGCTGAAATTTTGATAAGGCGTGCCGGTGAAACTGCCTGCTTGCGTTTTAAACCGCACGTAATTTACAAAAGCGTATGCGCTCATAGTCCAATCCTCTTCCTAGCTTTTACGCTATTTTGCAGTGCTTGTAGTGTAAGCGCTCTGCCGCGTTCTGCGGCTTGGGACATTCCCTTGCGGTATTGATCAGCTGTCACGTACTCGACATTGTTGATGACCTGAGATTCAAACCGGACATCAAGCGGTCTAGGATTGCTAATTGCTTGCGCAGTTTCACGCTCGGCAGATGCTACCGATAGCTGCTCCGCAGAACGAGTAAATGGCACCATCACCTCACGAGTTTCGCGGAACCTGCTGGAAGATGGGCGCTCCATTGAGGAAACACCCGCTTTAGCCATTTGTTCTTGCAGATCTTCATTTGAGACAATTGTGCCTTGCTGGAATGGAACGAAGAGCTCTGGCCCTTGCTCACCGACAATACTGGGCCGGTTTACAGGTGGACGCCCACCGTCGGCAAACCCCTTTAAACGTAAGCCGCCCCTACTAGCAATGTCACTAAAAATGTCACCACTACCGCCTTTAAGCTTTAATCCTCCGCTAAGTAGGCTCGATCCAGGGTTAAACAAATTAAGAACAGCCAAGAAAGCCTTCTGCGCTAAGACTTGGGTTGCTAAGTTAACAAACGCTTGACCGATGTTTTGAAATAGGTTTGAGAAAGCTTCTTCGACCGATCCAGTGCCAGTAATAATTGCTTGAATTGAAGAAGAAAGGGCTGTTGAAACTTCATTTATGATAAAGCCATATTTTTCAAGTATTTGATTTTGCTTAAGCTGCTGTTGTTCTACTGCTTGACGCTTAGCTAGCAAATTCTCAAGCTGAGTTTTCTGTGCATCAAAATTGCGTAAATCTTCTTGGGCTCCTATTTTAGAAGCTTCATCTGCATCTTTTACCGCTTGTGTAAGAGCTAGCCTTTGGTCCGTTAATCTTCTAGTTAATTCAAGCCTTTCTCTTTCTTGATCTAGGTTTAACAGTGATGTCTGCTGCTGTTGCCCGCCAAATGGATCCGAAACAGCTACTTGAGCTTGCCTTAAACCGAATTGAGCATCTTCTACATTTCTATCAAAAGATGTCTTAAGATCAAAAGACGCACGCTCGCGTGCCACTTGAAGCCTTTTCAGTTCTTGCTCTGCAAGCGCTTTTTGTGCCTCTTGCTGTTTGCCTAGTGCATCTAGCGTATTAAAATACTCTCTGTTTATTTCTTCAATTACACGTTTTGAGGCGCTAGGGACGTTGTCAACCCTTTGTTGGAAAGTTTGTCTCAGTATTTTCTGCTCGTTTTCTGAAATTCTCTCAAAATCGGCAAGTTGCTCTTTTAAAGCTGCTTCCCTTCCTTTAAGGGCTTCTGTAAGTTTTAGTTGAGCTTTAGCAGGAAGATCAACAGATTTATCAGCAGAAAGTTGAGCGGCTTTAAATGCATCTTCTTCTTGTTTTCTTACACGTTCGGCCCTTTTAGCTGCGGCTTCCCCTTCTCGCGCTGCCCGTCTAGCTGCGCGTTCTTTTCGCTCTTGATCATCTTGGTCAGCTTTAGACCTTTTATTGTTGAGTGCGAGAATACCTTGATCTAAAATAAGTTCATTAGCTTTAAATAAATTAAGAGATTCTTGAAAAGTAAGTCTTTCTGCTAAAAGATCTCTCAAAACTTTTTGATTTTCTATCTTAAATTTTTCCGTTAATGCTTGTTTTTCTAATGAAAGAACTTGATCATTAAGTATATCACCGTTTAATTCTTCAATTTTAAGTTTTCTTTCTGCGTTTGCAAGCACCTGAAGCGTTGGACTAACTGCGTTTAATTTTGCTTCTGTTTCTTTTTGTGCTTCTTGTGTAATTTCTTTTTGTAACTCAATAATTTGTCGAAGGATTTGTTCAGATTCTGCAAATGTTGAAGCATTGGCTAATTGTGTACGGAGTAACGCCTGTTTAGGGTCATCCGAGGCAAGTCCCTGCCTTTGAAAATTAAAATCGCTAACTGCATCAGAAATTCCTCTAGTGGGTCTATTTAATAATTTGGCAGCTTCCGCAAGCACTCCTGTAACAAAAACGCTTATTCCATTGCCTAAATCTTTTGTTGCTTCGCCAAACTCTCTAAGAGCCTGAACGCCTTCATCACCTACTACCAAAGCTAGTTGTTTGGTTGCCTCTTCTAAAGCAACTTGTTTTCCCGCAACCTCTTCAAGTCTCCTGATATAATTTGCTGTTGCAGTATTTGCAAGTCCTAAAGAGTTAATAACCGTGTCTACATCTCCATTTACTAGATCTAAAGCTTGTCCAAGTTCTGAAGATTTAGCTATAAAAGTATCAATAGCCTGACCAACAGCAGTTCCAACCAAAGAAAGGCCGAAACCAAACTGGCCCCCGGCTAGTCCGCCTAATCCGCCGCCTACAGCACCACCCAGTGAAGCACCGGCTCCTTGACCAAATAACAATGGGAACGCGCCACCGATTAATGCGTTGCTTGCGGCATCACGGGTACGTCTTTGTCTTTCCCTACCCGCTGCAACAGTACCTTTTCTTGCTCTATTTCTTATTTGCCTTCTTGTTCTTTCTTCTTCTTTTAAAACTTTTAAGCCTTCTTTTCTTTCTTGGTTTAATTTTTCTTGCTCTCTTCTAGAGTCAGCTATAGATTGTTTTACTTTATTTTGCTCCCTGTTTGCATCTGCAATAGCTACTTTTGATTTAGTTTCAAGATCTTGCAACGCACCACGCAATCCAAATCTTTGACGAATTAAGCCATTTTTTCTTTCTTCGTCAGTAATGCCTCTTTTAGTTACTGCCGCCAATTTTTCATTAGATCCAGATAGATCCTTTACAATCTGTTTTGTTCGTTCTAATATCTCTAGACGCTTTTTGGTAAGTTCAAGGGCTTTTTGTTCTGCTCTATTTAAAGGAACTGCAACTGGAAATCCTGAGGCGCCAGGGCCTCTGCCAGATGGGCCTAATTGCACAGGCCCTGAACTTCCTTGAAGGAACGCTGAGCGCTCTCGCGCAATACGCGCAGACCGTCCTCTTGATATAGTTTCTTTTACGAAAAGAGGTCGCTCTTGTTTTCTTAAAGAGACACGAGCAGCGTCTCTACGAAGATCTTTGGCAACTTCAGTAGCTTCTTTGAAAAAATCTTGCCAAGCTTTTTTAGTGTTTAGCCTACTTACAGAAATAGCTTTTGCTGTTTCGTTTAATTGCTTAAAGGTTTCTTGCCAAGAGGTCTGGGTGTTTAATCTGCTTACAGAAATAGCTTTTGCTGTTTCGTTTAATTGCTTAAAGGTTTCTTGCCAAGAGGTCTGAGTGTTTAATCTGCTTACAGAAATAGCTTTTGCTGTTTCGTTTAATTGCTTAAAGGTTTCTTGCCAAGAAGTTTGTGTGTTTAGCCTGTTTACGGCAATAGCTTTCGCTGTTTCGTTTAGTTGATTGAAAGTTGTATTCCAAGAGGCTTGCGTGTTTAGCCTGCTAACACTAATAGCTTTTGCTGTTTCGTTTAGCTCATCGAATGTTCTTTTCCAAGAAGTTCTTGTATTTGTGTTTGATACACTGATGACCTTTGCGGTTTCGTTTAGATCCGCAAAAAGATTTTTAAAATTTTGTTGGTCGTTCTGCTGCTTTATAAACGCAGGGGGAAGTGCTGGCCCAAATTGAGCACGGCTAAACCCTGTTGGACCGGGCTGAGTTTTTCTTTTAGCGGCTTCCTGGAGCGCTATCTCTTGTTGAATTAAATTGTTCTGTCTAGCGCGAGCAGCATTAGCCTCCCCAAGCGCTTGAACATACTTCCTAATTGCTGTAGCCTCGTCTTTTTGACCAAGTTCAACTTGCTCAAGGGCTTTTGCAGTAGTTCTAAGTGTTTGGTTGTAGTTTTTTAAACTTTGTATAGGGGAATTAAATACATCAGCTAAAGAATCTAGTTTGTCTATTCTATTGGCCAGTAAATCTACTGTATTACGAAGTTCGCGTAACTTTTCTGTACCCTTTACGCCAATTTCAATCTCAGCTCTGTAGGTCACGTTCCAAAGCTGCTACGTCATTACCAATTCTACGCACAAAAAAGACGCCGGGCTAAAAACGGCGTCTTGACTTTTTCATCGCGTTTTCCTGTTCTTCGTTAAGAATCTGGAAATATGCGCTCCAAGCAATTAGCTCTTCTGGGGTCATTGTGTTGCGGACTTGGGACAGGCTCATACCTAGTTCCTTGGCAACGCCAAACTGAAGCATAAGCCAGTTGTCTTTGCGAAGGTCCGCTACTAGGATTTTGGGTCCATTGCCTCTTCTTCGCCGTCATCCAAAATCGCCAGCATAAGTGACTGGAGATCCTTGTCCTTGACCTCGTTTTTAAGGATGTCGATTTCGCCCAAAGAAAACAGCTTATTGCCGTTTTCGTCCTTGCCTTTGCTAATAAGCAGTTGAAGCGCAAAAGCAGTAGCGTCGTCTGACTTTGCTTGTTTTTGAGCACGTTCCCGCTCAGCCATAGTGAGCGGGGTGACGTACATCTCAAACACGCTGCCGTCAGATAGCTGGACTTCGCGCTTTGATGGTTCTAAGTTGGCCGCTTTACGAAGGCGGTCAATTGCGCGGGTAGAAACCGGCATCAGAAATTGATGTGAGTGTGTTTCTACTGTAGCCATTTATCAACTAGAAGTTGATAAATCAAATGTAGGTGCCCCGGAAGGACGGAAAGTAATGCTTACATTCTGAGCGTCGTCAGGGTTTACATTGAAACTGGCGCTGATAATTACAGCCTCAAACTCAATAGAACGGCTAAGGCTGTCGTTTAGCGTACCGCCGCTAAAAACTTGGTCGGTATAAAGTTTGAAGGACGCTCCAAGCTGTTGGCGCTGGATAATGTCCTCGATTAAACGGCTTGCAATTGTCGAGTCCTCGTCGGTGGTGTAGACCGTTGCGCTTCCAGTGCCGTCTGCAAAGCTGTTGATGTACTTACGGAAAGGAGCCAGCGAACCTGGAGTTTGGCCAATGGTGGTTACGTCAATTTCATTTCTGGTAATTTCAAAGCTCCAGTCCCGAACCTGACTTACAGATTCAAACACGGCGTACTTGACCATAAACTCGTTGGGCGATGTAAGGGTTCCAGCGTCTGTGATGCTGATTGTTGAACCACCTGCAGTAGCCGAAACTTGCAAAACGCCGGTTGACGCCGTGTATGTAATAACGTAATAGGTTGTACCTTCGGTAATGCCTGCTGGCAAAGTTCCCGTACCAGTTTCGCCCGTTTCAACATTTATAATGGTAAACTCGACCGGATCGCCTACCCGGAAGTTTAAAAAAGTTTGGACCGTAATTTCATCGTCGGCCACAGTAACGTTTGAATCTACAAACGTGCCGGTTGTTCCGGCTGGCTTGTAGTAGAGCGCACCTGAGGTGCCGGATAGGACGGTGTTTGCCATGGGGCGTACCAAGGAATGCAGTTTCTGCGGGCACTGCCCGGCTTATTACAGATTAGCGAAAATATTTAAAAGAGAACAGTCGCCTTATAGCCCGTATCAATACGACCTACAAAATGCGGTGCTTCGTCAGTTACAGAAAATGTAGGGCCGTTAATCTGTCCCAGTCTTACAAATACACCGGAATCAGTCTTTGGGGTGTCGTTTAGGGTTTCTAAAACGTTAACGGCTGCTGTAATTAATTCTTGATTACGGGCAGGACCACGGCCTTTTTCTGTAAAAACTCGGATTACTAGTGCCCCACGGGCGTCATCAAGGCTAGAAGTCAGGGTGGGTTCGTTCGTAAGCCCGAAAGTTATGTTAACTCTGACATACTCAGTAGTAGTGTTAGGCGGTACAGCTGTGATGTTGTCAAAGTAGACCGGAACAGCTTCTGCAGTGATGATCAAAGTGTCTTCATCTTGTTGTGTAACAATGTTGTCACCGTTTTGAGTAACTAGGAATTCAGAATCTGGCGAAAGCGCACTAAACGCATTCAGCAGCGGAGTTTCCATTGATGCCCGAATTGCTTGGTAGTCCATTAGCTAAACAAGTCGTCAATTTCAATTCTTACTGCTCGGTCCAGTCTTCCGCCTTCAATGTAAGATGCAAGCCAGTCAAGGTCCGCAGTTGCAGAAGATTCTCTGTCTTCTACACCGCCAATAAGACCACGAAAAGATGGTTGATCTCTACCGCCGTCACCTTCACGGAATTTTTTACGCCCAAGCTTAGTTTCCGGCAACGGTGTAGGGCGTATAAATGCGCTTTCTACTAAATCTGTAGCTTCGGCTGTGTATTCAGAGAAATTAGAAATAGTGGTAACAGCCCTATCTTTAAGCGGTAAAGACCCCTTAAGGTTTTGACGGCCCGTTAAAAGACCAGCAGGTAACTTAATCGGCCTTGGCTCTCCAGGTTGACCGTCACCCTTGTAAACACGGCCATCTGCAGTTTCAATTTGCCATGAATTTGAAAATTTACCAGTCCAGCTTGGTCCTTCCTGCTGTAATTCTGAAATTGTGCGCTTTGCTGCTCTAGTCGGGCCAGACACTGTGAGCGACGAAAAAACTCTATCGAGTTCTTTAAATAGTTTTGGTAACTCATTTTTTGCCATTACTGGGGTCTCGCAATGATGTTATGGTAGACAGGCTTGTCCCCACGATAGGTAGTCACGTTGATGATTTTGGCTTCGCGGGTTACGCCTGCCTGTGGATACTGGATTCGGTCGGCTTCGGTTGGGTAGTAGTCCCCCAGTTCCTCTGTACCGAACAGAATACGCACGTCGGTGGTTTGGTATAGACCTTCGGCTTCACGCGGGTTCAGGCGGCTGATAACGGCCCGTATGGTGACGCTGGTGTCGTCACCGGTAACTGCTCCAGTGCTTGGGTTATAGGTACGGGGTGTAGTGGTCTTGATGTAAGTGATATTCTGTCCCCAATCGTTCAGGATTCTTTTGGGAATTGGCGCAAAAGTATCGTCAATTAGGCTCATGTCAACCTCTTACAACGCGGATTTGGTAGCCCCCAGAACCACCAAGAATGTAAGAACCTAGGTAGGACTGCAGCCAAGGGTAAACGTCAAATACGTTGTTGACCGTTCCGATTGATTGGCTGTCTGTGTTGTAGCTGACTCGTAAGTCGCCAAGCTGAATTTGGTCGTAAATACCTGTGGTTGCGTTGTTGCCCGTTAAAGCGTCGGTATCATTTGCAAGTTGGCGGGCCAGTTCGTAAGTGGCGTACTTAATTTCTTTTGGGATCTTGCCGCAAACAAGCTCCACCCGATCGACGTGGTAGTTATTGCGGGGCCAATCGAGTGCTTGGTTTGTGCTGCAGCGGTCTCCGTAAAAATTAAGGCTGTCGATCCAGCGGGTTGCGCTGATTAGGGCGCGATTCTTTTGGTCGTCGGTTTTATCGTCCCAAGTGCTGCTTTCGGGGGAGGTTTCAAAGTATGCGTTTGCTTCCAACAGCGTTACATAGCTGTTGGCAAATACTCCCTGCAGAGTGGCGTCGATTACAGCTGCCACGACAATACGCCGTAATTTCTTTTAGTTTAACGGCAATAAAAAACCCCACCGAAGTGGGGTTGTGTCTCGCCTTACTAATGTAGTGTATCAGGAAGGGATAGCGGAAGTGTCCAGGGGGCTGTTCACGATGACTTCGACCATAGGGATCAGGTCGATGTCGTAGGTGGCGCTCCAGTTGCCAGCGGTGGCCAGAACCGCGTTGGTTGGGTTGTCGGTGGCGCTGGTCCACTTGGTGCCCATTACGTGGTAGGCGGTGTGGTAGTCCACAGACAGAACGTCCTGCTTGGAGAGAACGTTGCGGTCGGCCTCGATCCGCATGTCCTGTTGGACACCTTCCATGATGGAACCGCCCTTCATCAGGAAGCAGCGGAACTCGCTGACGTGGGTTGCGGTGCCAGGACGGACGGTGTTGACTTGGGGGTCCATGATGACCCGGCAGCCAGCAAACTCTCCGATGTCCCGAGCGCCTACGCCAACACCACCGCCACCCCAAGTGACAGCGCCACCGGCAGCCAAGGCTGAAGTGGAGAAGGTCAGCAGACCGATCTGGTACAGGTAGAAGCCCACGGATGGGTGGACAACCAGAATGTCCAGCTCGTCGCCGCGCTCGCCCAGAACAGAACGGGCTTCGGAAACGGTGGAAGCGGTCAGGAAGTTGGACTCACCTTGGCCGGACGTTGCACCAATTGCCTTGTCCAGTGAGTGGGCTGCCAAAGTGGTTCCAAACAGACCAGCCAGATGAGAAAACAGGCGGGCGCTGTTCAGCTTGTTGATCGCGTCAGCCAGCTGGTTGCGGATGTGAAGCATTGGATCTTCACCAGCAGCCAACATTGCGATGTCATCTACCGCATACGCGAAACCGCGATGGCAGATGGTTGCAATCTGGGTGTCAGTGCCGATCTTCTGAGGAGTCAGGTAACCAGCAGAGCTGCTTCCCCAAGTAGCAGTGCCGTCCATGATTTCCTCGGTGGGAACCACGGGGTTGAACTCAGGGACTTGGATGCGGGTGCCGCCTTCGCGGGAATCCAAGATGGAGTTGCGCACGATTGCGCCGCTCTTTGCGAACAAAGAACGCTCTTTGATTGCCTCAGACACATAGGTCGTGAGGTTATTCCTTTTTACGATGTCCGCGAGCAGGACACCGCCGGAATAATTCTGAAATGGGGCGGCCATGGTTAGAAACCAAAGTCAGGGTTGACGGAATCCAAGTCACAGACTTGTGGAGGCCGCCCCACAGGGACTTACAGTGACGCTTCCCGCTTCAGCACTGCTGCAAGGTCGGGATCTTGAGCATCAATCTGCATTTGCCTCGTTATGTTAATACTACCCTCTTTCCAAGGGTTAGACATACCGGGCGAAATTACAGAATTTGGTGTGGGTTTGGCACCCATCCCTGCAGCACTACTTGGCTTAAAGTGGTGCTCAAATCCTGAACCAGGATTTTTAAGATTGGATAGATAAGTGTTGATGTCTTGCTTAACACCTTTGTCCACAATTGAGACGGATCCATCTTCACTTCGATGCAGATTTTTCTGTAGAAGCAGAAGCATTTGCTCGGAGTTGATTGCGCCAGATCGGTTGATTGCTGCTAAAGCGCTAGTGCGGGTAGTTGCCTGCTCGTTGGAAACTCGCAGATCATCAAGCTGCCGCTGCAGATCGCTGATTTGAGAATCCTTCTCTTGGACTGTTTTGTTTGCTTCTTCCCAAAGGTCTTTCCATTGGCCTTGGTCTTCTAGCGTCTTTTTGCGTTGGTCGTCCTGCTTTTTGTAGACATCATCAAGTTTGGTCTTGATGCCTTGAAAACGTTCCTCGGCTTCGCTTGCTTGGGCCTTTAGTGCCTCAAGCTGAGACTCGTACTGCGCTTTTACAGCGTCTACGGGGTCTGGAGCGTTGTTCTCGACAGCCACGGGCTGTTCAGGCTGCGCCACGGGCGCTTCCTGGATTACTTGCTCTTCCATGTTCAGAAGTTGAAGTCGGGGGTTGTGGGGTTGGTAGCAGAATCAGCTGCTGGCTTACGTTTACGGGTGGGCTTACAAACTTCAGGCTCGGGTTGTGCTTCGCGCAATTCAACAAGTTCCCATTTGTAGGAACCGTCAGTCTGCAGAACCTTGTCTAGCGACTTGCCCATTTTCTTTTTTAGTAACTATTTTATTCTACTGAATTACTTGTAGGTTCCACAGACTCTGTTGCCTCGGACAAAATTTCGCCCTGAACCAAGATTTGACGGAATTCGTCGCGGTCCAGTACGCCTTGGCCGAAGAGTGCGGTTAGTGCAGTAATGTCTTGGCCGATTAGGCGGTCGATGTCGAAGTCGCGGCTCAGCTTTACTTCTGGTGGTTCGATTCCCACGTAATCTGCCGCTAAATTAAAGGATTTTTGCAGCGCTTGCTCAATGTCCATTGAAACCATGGAGAGCATTGAATTTGTGTCCACACGGTCTAAGCGGCGGGCGTCGGCTGATTCTGCAACAAACTTTTGCTGGCTTAATGTGCTTATTCCTAGAGTCGCCATCTGCATTTGAAGCTCTCTAATCTCGTCGGATTGAGCTTGGAATGCGCTGGCTGCAGGTTCGACGTAATAAATTTCGTTTCCTGGCGCAGTTGCCATTGCGTAATTTACGCTGACAGCCACATCCTTGGTTTGGTCATCCCAGCCTTCCATTACCAGAATTGGTTGTGATGCGATGTGCAGGCTGTGGATTAGGTCGGCTTGACGCTGGAAATGAGCCAAGTTCAGGTAGGCGATGTCCAGAAGTGGTGGCTTGCTGGTAAGGGTGTCGGTTTTGCCGGAATAAGTTGTTACAAGTGGGATTTCGCCCAAGCTGAAGGAACCGGATTCGACCTGTTCGTAGTCGGATGTCGCGTCGGTTGCGTCGAAGGCGTTGGGGTATGGGAAGCCGCCGTTCATGTACTTCGCGGATTCGACTTGGCGGAATACTCGGTAGCGTCCGGGTTCGATTACTCGGATTTGGTCGTAAACCTTTTCGCCAAAGTCTCCGTCAGGTACTACCGCACGCTCTTTAATACGAATCTGAATTAGCCTGCCGTAATTAACTTCCCGATCCAAGCGCCAGCCGTAAATGTTGCTTGGGTCGATTTCAATCCAGTAGGGGCGGCGGTTTAGCTCGCGCTCTTCAGCAAGGCTTCGTGCGCCGTTGGGCGCTGGAAAGTCAACCAGAGTGTGCGCTTGGCCGTAGGTAAGTGAGCAGATAAGTAAGCGGCGGGCATATTCATCAAGGTCCGATCCGCAGCCATCCACATCTTTAGCGAATATGTCTGTCCAGTAAGGATCGCCAACCAAGCTAATTGGCTTACGCAGAATGAGACCGGCGGCGGCTCGTACCAGTCGCTGGGTGACTGGTGAGAATACTGCGCGGTTAACTCTTCCCAAGTAGGCGGCGTAGTCTTCGCGGGGTTCAATTGGGAGGAATGATTCGCTGTTTTCACGCAGATATTCAGTGCCCAAAGTTACGGCTTTCATGATTTCCCAACCCTTCATCATGTCCAATACCGCTTGGGTGCGGCTGAACGGGCTGTCGGCACCAGCGATCGTGCTCGAACTAACGAGATGTGTGCGGATCTGGCCTGGGACCGAATAGGTCATCTATCTAATTAACCGCTTTTTTCTACTTTAACGGATCCTGCTTTCCGCTTAAAATGGCAAGCGCTCGGTGGTAATAAAAGCTGTCGGTCTTACCCGCCTTTTCTAAAGCTTTCTTTACTCTGATCCAGTTTTCGCGGGTCTTGCAGTCCATAGTTAACCGTCGTCTTCAACCTCAACCATTACTTCAATGCCTGAAGCGAGGCGGGCCATTAGGGCACCAATTTCTTCAGGGTCTTGAGGCGTCATGAACGCAAAACTTGCGCCGGTTGTACGCGATTCGGCGTCAACCTCTAGGTGCGTGCAGAAGCCAGGAACAATGCGAGTGCCCATTTAACCGTGGTATGCAACTGCAATGTAAGGCGTTACAGATGGCGTACCAGAGCTGATGGAGTCGATTCGCACACGGATTTTTGAGGCTGGCTTACCGGTGTAGAAATACGCAAATGCGCCGTTGCTATTGATGGTTTTGCTGGTGTCGATAGTGAACCAAATGTTGCTGTCGTTAAAGGAGCACTCCAGTGCGAGCGTAAAGTTGGCACCGCCAGCTACGTTCACTCCGAAGGTGTACTCGGATGAGTGCGCGTGGACCGTTAGCGCGTCGTCTTCCGCAACAAGCGGTTCGCCTACAAACTCAATGAGGTTTGTGTAGCGCTTGGTTGAGGTGATGTCTCCGGCAGCCATTACTTGTTACCTCGCTTGGGCTTGTTTTTAGCGGTTTTGGCGGATTCCTTGAAATCCTTTGCGCTTGGAGCACCCTTAGAACCGGGTTTGCGCATTTTTTCGCCAGATCCAGCCTCGATTCGCTTACGCTTCGCGTTGATATTCGCGTAGAGACCGCGTTTCGGCATGGATCTGGCGGCATTTAGTCCTATTTTACTTATTTTTGGTGCCGTTGCCTTTGGGCTTTTTCTTACCGCCCTTGGTGTACTGTCCGCCCATTGAATTAATCCTCGTTGGAAACTTGTTCTAATTCTAATTCGGAAACGTCTACTTCGATGGGTTCCTCGAATACAGGCGCAGTTGAAGGCTGTAATTGGGCTGGGGGCGATTTTGGTTCGATTTGAATATTTAGTGATGGCACGTTTACTGAAATCTGTTCGGGAGTGCTTTCGCCAACAACACGGCCCAAGGAATCCAGAATTTGGCTGGCGGTTTGTAGTTGGCCGCGTTTTACTGCGGTATGGAAAAGATCCATGCGCATGGCTTGGAGGCGAGCCATCATACTTTCGCGGTCTTTTTTCCAGTCCTCGTCAATCCAAGCGAGGACTTGGTTCCAATCACGGTACGCGGTGGTCATACTAATTCCCTCGCGTTTCATATGCTCTACCACAATTTGGCGGGCGCTTTTACCTTCTAGTTGATGTTTGTAGAGGCGGCGGCAGCGTGCTTCAATAACGTGTCTAGGGCTGCAGGTTTTGTGCTTTTTTACTAGGGGTTTATTGTTGTTGTCGCGGTATTCGGCGTAAGGAAACGGTTCATCTGACATGACTCTTTGTAATTTAATAAAGCCTATAGGAAGTCTTGCCCATCAAACCAGCTTTTGCAAGATTGAATTGCTGCAGACATAGGTAACCGAATGCGTCGAAGGCGTGGTCTACGCCTAGGTTTTTGTTTGGTAGGCCCGTTCCAGGGCTGTAGGTAAGGGTGCGGAATGATTTGATTAGTTCTTTGCAGCGCGGGTGGATGTAGCAGCGTTGGGTTCCGGTTGCGTCTAAAAGTGCTGTGTTGACTGCTGTGATCTTGTCTCGGACTTTCCAAGGGTTGCGGGGAGAACATACTGCCATTCCGCAGCGGCGCAGAATTGCGTGGTCGGTTGCTCCGACGCCTTGGGTTTTGCGGGCTGAGCCTGTTGGGTCTGGGCAGGCTTTTATGTTGCGGTCCAAGCCGTAGCGGCGGTGGACTTCTTCGCAGAAATCCCAAGTGGTTGCGCCGCCACGCAACATGATTTCGTCGAAAATGTAGAGGGTGTCTTCGGTTTTGATGCCGCAGACAGCGCTGAGTGGGTCCACGTTGAAGTCCACTCCGATGAGTAGTGGGTAGCCCGGTATGTCTTTTGCGTCGGTAGAAATGTTGGCGTCTGAAAATGAAACCGCAACCAAGCCGGATAGGTTCTCGAAGCTGGCCTCGAACTCTTGGCGGAACGTTCGTTCGTCAAGTTGGGCGCGGGCTGCTTCGACTTCCTCTGCAGGGACGTTTCCGCCGTCAATTGTGGTAAAGCTCCAGCGTTTCCAGTTTTGGTCGCCGGTTATGCAGTATTGCCAAAGTTCGTAGAACCAGCTTGCGGTTCCGTCTGGCGTTGAAATGAAGAGTCCCCAGCCCTGTTTGTCGGCTAAAGCGGGGCGAATGACCTCGAACCAGACGCCTGAGTCCATAAATGCGGCTTCGTCGAGTACAACTCCGGCCAAACTGCGGCCTCGGAGTGCCATTGCGTTTTCTGTGCCCTTTAATTCGATCGTGGAACCGTTTACAAGCTCCAGTTTTAGGTCGGTTTCGTTTTTACTGCGGATCCAAGGCGTTGGTATCAGCTTTTTTAACACTTTCCAAGCAATATCTTTTGCCATTCGGTAAGTGGGGGCGCAGTAAAAGAAGGTTTCGCCCGGTCTTTCGATCGCACCACGCATTAATTCCATACAGGCGAGGTACGATTTGCCGAATCGGCGGCCTGCAACTAGCACGCGGAAGCGGGTGCGGTTCTCAAATACCTGTCCTTGAGCCCAGCGGAGCGATAACTCTTTTTTATTACCCATGTGCTACAGAACAATCCCTTTGTGCGTATTTTTTTTGGGCTGTACTACAGGATACTTGACTTTTGTGGAAGACCCCCGTAGTGTACTAAGGAACAAAAAGTCGCCTGTGTACCAGCAGGTTCCCTATGTCCTTTATGCTTTTCGCCAGGTTCTGAACCCGCCCCCGGTTGTGCCAGTGGTCAGGCTGTCCACTGCTGGCGCGGCCTGACCAATTTTGTGCATTGTGACGGATTGTTACAACTAGCGGCGGTCCACACAATAGGTCGTATGGCCCCATAATCCGCGCAATGCGATTACTTGGTGGCTAGTAGTCAAAGCTTTGCAGCGGTGCCGCTCCATGGCGCCCCAGGCATCGTTGACGCCGATCACAGCCAGCGAACCTAGCGCTAGGCAGAGTGTTAGTTGGGCGATCTTAGTTGAGATTGCAGTCATGAGAATCATTCTCAGTGTTTTGGTGGGATCTTAAGGTCGTTTTTAAAGTGTGCTCACGCGATCGCTAGGTGACGGCGCACGGTTGATCTGCTGATTTTGAGATGATCAGCAATCCTTTGTTGTGTCCATCCGTGACGGTTGCGCAGTCTGTGGATGCGTTGAGTCCTGCTCTCTGTCATCCATAACAACAGCACAACAGGGAACAGAATCAAAACTGAAATTGCTGCAAAGCTAGTTGTGAACATGGTTTTCAGGAAAGCGAGAGATAGTTAGTTTTGTGGGTTTGGGTTAGGTGGGAGCCCGTAGGCTCCCGATTGAACTCAAGCCAGTCTCCGGTTGAGAGCTCTTGTAAGAGAGTCTGCAGCGTACTGTCCCTCAATTCCCATGGTCAGGGATTTACCGCGATAGGGAATGACATCTACCCAAGCAACACCAGCGTGGCGCCAAATCGCAAGCTTAAACCCAAGTGCACGTAGCGCCGTGATGTCGGCGGCGTTGTGGGTCTGTTTTGAGGATTTTAGGTTAGTTGTGGACATCGTTTTAGGAAAGCGAGAAATGGGTGGGTCGTTCGCTTCTCTTATACAATAACAGATCACAGCCGGAACCGTGAACCTACTGTTCACATTTGTTCACAAGACCGCACCTCATACGGCAGCCGACCCATGAGGTCTGCCAGCGCTGCCGGGGTTATCGGCTTACGTGCAACCGGTAACCCTTGCTCCCAGCCGGTGACACACCAGCCGGTAGGCGAATCTTGGGAGCGCTCGGCTGTTACGCGCTGCCCAGTAAAAGTAACCGACAAAATAGAGTCCAGCATTACTCAACCCCCGTAGTAAGGAGCGATAGGCTCCAGGATGACAGGAAACGGGACATCCTCCAGTCTTGCAACATAAGCGCCGTGCTTATTGCTCCAGGCCGGTTCTTTGCTGGCTAGCGCATCCCTAACCTCACCAGTAGGCCAACTGCTGTAACCCACACTGAACCGATCATTCCAGCATTGCAGCGCTGGCCAGTCGGAGTCATAGTCTGCGGCAATAGGCCGGGCGAACCAGCCGCAGACCCACTCAAAGAATCCAGACTCTCCGATCTGGTCAACCCTGAACACTGAGAAGCTGCCGTAGTTTCCTCTCACATCGCCGCCTAGGTGGCGCTCCACTACAACAAAGAGGTCATCACACCAGCACCAGTCTGAGGTGTCCTCGGGAGCGTAAACACTGAACACCAGCTGGGCGCTTAAGTCTTGGTCGTGGTTGTACGTGTTGTCTCGCAACACTTGAACGTACTGCTGATGGGTCTCCCTGGCGAACCAGCGCAACAGGGCAGGCTCAGCTTCTGAGACCCAATCGTTCCGGTCAATGTGATCGGGCACTGGGATAGGTTCCCCCAGGCTTTCCAAGATGTGAAGATCAGTGTCCAGCGTAGGCGCGTCCCACCACTGGGGATCGGCGTACGCGGTTTGGTTGGTTGGTGTCATGGTTTGGTTTTCCGATTGACTTGTAAAGTGTCGCATAAAATCCAGCGATTAGCAAGCGCTGTCGGAGAAATTAACAGTCGTCCCGTTAGCCTTGATCGATTGGACACGCTCTGCGCGGAAGCTTCGCCACTGGTTGAGCTTGGCGTCCATAATCCGAAAGACTGCGGGGTCATTGCAAGGCTTTCCCGTCCCAAGAATCTCACCGATGTGCTTCGGGTTGGTGGTAAGTTGTCGGGTTTCTCCGTTGGCTTTTGTGAACGTAATGCTGACGAATGTGCTGTTGGCACTCTGAAGGATGCCGCGGATGTTTTCTGGTGTCGGTGCTGTTTTTAACGCCATGGATGGTGCGCGTGTTGACTCCTACAGTAGACCACAGATTTGCGGCGGGTGTCAACCAATCCAGCCAACCTGGTGTGCGGTTATCAGATCGTCCCAGTGTTTTGTGTCCGCTTTTATGTCCGCTTGCGTTTCGTGTCTGTTTTGTTATTGTGCTCTAGTACAAGCCATCCTTGCTTTACGTGACCAGATCCACCAATGAAGAACTAGACCAGCGAGAGAAGAAAGCGCTTGATCTGCTTGACGAGATGTCCCCAGCTTCTGCTGTGCGCTATCTGGCCAAGCAGTTTGAGGTCAGTCCGCGCCAAGCCCGCCGCTATGTAAAGAAGGCATTGATCCTTTCGTTTGACGCGCCACTGTCAACCGATGAGCTGGGCTTCTCGATCGCTAACAATATGGAACGCTTGGAACGCATCGCTGACGCTGCAGCAACAGAAGGCGACAGAAAGACCGAGATTGCTGCAACCCGTGCAGCGATCCAGGCCGCAGAAAGCCGTCTTAAAGCTATCCAGCGCCACGATGAAACACACCAACGCCTGACAGGCGACACTCCTATCAATTTCTGATGAAAGTTCTCATTGCTTGTGTGGCGGATGCTATGGCTGATCAGTGGGGCTGAAGTAGCGTCCTACCCGTTCTAGGAACCTAGATTCAGCCCCCATCAATTCTAGGCCAGACAGCTCCCTGATCTGGGGTGCGCCTGTTCGACGTGCCACCACGACTAGGCCGCCGATCGGCTGTATGTCGGTGAGACTCTTGAGTCCCAGGCTGTACGCACCAAGCTGATCGATGTAGTTGGTAAGCATATCTTCGCTGCGTTCTCGCACGCTGGTTTTCCAGTCCACGATGAATGGGCCTTTGCCGTTGATGTCCAGCAGGGCGTCACACGTTCCAGCCATACCCGCCGGGTGATGAATGGAAAATTCCACCGCATGAATGGCCGTACAGTTGTCTGCAATCCAGCCGCGCAATCCTCGAGCGTATCCTGAAGCGCTCCAGGGCACTCTAGGTGCGCCTTGAATGGCCCTTTCTATTGCCCAGCGTGTGATTGAACCTGGGCAGCGTTCCAGGCCGTCTGCAGAGGTTTTCCAGCTGTTGCGTTTGTTTGCTGTTTGGCGGGCAAGTTTAGATCCAGTTTTTAATAGGTATTCCGCGTGATTATGCGCCAGCGTGCCCCGCGTTGCTGCCATGTCTCGGTCTTCAGTAGCTGTCGGTCGAGCCAGCCACCGTTCCAGGGCTTGTTGTTGCCATTCGGGTGCTGTTTCTTTGAGAATGTGCGTAACGCTGTGAAAAACGCTGCCAGTGTCATCCCGATAAACGCGGAAAGGGCCAGAGTCATCACGGACCAGGGCGGACTTACCCAGCAAAGCTAATCTGTTTTGTGATCCTTTAGCCATGCGTGTTTAAGTTGCCTGACTTTAGTATCAGCCAAGTGGTAGCTACTTACCCAGCCTATCTGGTCTCCTACAGTGACACGAACCATCCCATTGGGTTCGGTTTCTAGTTTTGCGTTGGGTGCTTGGAGCATTTAGATACAGTTTCCCATATTTACTATAGCCAATAAAAAACCCCCAGTGAATGGCTGGGGGTAAAACTGGAGCCGGGAAGGCGTCCTACTGGGGTTATGAAGCCCAGCGCAAGGGTGAAGGAAGTCGAGCTTGCTGTCTTAGTTCTACTGTAGCCATCAAGAAACCCCCTAAGCGCAAACTCAGGGGGTTTCAGGGACCCTCATCCCGCTATCTCGTTGCCGAGGCAGTCAGCCAGAGAATGAACTCTGGGGCAGGGGCGCCGTAGCTGACCTGCCATCAGATTCATTGTATCACATCTGCCAATACATAAGTGTCTGTCCCTTGTGTTGTTCAAGCTTCAGAACTGACCTCTCACCACAGAATTCGCATTCATAGGTGATCGAAAGACTTTCCGCATCATCTTGGAAAAATTCTTTCATGTGAAGATAGGGAAAGGCAGAAGGGCAGCACTTGGGGCAATCCAAGGAATGTACGTCCGGCCAACGAACACGCTGCACAGCCTCTATTCGATAAGGCATAATCAGGCGTCCTTGAATGGGTTTCCGCCGTCTAGGAGCCTATGAATGTCAAATCCGGCTTCTTGGCACTCGCTCCAAGCAGAGTCGATAGTGCTCTGCGTTGATGGCTTGCGCGGTACAGGCCGAAGCTTGTAATCCGTGTTCAAGCCAGTGCCTTCCTTGGCCAAGATAAAGTCCCAAGCTTTTAGGTCGGCGTAGTCCTCTACCTGAGACACCTGATCAATCTCTTTGATGATTGATTTTTGTGTCAAGCTCATCACTTGAATGGTGCTGCTCTCGAAGTTGTAGACGGGAACAGCGATTGCGAACTTGACAGGCTCAGGACCAGTGCCCTCACGGTTCTGGCGGCGCTGGTAGTTAGGCCCCATTTCCTCTTCGATTTGAACAGGATTGGGGTCATCCAGAAAACGGAAAGGACGGACTGATCCGTCAGATGCCTCGCCCCAGCATTCGTAGAACTCTAAAGGCACGTCTGACATCAACGCAAAACGTACGCTGCTGCCTGACTGAATCTTGCTTGGATTTAGGTAGCCGCCGCCACCGCCTCCAGATACCGCTGCCTTGTTTTGAAGGAATCCCATTGAATGGCTTTGCTGTGGGCTAAATCTGCCCGGTGCTTAAACACATTAGCACAGTGATGGGGGTTGGCAAGGCACTTACAATGAAAAAAGCGCTCCAAAGGTCGGTGAACCTTGGAGCGTTGCCTTTCATTCCTGTAGGAGTCTAGCAAATGGATCTTCCATCTTTTGTAAGGTCGCTGCCGAGCCACTGGGCTTGTGCTCCGATCTACGCAAGTGGCGTTGAAATGCCCGGTGGTGGCGTTGCCTGCGGCAAAAACCCGTTGGGTAGGGCGCACCACGATGACCTTTCCCCTGAAGCGGCTGCGCTTTACATCGAGCGGGCACCAGAAACATTCCAAGCAATCGGTGTCTTTACTGGTTCTCGCAGCAAGGGTTTGGTGATCCTTGATGTTGATGCAAACCTTGGTGCTGTTCTTCAGAAGTGGGGCAAAACACTTGAAGGTGCTCCAAGGATTAACTCTCCTAAGAAAGCGGCAGCAAAGTTTCTGTTTACTGTTCCACAAGAATTACATTCTGAGGTTCGTGGAATCAGCCTTGCCGCTAGTGGTGAAGGCTGGGAAGTTTTATGGGGCCGTCAGGGGCTCGTAGGAGGCGCTTACAAGTCTGGCGGTGCATACACACTCGAAGGGGACTTGAATGACGTTCCAGAGGCTCCTGGGTGGCTTCTGGAGCGTATGAAGGAGTCTTATAGGGAGTCGAACAACAAGTCTTCCTCCAAGATCCTTAAAGATGGACGCTGGGCTATGCGTTCCAAGGAAGAAAGGATTGTTATCTCTCAGTCCTGTCTTTCTGTAATCCAGCCACAGGGTCGTGGCTCTGAGGATTTGTGGTGGCGCATCGGTGCGATGCTCCATTCCGAGCTGCCTAATGAAGAAGGTTTGAACCTCTGGCGGGAATGGTCGCTCCAAGACGACGAGTACGCCGACGACTGGAAAGACGGCAACGACCCATGTCTTGCCCGCTGGGAGGCTGGTTTTAAGGTCGGTGGCGGGTTAGGTCTGGGCAGCCTGATTAAGCTGGCCGATCATTACGACCCTGACCGTTCCAGGTTTAAGCGTGATGGTTGTGCTTCAGTTGTTGATGAGGTTGAAGCCAAACCACTGATCTATCAGCGGGCTGTTCTGTCCTTTGATGAGGTTATTGAAAAAGCCAAGTCCTATTTGGAGCTGGATAACCCCGCAGAGATGAATTTCAACCTGAATAACCTTGCGCTCCAAGCTGGTTATCGGGATCAGGTAGCACTTGAAAAACTGATCGTTGACCAAATTCAGTTTGAAGGTGCAAAGGGTTTGATGGATGTTGAGGCGCTCCAAGATATGGATGCAAAACGCGAGTATTTAATTCCTGATGTGTTGCCGCATCCTTCAGTGGTGCTCATTTATGGCGCTGGTGGTGACGGTAAGTCCATGTCTGCTTGGACCCTTGCCAAACATGTTGCGGCTGGATCGCCGTTTTTAGTGCGCGGCAAGATGATGCCGGTCCAGCAAGGGCCTGTGTTGTTGCTGAATGGTGATCAACCGTTGGTGCAGCTCAAGGAACAGCTGGAAGAGGTTGACTATCCGCTGGATTCCAACACCAAGGTTCTGACTGACTGGCAGCTCCAGCGGTATGCACAGTTCATCAAGATGATGGAAAAGGTCCAGCCAAAGCTGGTTGTCATTGACTCGCTGATTGGTTGCAGCGGTGGTCGGGCATTTGATGAGAACAAGTCGGACTTCGCTACGCCGCTTTACTGGCTCACCAGGAATAACGGTGTGCTGTTCCCGGCCACCACGATCCTGATAATCCACCACGCAAACAAGCAGGGTGGCTTCAGAGGCACCTCAGCCATCCGTGACGCTGTGGATGAGACTTGGGCGCTTAAGAAGCCCTCCAAGGACCAGGTGGAGGGTCGTAAGGCTCCAGCGCACAGCCGGATTATCACCATTGAGAAGTCCAGGGCTGGTCGGTCTGGGACTTCGCTGATTATGCAAATGGAAGACGACCTGAGCTTCTCTGTGGCTGACTTCACCCCTGAGGTCGATCCAGACAACACGGCACCGAGTTCGACCACTGACAGGGTGCTCCAGCGGCTTCGTGTGATCTATCCAAGGCTGGCTACCAAGACCGACCTGAATGCTGATCCTGTGGTCGGCGGAAAAGTGGCAGCCATTCAAAAATCGCTCCAGCGTTTGGTTAAGCGGGGTTTGATCTGTGAGGTAGAGGTTCCGGGGGATAAAAGGTACAAACAAAAAACGTACCAAGCAGTCCTCGCGGGCGGGGACTTGCCGTATGGTGTCCAGTCTGAGCAAAAGCCTTCTGCTGGAACGGATGTCAGGGTGGACAGCCCGGTCCCTTCCGAGGAAGTGTCCACCCTAGATCTGGGTGCGGACGACAAGGGTGGACACCCTGAAGATGTTGATGGGGGTTGTCCACCCTCAGAAACCAGTCATAGTGCGGAAAGTGCCCATGATGGACACTCAGGGCAATATCCCCGCGCGAGGCAAGAAGAGCGGACACCCGAAGAAATCAACCGCGCCAGGCAAGCCTCTTGGGATTTCTGGAATACTTAATACGGCAGTAGGCCGTCTTTGGTGTAGTATTTGACCAACGCCTAAAGGCGGCTTCTCTTTGCTTTGCTTCAGATGAACAAGACTAGGTATCCCGTGCTCCAAACAATGGAGGCACGGGTAATCTCAACCTATTTCGACAGCAACAATCGTCCTTTTTTAAATGCGGCTTTAGTGGAGCCCAATCAAAACGCTTATTGCAGGGAAAATAAGCCAGCAACATTTATTCGCGTTTATTGCCCGAAGTCTTTTAGCGCTGAAGAGCAGCAAAATATCATCAGCACCTACCAAATAAATCAAACAATTAAGGTTGTGCCAAGGAGCCCTTCCGAGAGTTATGCGGATACTTGCATCGGTGACTTTGCTCAGTGTGTAATTGGTAGCGAACCAAACCAAAACCTAAAAGTAAAAGAAAAGGTATTTGCTAAAGATACACAGTCGTATACGATCACTGGATTAGATACTCTGCTTGTTGCAGATGTTGAAGACTACTTTAGTGAACTGGGGCTTACAAGAAAGTTTTTTATTAATAAAATTTTTAAGAAATTATTGGCTGGTGATTTTGACGAAGAGTTTTCTTAATCTTCGTCTTTTGTTCACACTTGTTTACTACTCTAATGTCTATTCCAATCCCCGAAAAAGTTCTCAATGCTTCAGAAAAAATCCTTTTAAGGGATTTACTGGAATCCCCGAGCCTAAGGCCCTGGATTATTAGCGGTGTGTCAAACGCCGTAAACTGCTCTTACGAGAATGGCGAAGCGCTTCTAAGCGAGGATGAAGAGTTACTGCATTTCAGACTTAGGCAGATGCTGCGTTCCATCGATTACAAAACTAGAAAGGAGTCGTTTGACTACACCAAACAGATGATCCATAAAAGACGGATCGACAGGGCTAACTATTTGCAGAGGAAAGCCAACCCTTGCTGATCATGTTTTCCACCATTTCTTGCTGACTAAGGTAAAGACGAAGGAACTTACAGGACAACTCCTGTAGTTCCTTTACGTCGCTGCAGGACTGGATGTCTCTACGGAACTTTTCGTAAGCAAATTCGCGCTTTGAATCCATTGGACCGTCGAATAACTACTGCTACTACTACTCTATGCTAAAGCGCGTCATAACACACCAGACTGGGTATGGGTCAAAAGGATCTATGTCCGGTCGAACCACGGTCACTTACTACGAGCTGCAAAATGAGCAGCCCTACCTAGCGATTGTCAGGTACACCGCTTATGGCCCTGACGGGTTGGCTATGGGTGTTTGTGAAGACATGTATCAAGACAACGCGGACGAGTTCTGCAGATTAGAAAAGGATGTCAACAAAGCCCTGAAATCCGGGATAGATGCCAGCATCATGAGCTTCTACGATCATGAAATCTTTCCGGTGATTTCGACCTACCTCAATTAATGTGCTACCTTATAGAGGTAGTTCGGAGGCCAACCATGCCCCAAGCACAGCTAATCTGTTTCAGCTACGAACACGGTTCTGACCTTGTTCGCATCCAAGCCTATGTGGACGATGCCGTTCA
>Ga0208162_1000462_pt1 | contig 23629 bp, 28 predicted proteins | sample CB_VirMetaG_4_FD_184539 | JGI IMG/M metagenome (GOLD analysis project Ga0208162, IMG submission 184539) | Freshwater to marine saline gradient viral communities from Chesapeake Bay - CB_1508_1M Viral MetaG (SPAdes) (version 4) | ecosystem: Environmental > Aquatic > Marine > Coastal | place: USA... | reverse complement strand
AAGCCGCGTATAGTGGGTAAGACAGGGCATATATCATTAGGTTTTGATATCCCTACTCAGAAGTTCTATCAGGTGCAGGGTGGGCCCAATCCGAAAAAATATTCTGATGCTACTGAAACCTTAAAGAAGGAACTGCGTATAAGTGATGAGGATTTGAAGTTTTAAGCACGATAAATGGCAATAGAGAGTAGATTCAGAAAGTACGTAAAGCAGTGGTTAAGGGATGAGGGTTACTCTATCGACAACTTAGCCGCAAATTGGGACGTAAGTAGGGGTAAGTGCATAAAGATAATGGACAACCCTTACAGACAGATAACCCCATACCAACTTGACCAACTAGCACTGATGTTAGATCAGGTAGAGAAGTCAGACATAATGAGATTAGTAATCGAAGACAGAAAGTATAACAAGCCGGGAATGGCTATTCAATGGTTCATGTAATGGAAAAACGAAATTTAGTAGAGTTTATCGAAGAAGGTTGGGACATAAAGGCATTTTGTGTTCCGGAAACAGACGCTAACCCGTCAATGATGTGCCTGATGTTAGAGCGTGATGAGGATGTGGAGTTCGCCTTCTCTGATGTGATAACAAGTAAGGTAGAGGCGCTTAACCGATGTATTCAACAATTAGCACGACTGATATGAAACTACAAGAAGTACACATTAAAGAGTTCAAAGTTCTGGAAGACATAGAGTCCTATCCGGAAGGTAAGAACATTCTATTGATCGGGGATAATGGTGTCGGAAAATCATCATTTATCCAGGCCATAAAGATTGCGTTAGGATCTAAAGACGTTCCACCTATCAAGAAGGGAGAGTGGTCAGTAGAGGCCACCGATAAGGACGGAAACCCCATAACATTCAAGGCTAAGGTCAAAGACGGGAAAGCTAAAGTGACTATAGAGATGAATGGCATGAAAGACTCCCGTGTAGGAACACTGAAGCAACTGGTGGGGGATATAGGTATTGACCCGCAAGAGTTTGTGGAGATGAGTAAGACCGAGACGGGCCGTAAGAAACAGATAGAGATATTTAAGGGTATGTTTCCTGAAGATGTGGTCAAAGAGCTGGACGACCATAAGGCTAACATCCAAGCCCTGTATGAGGAGAGAACAGACCTCAATAGGGATGTTAAATACCTAAAGACCGATATCGAGAAGCACCCGATGCACGGTAAGAACGCTAAAGACGTACAACGAGTGGACGTATCTGCCGTATTGGAGAAGATAGAGGAGGCTAATAAGCATAATGATGTCTACAACCGTTCGGTGGATGCACGTAACGCTATCGAAGAAGAGCAAGAGCTGAATAAGGATCGTATCAAACAACTCAAGGAGCAACTGAAAAAGGCTCAAGAAGAAGGGCGCGAGTTAGAACAGCGTAAGGCAAAAGCTGATAAGTGGCTGTCTGAGAACAACCCCATAGATACATCTGAGCTAAAATCAGACCTTAAACACGCAGAAGAGTTAAATAGACAGGCTGATAAGTACGAAGAGTACATGAAAAAGGAGGAACAGTTAGAAGAGAAGCAAGAGGAAGTGGAGAGTATGACTGTTAGAATCGAAACAATGAGGGCTGAGGTGGAAAGATTTATCCGTGAAGACATGGAAAGTCCGGTGCCAGGTCTTACCTTTGACGACGAGCAACTGATGTATAACGGTACTCCCGTGCATCCTGAGAGCTTATCGACAAGTGAGATTATCGAGTTGGGGATAAAAATGACCATGGCACAGAATCCGGATCTAGGCATACTGTTCATAGAACATGGAGAGAGTATTGGCAAGAAGCGAATGGAGGACATTCTCGATATCGCTAAGAAGAATGACTGGCAAATCGTGATGGAGCAAGTAGAGAGGGGTACTGAGAAATTGACTATTGAAATCATAAACGACGAAGAGTGAGGCACGGGTCATTATTTAGCGGAATCGGAGGTTTTGACCTAGCATCCGAATGGATGGGGTGGGAGAACGTGTTCCATTGTGAATGGAACGAGTTTGGAAGGAAAGTATTAAAGCACTACTGGCCACAATCAATAAGTTATGAAGACATCACCAAAACAGACTTCACTTCTCACAGAGATAGAATCGACATTCTCACAGGAGGATTTCCCTGCCAACCTTACAGCCAAGCGGGAAAGCGAAAAGGAAAAGACGATGACAGACATCTCTGGCCAGAAATGCTTAGAGCAATTCGAGAGATTAAACCAACCTGGGTTGTGGGCGAAAACGTTCGCGGGCTTGTTAATTGGAATGGAGGGCTGGTATTCGACGAAGTGCAGTCTGACTTGGAAGCTGCTGGGTACGAAGTCCAACCGTTTTTACTTCCAGCTTGTGCCGTCAACGCTCCCCATCGCAGGGATAGAGTCTGGTTTATTGCTGTCAACACCGAGTGCCAACCCAATGGCAAACATTACAGAGGAACGAGCAAAGGAAAAGGGGTGGATTTGGAAAGAAACATCGTGGTACAGGAAGGACGGAACGAAGGTACAAACCACACTTTCCCAACAAATAACTCAGGGACTACTACCAACACCAACAACACAGGAACCAACAAGCGAGTGCGAAGTAACGGATACGGGCAGGAGAAAAACAAAGGACGGCAAAGACAGCCACAGCCTAAATTTAGGGAGGATGGGTGCAATGGGAATGCTGCCAACTCCGAATGCAAGCGACCACCCAGGAAAGAACACTGGAAAAAGGAATCAAGACAGTTTACCCAAGCGGATAAGGGATGCGGGTGGCAAAACTTCCCAACTCAATCCCCAATTTGTAGCGGAGATGATGGGTTTCCCAACCAACTGGACGGAATTACCTTTCCAAAGTGGCGAAACGAATCAATCAAAGCCTATGGAAACGCAATAGTTCCACAGGTAGCATTACAGATATTCAAGGCAATAAATAAACACGAAACACATGAATCAAATTGAAAAAGTAGAGGCACCATGGTCATTAGAGATTGAAATGCCTGACACGATATTCTATCGTTCAAAAATACATGGTAAAGAGAGATACTACTTCACGGTAAACGAGAAGATGGACAGGGCAGAATTCTTTGTGGGAACGACATCATGGATTAAGGAAGTATACCCACCAAGTCCCTTCCTAATAAAGTGGTACAAAACCAAGTCTGAGGAAGAGATTGATCAGATTCTCGAAGACACCAGCTCTTACGGAACGTTCTTCCACGAACAGGTAAACAAATTTGTTCGCTACGGGGAGTATGATATGGATAACGCTATCAGTGATGTGCAGGTTTTCTGTGAGGCCGCTGGACTGCCCGTGCATTATTGGTGGGCCGACAAGGTGTGTAACGACATGCTATCACTCAATCAGCTATTCATCGAAAAGGAAATCAAGCCTATCGCATCAGAGATCGTCTTACACAGCAGGGAGCCATTCTTGAGAGGTGGGTCTTGTGACTTTGTTTGTGAGATGACGTTTAACCGGAAGCGGGTGGTAGCTATAATCGACTTTAAGACGGGGCAGATAAGTAATGACCCGCCGAATACTAACCACCATGCAGCGCAACTGTATGACTACCGGAAGATGTGGAATGAGTTGTATCCGGATATTCCTGTAGAGATGGTGTTTAATTGGTCGCCTACAGATTGGAGGAAAAACCCTACTTCTGGAAAGTTGGTAAACCAAACTAGTGATGAAGTGGAGGCCATGTACCACCGTAGACTCGAAGATGCCGCTATGATGTATGGTGGTGACATTAAGTCTGTGCGTAGGTATGGGGGCACATTGAAGCCTGGGGTCGAATCAGGAGATTATGACTTCCAGAGTGCTGAGGAATATATTATTGAAATGATGCAGGATAATGACTTCACAGATGAGTAAGGCAGACGCACTAAAAATGTTCAGAACGGATCCAGAGCTCGGAAATGTGATGGCCGTATCAAACCTAAACGCAATATCAGCTATGATGCAATCAAAAGCAGAGACAGTAAGAGAGAGGAGCCCCGACAGAGAAGACCTGATAAAGGAGTTCTGTAAGATGGCAGACATGGCTGACGAGACAGTGGCGCTATGGACAGAGCTCTACAGAAGATGTTCTGATGTGGAGATAAAGTGCCACGACATGCAGGGGATAATCCTTGAGCAGAAACGGAAGATAGAAGAACTGGAGTTTGACATTAAATCAAGCCAAGAAATGTAATATATTTGCGACATGGCACAAGTATCTAAGCAGAATAACTACATCTTTATTCACATCTTTAAGACAGCCGGAAACTCGGTACGCAATATCTTGAGGCAGGAGCAGCATGAAGAACTTATGGGTGTTCACGTAGATATCGCTGATGTAAAGCGACACATGTACGCTCATGGTGATAAAGAGTTTTTCGATGGGGCCTTTAAGTTCACATTCGTCCGAAACCCTTACGATTGGATGGTGAGTTTATACCACTACATCCGCAGGGCTCAAAAGCATAACTTCCACGATAAGGCTATGAACATGACGTTCAAAGAGTGGTTGCAGTGGTTCTTAGAGTTTATGAAGACATCTCCACGTAAGCATGGCACAAACAAATACCTTACTCAGTATGAGTTTATCATCGACGATCAGGGTGAAGAGTGTGTTAGCTGGTTCCGCATGGAGGATCTTGATAAACATTGGCCGCTAATCTGTAAGACTTGCCTTGGAAGGGTTGAGAAATTACCGAGAGTGAACGTGTCAAATAACAGGGATAGGGACTTCACTAAGTATTACGATAAAGAGTCTGAGCAGTGGGTGTATGATACATTCAAGAAGGACTTTGAAAAATTTGGATATGAGCGATTGGAGCCAATGCGGTGAGCAAAAGATACTCGAATCGCTGTTTGAAAAGATGGGGGTTGAGAAAGGCAAGAGCGTGGAGTTCGGTGGCGGGGATGCTGCTCGTCAGTCTAACACCAGATGGTGTCTTGAGGCTGGATGGGATTCTCACTTTTGGGATATATCTCCGGCTAATGATAAGGTGGAGGAAGTCGAGGTAACTCCGGCAAACATAAACACACTTATAGAGGACAGGAACCTTAACGAGAGCCTTGACTTACTGTCGATAGATATTGATGGTAACGACTATTGGGTGTGGGAGGTTTTGAAGTATCAACCCAAAGTTGTGATACTGGAGTTCAATCCATGTTTTGATTACGGAGTATGTAAGACTATCGAATACGATCCTGAGCATAGGTTTGACAGGACAAGGTACTACGGGGCGTCGTTCGGGGCTATGATGAAACTTGCTGAAAAGAAGGGCTATGCCTATTACGCGAATACACCCCTAAATATCATCTTTGTAAAGAAATCTTTAAGTGTAGAGTCAATAATGGAGCCGTTCTACAAGGTAAAAAGCGGTTGGGCTCCGGATAAGTTAAATAGAAAATGGGTAACAGTATGAAACCATTCAACTCAGACGTACATCTCGAAGAGGAGATGAAAAAGATTATTGACGCCTTCGGTGTGGAGGTGATTATCGAAACAGGAACCTATAAGGGTGCTAGTACAAACTGGTTCGCGAAGAATGTGGATAAGGTTTGCACTTGTGAACTTAACGCTAAATACTTCAATGAGGCGCTAGCATACCTAACAGCAGAAGGTCACGATAACTTCTCGATGTTTAAGGGTAACAGCCCTGAAGGTCTTGAAATGTTCCTTGAGGAGAATATCGGTAAGAACATATTGGTATTCTTGGATGCTCATTGGTATAACTACTGCCCGTTGATGGATGAGCTAGAGGTTATCGAGAATAGTGATCAAAAGCCTATACTCGTAATCCACGACTTTAAGGTGGAAGGAGAGCATGAACTTCCAGAGCAACATTACGACTCATATAACGGTCAGGACTATGAATGGAGCTGGATCAAGGATGCTGTTGAGGATATCTACGGAGAAGATGGATACGAGAAGTATTACAACAGTAAGGCTACCGGATCTCAGCGTGGATGTTTATTCATTATTCCTAAGCAATGAGTATCGCTCACCTAATATTCACCATCCTATCACAGTGGATGCCATGTGAACATGCGGAAATAGCCACCAAACAGGCTATACTGGAGACGGGCTGGTTCAAATCATACGCATATACTGAATACCACAATGCCTTCGGGTTGATGTGGAAAGGAAAGATACAGAAGTTTGACACCGTAGAGGAGTCGTGCTATCAGTATTACCGTCAGGTGTATTGTCAGTATGAGGGAGGAGACTACTACGACTTCCTGATTGAACTACCGTATGCTGGAGACCCAGGTTATACAGACAAGCTCGATCAGATACATTTTTAGGGTAAGCCACGCCCGACACACACGTTCTTTACAACGTGGCACATCGACAAAAAGAGGAGCCTCAGTTAATTCTGGGGCTTTTTTGTATATTTGAATATCCTCGCTAACCCCTAAGCGTTGGTTTTGTGTTTCGGCCCTCGGTTAACTCCGAGGGCTTTTTCTATCCTCGTAAAATTATTTTGAACTTTTTTCGTCGTTAGTGTAACCTTTATTCGGTTAGTGCCGTAATAGTAACTGTAACACAAAACAAAAAACTATGAAAAACCTAATTGCAATCATTTTTACCCTCATTACGACAGTAGGGTTTACACAAACAACAGTAGAGGAAATTATCCGAGATTACAAAATGGAGGAGAGAATCTACATCTACACCGGGGCTGATTTAACCGACATCATACTAAGCGACTCCCTTGAGTTAAGAGAGGAAGGGGTGTTCTTAAAAATCAAGTCATGGTGCGGTGAGCCAACTAGCACAAAGATAAAGCTGAAGGGGTATTTCGATATATACACCACACACGTTGATGGGTACAAGTATGTGGTTTACTTCTTGCGGGGCGAATCTATAAGTGGAAAACCTATACACTCATCTGTTTACATTACCCGAAATGCAGCATTTAATCGAGAGTTGTTACCGAAGAGGTAACAATCAAACAACCGGACAGTTTAGGGGGCTTTAATAGTCCCTTTTTTTGTTTATTTTTGTGTCTAAATACTAAGATAATGGAACGAAATAAAAACGGATCTGACGGTAAGGACGGTAAGAGTAGTCCTAAGAAAACTCCAGGAGAAGCGAGAGGAAGGCGTCGTTACTTCCTAAAGCAAAAGTCATCATCAGAACTGGCCAAGTTGGCAGATAGCGGCGATTCTATGGCTCAACAAATTCTTGATCAACGTGCCAGAGCCAGAGAAAAAGAACTGGCTACTCGTCAGGCAGAATGGAATCGTCAGGGGTTTGAAGAGGCTCGAGAGAGGCGTGAAGCCAATTTGGCTGAGGCGACTAAACGATCGCAGCAGGCTGAGAGGGAACGAGAAGCGCGAGATAGGGCTACCCGTGAGGCTGGTCGTGACGCTGTTAACAGGACAAGTGCTGGCAACCGAAGCACGGAGAGTCGTAAAGACCGCCGCAGACGCAAAAGGAGCTTTTACAATCCGTATAAGTAATCATGGAGAATCTTCTCAACGGAGAGATATACAGCATTAAGTACAATGTTGGTGATCGCGGATTCTCATACTATGTGGGTCAGATTATTCACAAGCTGCCTACGGAAGAGGGTGTTCTGAGAGATGTTCCTATTTCTGGAATAGTTCGCGACCCCGCTAATCAGGAGAACACTGGCAAGCCAACGTATGTGATATTCATAGATGTCGATGGGGATACTATAAAGTGGAAGGCTTTAGAGGGTATTGACGTTGACATAAACTTCAAAATTGAACGATAATGTCGAATTTGATTTCGGTAACGGTTAAGAGTATCGGTGATCAGGAGATTGCTGATAAGACCCACCTAATAAACAACAAGTTTATCGTGACGGCTACCGAGAGTGGTGGTGATACGAGTATTCAGTATGATTTCCCGAAGGGGCTTCGTACCATCGTTGTTGATGAGACGGGGTTGGACACGACCTTTGGGGCGGCTACGGTAGAGAAGATAGCATTGAGTGTTGTAGGTGTTAATGGGCGCTCCACGCCTGCTGAGACCACTAAATTCTTAACGAGTGATATCGTTCTTGCTGTTGCCAACCCTGAAGACAGCTCTAACTCTGATATTACGTTGGTTTCCGGAGATGTATTTACTGTTGACGCTACGCTTTCAGAGATTTCTAATGAAAACGTTGGCAGTTGGACGGCTTATCCTATTGACCAAGACACAACGTCGTTAAGCGTCCCCGCGGGTATGTTTGTTTCAGCAGTTGCGGCGGTTGGAATAACAGGTGATTTAGAAGTTATTATCGCTGATTCATTTGGGAATGAGTTCCTAACCGATGCAGACCTTTCAGGGCAAGCGGAAGTATACGGGATGACAAACACGAACGGTGCTGCTATTGGTTCAGATATAACCGTTACCGTTGGAAGCGGAACAGGAACGGCTACCGTCTACCTGAAACTTGAAAAGCCAGCAGGATAAAAACACAAACGAAACACATGGAAGCACTAATCGACGAATACATTGTTCGCACAGAACATGACTCGAAGAAAGAGAAAGACTTAGGGAATGGACAGAAGATAATTATACCTGGAGACTGGAACCCTTATGAAGAAGACAACTACAGCCACGAAGGAGTGGTTCTCAGCGTACCCAAAGGGGCAAGTGACGGCAAGCTCCACCCCATCGAAGTGGGTGACACCGTTTACTTTTTGTATACCATCGTTGACAACAAGCTGGAGGGCGACAAATACAGGTGTGACAAAAACGAAATTTTCGCGTACAAACGAGACGGTAAGCTGTATATGGTAGACGGGTGGAACTTCATTCAGCCTATCGAAGAGTCGGAAGATCAAACCATGGTTAACGGCATATACATTAAGAGTACGCCGGACAAAGTAGAGCGTATGGGTCGAGTATACGCCTGTGATGAATGGATGCAAGAGCAGGAGGTTAGGGCTGGCGACATTGTGATGTTCCGTCCAGACAGAGAGTATCCGATGTATGTTGAAGGGAAATTGGTTTACAGAATCCGAACAATAGATATTTACGGAGTGGTATATGAGGAAGAAGAAGCGGGTATACAATAAGTCTACCGGAAGGGACTACACCTACGATAAGGAGTATCAATCTACCCCATCTCGTAAGAAGTATCGTGCTGAATTGAATCGTGAGGCTAAGAAGAGAGGTATATACGGAAAGCGGTGGAAGAAAGGCGTAGACCTCAGCCACAAGAAGGACGGGGGCATGGAGCTGGAGAACCGCAGCCGAAACAGAGCCCGTAAAGGAAGAAAATAATCGGTATATTTGCAGTAAACAAAACAAGATAAGATGTCTAAAACACTTTCCTTTAATCTTGCAAACGGGAATGGCTCGATTCAGCTTAATGACGAGTCGATCATATACGTTTTCACAGATACACTTGGAGCCCTTGTGGTGTACGAAGAGTCTGAAACGGGCAATCGTGATCAGATTGTTGTTTCTGACGCTCCTGCCGATATTGCTGCTGTAAGCTCTAACCTATATGCGATTACCGTGCCTGATTCAGTCACTATGTATGTGGCTACAGAGCGCACACGGGCAATCGAAGAGGTCGGAAGCGTGGCTACGGTATACTACGATGAGGCTGGCGCACAACCGAAACCTATCGTAACATCTCAAACATTGGTGACTGTTCAGGCTGCTTTCAATACGAAGGCCGGAGTGACAAGCTACTCGTTTGACGAAGTTAACGCTACTAACAATACTATTTCGTTGGCTGCTGCTAACGGAGACAAAACATCAGAGTTCACTCTAAACACTGCTTTCCAGGTGTCAGGAACGAACTTCGATGGATTCTTTGTGGTACAGTCAAGCGCCTTCTCAGGAGGTAAGACCGTGATCACATTGAAAACCGGATATGACGTTCCTTCTGGAGCATCTACTGCCGGACTGGTGACTCTGTAAGAGTTTCCGAGACATCTTGTTTTAATATAATTGAATTAACTGAAGTTGAACACGTTATTAACATAACATATACTGCCCTGCCTATACTTTAGGTAGGGCTTTTTTATTTACTTATGAGTATGGATTTTACGAAATCTGTTCTTAACTTAGGGCTGTCGATACGAGAGACGGTTGACTACACTAAGGAGGAGACGAGAGTTGAGGTAGCACTTGTCAGGGATGACGAAAAAGTGTTTGACATATCCAAGGTTTACGCCTCAGACGAGGATGTGGATGTGACCGAAGAACTGGAGAAGATTAGTAATGAAATACACGAAGTCCTGATGACCGACAGGCTTCAACAAATGTTATTGAATGGATCGGATACTTCACGTAGGGCTGAACGCGCCTAAAGACCGTGGACAGCTACATGGATTCGCTAGGGCGCTGAGAGAAGAGTCAGTGTCACTGCAACTACATGTGGACACCATGGACATCAACAAAAAGTTGATAGAGGCTGTAGACGGCTTCCGTCCGGACATTATATTCCTACAGATTCAGGGTGAGGGACGAGTTCGCACAGAAGTTATTGAGGAGATATCGAGAGTATGCCCCTATATATATAACTGGACTGGAGATGTTCGTTCTAAGATTCCTGAGTGGTACTATGAAGTTGCTCCATACGTTGTAACGCTATTCAGTAACAAGAAGAATGTTGAAGACATGCGTAAGGACGGCTATCGTGCAGACTTCTTGCAGATAGGTTACGACCATAAGATATTCAAGCCTACGGGCCCTAAGTTAGCTGCCGCCCCAATAGTATTTATGGGGAATCACTACCATCAGAAGTTCCCTAACTCAGACATGCGCTATAAGATGGCGAAAGTCTTGACTAAGAAGTATGGAGAAGAGTTTGGTCTATTCGGTGGTGGATACCCTCCGAGAATGATCAAGAACGCCCGCAACATTATGTTAAGTCAGAATACGGAGGCGTCGATATACCGTGGCGCTGAAATGGCGATATCGTTTAGTCACTTCAACTATGAAGGGTACTTCTCTGATAGGCTGTTGAGGATTATGGGTTCCGGATGTTTGGCGATCACCCACCCGTATCCAGGTGTTGAGGAAGACTTTAATGATGAAGGGCAGCTATTGGTATTTAAGACGAAGGCTTCCAGAATAAACACTGAAGCTGCGTATGAAGATTTTAAGGGGCTGATGTCATTAGTACGTCACTACAGAGGCAAGACCTATCAGAAGAAAGCACGGAGGATAGCACGTCAGGGGGAAGAATTTGTTAGAAACAACTACACATATAACCACATGGTGAGGAATATCATTGAGTTACACCGAGAATGGAGGAATAAGTTATGATTACAATAGCTATACCATACTACCAGTCTCGATCTAAGGAGAGGGAGATAGAGTTTCAGATAGCAGCTATCGAGAACCTATCGTGCGAATACCTTACAGAACTCATTGTGGTAACAGAGAAGAAAGAGCATAATATCGGCATTGAGCATCCGAGACTTCGCCACTACTGCGTTCGGCAGCGACAGACGTATAACGACCTCATCAGGATTCTCAACAAAACGTCATCAGATGTTAAGATAATCGCTAATGCGGATATATTCTTTACTGACCCTGACCTGCTAAACATCGTTGCCTCATTGCGTGAAGATCAGTGTTACGCTCTGTCTAGATGGGACTTGTTTAAGAATGGCAATGTTCACCTACACGCACATCCGGACTCTCAGGACGCATGGGTATTTAGGGGTGATATACGCGGTATTAACGGGAACATACAGTTTGGAATACCGGGGTGTGATAACCGCATAGCATACGAGATAGCTTCGGCAGGATATCGCGTACTAAACCCGTGCAAGACTATCCGTAGTTTCCACGTACACAACTCTAAGAAGAGAACATATAATGACGACACTAAGAGGATAGAGCCACCGTACAAGCTGGTCAAGCCCACATGGCTGCATCAAAGTGAGGAGGAGGCTAATATCGAAGAGCTGTCGGCAGTACCTACGGTAGAGGACTTCAAGAGTATGTATGACTATGGAGTACAGAAGAAGCGAATGGAGGAGCAGTTACAGCACTTCAAGGATCCAGCTTGGGACTTGGCTATTGTAATTCCATCTATCTACACACGTCAGAAGATGTTGACACGCCTAACGAAGGAGCTTTACAAGCAGATATACAGTTGGGATGTTAAGAAGACAAAGGTTAAGGTCAGGATATACACTGAGGTTGACGGGGGCTTACTACCAATCGGATCAAAGCGTAACGAGCTAACGATGAAGGCTGACGCTAAGTTCATAATGAATTGGGATGATGACGATATGCCTAAGCCTGACGCTGTAAAGCGTATTGTCGATAAGATAGTCCTGAACCCCGATGTGGACGCTATAACGATAGAGCTTGGAGTCTACAACAAAGATGGTGATGATTGGGTTAAGACCGGAAAGACAATCTACGGAGAGGCTGACCAGAAGAGAGATATATCCGACTACATCAAGGACGGTAAGTCCATGACAGTCATTAAGAATCCCCCTGGACACCTATGCGCTATCCGGAAAGATATCATGCTTCAGGTGCCATTCAGGACGATATGGGGTAATGGTGGAGATAGAAAGAAGAGGGGAGACAATGGCTCAGATGTTAAGCACCTAACTGAACTTCAAGGGTCTGGCCTTATTAAGACTACGGCGCATGTCCCCGGAGAGATATACGAGTATTTATACGATCAAAACAAATAACTATGGCAAAGGTAAACGTAAAAAGCTGGAGAGCTATCAATGGGTTTGTATTCGTAACCCCTATGATGCAATCAGAGAAGACTAAGGGAGGTATATTCATTCCTGACTCTGTGAGAGAACCCTTAAACATCGGTAAGGTCGAATCTAATGGCCCCGGAACTAAGGATGCTCCAACGCAGTTGAAGGGTGATGAATATGTAATCTACCCTAAGCATAACAAGGCCACTCAATCACTATTGATCGACGGTGAGGAGAAAGAGTTCTTCGTTATGTACGAGAAGGATATTTATGCAGTAGCTACAGATGTCGAAATCGAAGAATAAGTTAGAGCGACCCAAAGGGCTATCTGATGCTGAATACATTAAATACCTTGAAAACAGGGTGTTTGAGCTGTCGGCATCCAGCACTACAGCGAAGATGTATCGTGGCCTAAAAAAACAGGCTGACGACTTGGCTGTGTTGCTGAGTAAAAAGATAGTGGTCGAAGGCAAGGAGGTGGATCTATTCCACCCCACCTCAATATCTGACGCTTCGGATAAGACGTTTGAGCGAATGACAAAGTTGTTCAAGGAGGTCTGGCCTATGCTTAAAGACCTTGACGAGATGGAAGAGAAGATATCTCCTATAATGGAGTTTATTGATGACAAGCAGAAGCCTGGGGGTGCAATGGAGGAGCTATTGAATGAGTCAAAAGAAGAGAAATAGAATCCAAAGCACCAAAAGTTTTCAGCGAAAGAGAACAATCGGAGAGTATGAGATAACACTACCCGAACCACCTCATAAGACTGAGATAGATGGTCACGACCTGCCTATGAAGGAGCAGCGTTTCGTGCCGCCTGATCCGTCGTATGTTAAAAGGCTATCACGAATAATATCCGGAAACAACGCCGACAACAAGTCGTGGAGAATAGGTTTAGAAGATGAGGATGTCGCCTTCGTAAAGAGGGAACTAAAGAGGAGGAATGAGGGTTATTGGTTCTACAACAACGGGAACATAGAATACATGACGGGTTTGCACTACTTCTATTGTGCCTATTGGTACTTAGATGATGGGCTTCCATTCTTCGTTGATGCAGATAGGGACTTCTACTACGTGTGGGACTACTGCGCTAAAGACCCTAAGTGTTACGGATTGGTCTATATCTGTGACCGTCGTTCAGGAAAGACATACAAAGGAACAAACATAATCTATGAAGCAACGACTAAAGCGAAAAACGCACAGTCTGGTATACAGAGCAAAACCGACGGGGACGCTAAAAAAGTATTCCGGAAACTCGTCCACGCATGGAAAAAGCTCCCAGAGTTCTGGCGACCTGTTTCGTCGTCAGGATCAAACCCAAAAGAGGAGCTGAGATTTGAGGAGCCTTCACGGAGGGCTAGCGCCAATAAGCACTTCGACTACCAAGACGTTCTCGATAGCTTTATCGACTACCAACCGTCTACTGAAGAAGCCTATGATGGTTCTAAACTGTTAAGGGTGTACCATGATGAGATAGGTAAGAAAACTAAGATAGACATTCGTAACAGATGGTATATCGTTAAGCCCTGTCTCGAAGTTGGCGGTAAGGTTATCGGTAAGGCATACCTATCCTCTACTGTTGAAGACACTGATAGAAAGGGCGTTGATGTTGTCAGGAAAATATGGGATGAGTCAGACCCCGCTAATAGGAAGGGTGACGGCACTACAATGTCAGGTCTATACCGACTGTTTAAGCCAGCTCAATACGGGTTCTTCTCATGTGTAGATGAATACGGATATACTGTCGTTGAAACACCTGAAAAGCCATACATAAACATCTATGGCGATGAGATGACTATAGGATCCCGCGAGTGGCTGAGAAGGCGTCGTGATGGAGTCCACGGAAACGACCTTAATATCGAGAGGCGTAAGTACCCCATGGATATCAATGACGCTTTCATTAAGGACTCTAAGGGAGAGACGTTCCCTACATACAAAATTCAAGAGCAGAAAGAGTGGAACGCTACGGTTGTTTCTGACGGTATCGTAACAGGAAACTTCGTGTGGGGCAATCCGGACACTAAGAGAGGTGTTGAATTTCAGGTAGACCCTAATGGTAAGTTTAATGTGGCGTGGATGCCTCCGGCAGATCAGCGTAACCTAATTAGGGATACGGGGAGATTTGTCTCCCCTAAAGACCCTTCGGGTGGTGGTATAGGAGTTGACCCCTTTGACCATGATCAGACAGTATCAGGAAAGAAGTCCAATGCAGCAATCTATGGGTTCCGCAGCTACACGCCCACGGAGATGTATGCCTCCAATATGTTCGTATTCGAGTATGTTAATAGGCCAGCCCTATCTCAGGTGTTCTACGAAGATGTTATGAAGGTTTCCATGTTCTACGGATGGCATGCTCTGATAGAGAATCAGAAGCCATGGTGTATACAGTGGATGAAAAACCAAGGATTCTACGGGTATGTGAAGAGGCTTCAGAGAAAAGACTACACTAAGGACTCTACCGGAAAGTGGACTGACGGTATATCTATGGCTGGAGAAGCGGCACGACAATACTTAGTAGACCAATTAAACACCTACATCTACAAATTTGTTGGCTCTATAAGTGATAAGGTGCAGATAGAAGACTTAGGGGTAAGTCCTAACGACCTGATATCGGATATGTACGGTAAGTGTTCCTTTGATCACCTACTGAATGACTGGTTGAGATTCGACGTGAATAACTGGACTGAGTATGATGCCACGGTAGCATCGGGACTTGCTATTGTGTGTGCTATAAAAGATAGGGCTAAGAAAAGGCAGGAGGAAGAGGACAGCAAGGAGGGTAGAGCAAAGCGCCCTAAAGATTTCCCGTTCCCACTATTCGACAGGCATGGCAATAGGATAGGATGATTAGCTTTTGGAGTAAATTCTAAAGGTTACAAAATCCTTATCTTTGCATCAAACAGTATGTTGTAATGGCGAAGTATTCTGAGGCACATGTAAAGGCGAAATGCCAAGCCAATCCGTTTCCTAATGACCACATAGACCCTAAAGTAAAGGATGAGCCTAGTTTTGGCGTTAAAGTAGGGTCTGCAATCTATTGGAGGCATTGGGATCAATTCGTAATCTCAGGACACCAGCAAGAAATACGCACCAACAGACTGTACGCTCAAGGGAAGCAAGACTCAGATCAATACATCCCTAAGTTAGACCCGCAGTTAACGCAGCCGGGTTCCGGACTATACAACAACATTGATTTCTCTATCGTTTCCCCGATGCCTAAGATTATAGACATCATTGTAGGGAACATCATAAATACAGACTACAAAGTACACTTCGATGCCATAGACCCCTATGCCGAGACTGAACGCTCAGAAGCATACGACGAACTGTACGGTAGGATGATCAAGCATGAAGTGGCTAAAAAGCTAGAGGATGAGCTTGGAGTGCCATTAGAGCCGCGACACGATTTCGTTCCCGCCAACGAAGAGGAGATAAACCTACACATGGAGTTAGGGTACAAGCCTGACATCTGTGTGGCCATGGAGGAGATTGTAGACTTCGAGCTTCTGAGAAACGATTGGGAGACGGTAAAAAAGCGAGTGGTAAGAGACTTGGTGGAGAACTACAAAGGGTTTGTTCGGATATGGTTCGACTACAACAACAAGATCCGCATGAGATATGTGGACATCGAGCATGTAGTACATCCCTATACCAACGACCCTCGATTCAACGACTGTAACTACTTCGGAGAGGTTAAGATGATGTCCGTAAGAGAGCTTAGGGAGATTGTTCAGAAGAAAGGGTTCCAGAAAATCACAGAAGAAGACCTGTTCAAGGCGGCCAGACAGTCTGCCAGCACAAACGGAAACGGAGACTGGAGATGGGGTAGCCACTACAATGAGGATGGGTACTACCAAGGAGAGCCATACGCATACGATGACTACCGAATAGAGTGCTTAGACTTCCTATTCTACAGCTATGACTTGGAAAATTGGGAGTGGAAAGAGAATAAGTACGGGAACCACCACTTCAATAAGAAGGGATTTACCTATGAGGCACCCAAAGAGTCTAAGTACAATAAGGAGCGTATCTCTAAAGGTGTGGAGATGGAGTATGAGGGGCTATACATCACCTGCATCAATAAGATGGGTTATTGGGGAAAGGGCAAGAACATGATCAGGCCCCGTGGTGCTGACTACATATCCTCAGAGCTGTTCAAGAAATTTCAGGGCTATCAAATAAACCCACGGTACGGGCGTCGCAACCCCATCCCGGAAAAGGTTAGAACGCACCTTGACAACATTCAGTTAATATCATTGAAGATGCGTCAGGTGGTGGCAGAATCTACACCTCCAGGAATTGCTATCGACGTAAACTCTTTGAACGATGTAGTAATTAAGGGTGTGGACATGCAGTCCATGGACTTGATAAAATTATACAAGCAGAAGGGCATACTCATATTCGACCGACAGGGCATTGACGGTGAGTACATGAATGGCAAGCCTATTGAAGAACTTCGCAATGGCATACAGGATAGCCTTCGCCCACTCATGGAGGCTATACAATTCGAGGTAGAGCAGATAATCACTGAGACTGGCATCGGGCCTATGGATGCACAGCAGCCTGATGAGAAAGCACTCGTAGGTATTCAAAAGCTACAGATACTAAATGCTAACAACGCCTTCCGAGAGCTATTCCAAGCGTGGGCTGAGGGTATCTACCAACCTACCGCCATGACTGTTGCTCGAATGGTTCAGGATAAGGCAGAGGACTTCGGGTTGAAAGACTATAAGCCTGTTATTGGTAAACTCGGAGTGGCCCCGATAGAAACACTAGAGAAGAGAATTACATACCTAGAGTTAGGTATTAAGACGGAGATGCTTCCGGGGGCAGAAGAGACAGAGCGCCTGAGAGAGACGGTTAATAAGGCTGTAGAAATAGGCGATATCACCATGGAGGATAGCATGGAGATTATGCGAATGGCTAATAATAAGAAGGCCGAAGCAATGCTGAAGTACCGCAAGCGTGTACGCCAACAGGAGAAGATAGAGATGCAGCGCCAGCAGGAGGAGATTGTTGGTCAGAGGGAGATGGCTGTAACACAGGCGAGAAGTCAGGCAGAAGCGCAGAAAGAGCAGGTTAAGTACGATTTGGAACTGAGAAACTTAGAGAAGGAGTATGAGCTGAAGATGAAGTTACAGCAGGTAGTCAATGAAGGGTTGAGACTACGCGACCACATCCAAGGCAAGAACAAGCTCGATCAAATAGAGCTGGCTAATGAATTGGCAATGGAGAGAGAAGATGTGAAAGAGGAGAAGGAGGACGAGCCAAACATAGGCGATACAGGCGATAATGTTCCGGGCATACGTGATCCCGAATTGGGAACAAACCCTATCGGCGCAGCTAAGGACATAAAATAATTAGAATCGTTACTTTTGCATAAGTTACAAATACATTAAAATCAAGTTTAGTTATGGATGGTTTTGATCTGCCTATCGAAAAGGTTGCTGAAGCCCTTGGTGGTAAAGGCGCCGAAGGCGAAGAGAAAGATGATAGTTCTTTGAATAATGAACAGGAAGGCGAACAGCAAAGTAAGCCTGAAGGTTCTCAAGAGGCGCAAGGGTCTCAGGAAAGTGAAGCCGAACAGAAGCCTGAAAGCGAAAGTGGTCAGGAAGGTTCGGAGAAAACTTCGGAAGAGGGTGCGGAAAAACCTACTGATGAAAAGGTAGAGGATTCCGAACAGAATCCCGTTGAGGACACAGGGCAGCCCAAAGAGGAGGTTCCGTCATTTAAGAATATCAACGAAGTATACGACTATGTTGATGACAAGTTGTACGAAGAGCATGGAATAACGCTCGACGACTACTACGATATAGATGGCGTTGATTATGACGACATGGCCGAGAACGATGAGGTTGGACTCATTACTGAGTGGATGTACTTGGAAAACGAAAATATCAATGACAAAATCATTGATGCAGAGCTATCTAGGTTTGACCCGCTATTCGTAAGTGATGAGGAGCGTCAGGAAATGATTGACAACGATGAGATAACCGAACGGGAGCTTGACAAACTGGACGCTGAATTTGAGCGAATGAAGCTGAAGGCATTGAGTGATATGAAGTCAATGCAAGACAGTCTTCCTAACATAGATGATATTGAGTTTGGCATTGGTCAGGCAGCGACGGCTGATCAACCAAATAAAGAGTATATCGAGCAGCTAACAAACCAAGTTCGAGATAACATCGGGAAGTACGATAAGGAAACCTTTGAGATCAAGGACGCTAATGGTGAAGTTGTCGGAAGTATCAACTACGAATTAAACCAAGACGATAAGTCGGCGATAGAGGGCTCGATGGTCAATGGCCTGATGAGCAGATATGTTGATGAATCCGGGAATGTAGACTTCGGAAAGTGGCAGCAAGATATGTTGGTAGTGAACAACCTTGACAAAATCCTAAACCTCGCTTGGCAGGAGGCTAGTGCTAAAGCCGAGAAAGGAACGGTCGATAAGATCAACAACAAGGATTTGAGTTCAGGAAGTGAGCCTACCGGAAATGAAACACAGAAAACGTCGGGTTTTGAACGAATGTTGAGAAGCAGTCGTTTCGGGGATTAAAGAGAAAAAGAAAAAAACAATAACAACAAAACGATAAAACAATGGCAAGTCCTACTGCTTATCAGCAGGGTGGTTTTGATACCCCCCGGTCGAATAACTTCCTGAGTTATTACGACGCATTAAAGCCGGACGTAGACCCACAACTGTATAAGGTCTTCGGAAAGCAAAAGTTAAATTTCTTCGGTGGTATGCTGGAGTATTTCGGTGCTGAGGCTCCGACATCTCAGCTTGAATACCGTTGGTATGAAGAGGCTCGAAAGTATCCTAAGATCCGCGCTACTAACGCTGGAGCTGGAGCTGCTGGTGCTTCTGTAACATTCACGCTTGCGGCTAACGCATCTGTGTCTTACGGAAACGCATCTCCTTATGATACGTCGGTTTCTCCTAACCAAACGGCTATTCCGGTTCGTGAGAACGATATCATCGAGATCAAGCCAGCGACAGGAACGACTGCATCTTCTGGAAACTACATTCAGGCTTTCGTTACTTCGGTAAACAAGTCTGCCGGAACATTTGCAGCTACTCCACTGAACGATGCTGATTCTATCCCTTCTATCTCGACTGCGGACGAAATCATCATCATCGGTAACGCTTCTGGTGAATTCTCTACTACTCCTGATGCAATGCAGGATGAGTATGATAAGTACACCTCTAACTTGCAGATCATCCGTGAGACATGGGAGAGCTCTAACACAGCTCAGCACCTTATGGAATGGGTTGATCGTGAGAAGGGTCTTTACATGTTGAAAGGTGAAGATGCGGGTACTGTACGAGCTATGAACAAGCGTGACCTTACGCTGCTTCTTCAGGAGCCTCTGTCTAACACTGCTCTTGCTAACTCAGCGTTCCCTGTGACGAATCCAGGTACTACCACTCGTGGTCTAGTATATGAGTTCATCGACCGAGGTAACGTGAAGAACTATAACGCTGTTTCAGGTCTTACTCTATCTGACCTTGAAGACCACGTTGTTGTTCTACAGAAGGCTAAGGCAGGTAACGACCACATTATGATGGTTGGGCCAGACCTTGACCTACAGCTTGACCGTGAGTTGCGAGATGTATTGAAGAACGGAGCAATCCAGTACGGTAGCTTTAGTGGCGATCAGGATAAGACTGTTGACCTTGGGTTCACCAGCTTTAAGATCGGTTCTACAATGTTCCACAAGCGTTGCCTTGAGTCATTCGTTGACCTTCAGACAACCGGAGCATCAGGATATGGCTACTCTTACGAAGGATTCCACTTCCCTACTAAGAACGCTACTATCCAAGGTGAAGACCGCATGCCTGAGCGAGTGCCTACGATTCGTATGCGATACCTTGCTAGTAATGGTAAGAGCCGCGCGTTTGAGACTTACCTTCACAACGGCCTTGAGCAGGGTGATACAGGTAAGGACTTCTTGCAGGTTCGATACATCATGCAGGTTGGTTTCCAGCTTATCGGAGCTAACACTACTGGATACTTTAAGCGATCCTAAGTTTTGACTATACGGGAGCCCCGCCTTTTGGTTGGGGTTCCCTTTTTTATTGCCTAATAATTAAAATCTAATACAATGCCACAATTAAGCACACCAAAGGCTCCAAAGGAGTCGGAGGTTACAAACCTCGCAGAAATAGCTCGCGAGAGAGCTAAAGAAAAAGACACTTGGGTATTCCGTTTGAAGCGAAAGAAGTACAACGGCAAGTTCCCATTCTCAGAGAACATTCCTTCTATTTGTGAAATCTTCGACCCTATCAAGGGGCATAACCGTACAATCGTCTATAAGGCGGGTTCGCACACGGTATTCCTTGATGAGATGTCAGATGACGATAAGGATAGAGCCTTAAAGCGACCTACTAGTATTCTCATTCAGAATGGCGCTTTATCGGTTAGTAATCGAGAGACAAACCTATTAACATTCTTGCTATTGTCTGGCAATGTTGCTGGAGGCGTTAATGACGAGCACCGTATTCCTGGGCGTTCTATTATCGCTGAAGTATTCGATAGCGAGTCTAACGCATTGAAGCGTAACCATACCCGTGAGCGTAGAATCAAAGTTGAGCAGACAATCCTCGACATGGATCCTCACGGAATTAAGGCGCTTGGTATGGTGACTATCGACAACCATGGTTCGCTATCAGCTATCGAGCGTTACTCGACAAGTGAGATTCGCGACATCCTACTAAACATTGCGTTTAAGAATCCGGATAAGATATTCGAGAAGCTGAACGACCCTAAGAGTAAGAATCAGTATATTATCAGTAAGGCTATATCGCGTGGCCTATTACAATTTGATGAACGTGCTAACACCATCCTAAATCAAGACGGCGAGTCTATCCTGACAGCCCATGGTCGAAATGCTGTTCTACACATGTCTGACTTAGCTACTAAAGATCAGGAGTGGATGAACTACGTCGATGAGTTGCGCGACCTGATAGAGCCTAAGAAGAAAGATGATGAGGATTTTGATAACTCTTCTGAGCCTTCCGGAAAGGTAGATTGGGTAGACGCTCTGATCACTGAGCTGAAAGATGCTGGTGTAGTTCGCCTCAAGAGCATGAACTTCTACTTCAAAGGAGAGAAGGGTGATGAGGAGAAGCTGACACCCACTCAGTTGAAGGATCGAATGAAAAAAGACGGGAAATTTTTGGAATTTCTTGCGAGTCAACTGAAGTAATACTATATTGCGCCAACGTTTTTCTCATGGCGTTTCATATTGGTAAAGGGAGAGGGGGAGCTTATGGCTCCCTTTCTTTTTTATTGGTTATCTTTGTAATCGTTACGAAAAGGTTACAAAATGGCGTTAAGCACGGTAAATTTCAAGGTTACATTTGACTACGCTGCATCCACAAAGGAGTTTGATTTTGAGGACACCACGGACTATTCAGGACAGGGAGTATCTAAAGCTGTCGCTGCCGGAGTGTTCAAGATTGTAGCTCCCGATGGTTCAGTAGTATATAACAACACTAATTTCGGGTCTCCTGATATCGACCCTGACACGTCATTGACGTTCTCAGGGGTGCCCCTACCACTGATGGGTGATGGCTCTGTAATGCAGGGAGACTATGTGTTCACCTATACAGTCCAAGTGGCCGGAGGTTCGATTAGCCAATCATACACTGTTCCGAGGTCTAAGACCGTAACGCTAAACTATTCCGAGCCCACGATAGACCTTGATATTACTGTTGACTGCAACCTACCACTACTAACGTCTACAGACAATACTTCTTACGCTGTTAATGGCATAACCCCTACGATCAACAGTCGTGATCACCGTATACAGTATCCGGCAGTAGCTAATAAGGCTGAGATTGACGGAGGCGATTCTAAGACGGTAACGACATCAACGGTATATGTTGTAAAGAATCAGAACTTACAGTACACCAGCACGATCACTACGCTCGTCACCTACAGTCTTGGTGGTGATGCTTTCATCTACGACAGTATCTCCGGAGCCACCCGTGCTGACGTTGCATGTGACCCCAACCTATGTGATGTTTATTGTGGCATCCACACGCTATGGGATAAACTTCAGGCGGCTAAAGGTACGGCGCGAGAAGAAGTTCTAAGAGAGAAGTTCGAGTACGTATGTGCTATTGCTTTCGCTGCATCACAGGCTATTCGCTGCGGAAAGTCTGCTGACGTATCGGAATACTTGGTGCAGATAAAGAAAATTGGTCAATTTGACGACGGGTGTGGGTGCTCTAATGGTGAGCCTGTGCTAGTCCAAGGATTGAACGGTAACGGTCAAACATTCGTTGTTGACGCTGGAGGCGGTATTGACGTGACTGTTGTTACTGCTGGAGGAACCACGACATACACTGTGGAGCTAGAGCCAGCGTTACTAACCAAGCTGAACAACTCGTATAATACTACGGTAAGTGCTGGCTCTGGAATAACCGTTACAGAGACTACGGATGCTTCGGGGAATAAGAACTATGAGGTTGCGAACACCTTGAGTATATCCACTCCTGACATACTAACGTTTGACGTTACTATTACGATGAATCCTGGGAAAGTCCCCACGGTAACGATTAACGACAGCAAGGTATACGGTAATGTGTTCTCTTCAGGAGGCCTGTCGGTGGACAATAACAACACGGGTTCTAGTTGGGGTACGAGTGCTAACTCATTCCAAGTGTCTGGATTCTTGAGCGCTCCCACAACACACTATATGACTGGATGTGATATTATGGAATCTACATTAGTAGGTGGTTCATCGACAAAAGCTGATGACGGGCAGACAATCAGTATAGAGTTTGTAGAGTGGGGAGGAACTAACGATCAGCATAACATTTCGATAGTAACGTCGACTGGCGCTCCGATGTCTGGAGCATTGCTTAACACTATACTGGAGAGCGTAAGGTTTAACATAACATTTATGGCATAATGAGTGCGATACAATATTTAGGTAATGGTAATGGTCGGCTGTACGTTGTAGAGCCTGATGGCACTACGGTAAACCGATCGTTT
>Ga0208162_1000460_pt1 | contig 23720 bp, 44 predicted proteins | sample CB_VirMetaG_4_FD_184539 | JGI IMG/M metagenome (GOLD analysis project Ga0208162, IMG submission 184539) | Freshwater to marine saline gradient viral communities from Chesapeake Bay - CB_1508_1M Viral MetaG (SPAdes) (version 4) | ecosystem: Environmental > Aquatic > Marine > Coastal | place: USA... | reverse complement strand
AATGAATTTGATTATGATAGTGGATATGCGCAATTTTATTATATTAGTGGATGGCTCGCAAATAATGTGGGTATGCTAAACACTAGGCTGTACACCAGTTTTGATGTTAGTGGTAGCTATTTTGCTCCTACAGGATCATTCAAACAGGAAGAAAGAGCTATTTACAAACAAATGTACTTGCATGAATTTTATAATAAAAAATCTCGTCAAGTATTAAGAGGAGTGGATTCTTCTGTAGATTTCGTATCTTTACGTGAAGGCGATTCCATGATTACTCGCACGAATAAAAACGAATTAGCAAAAACTTACAGAGGTTTAGCTAATGACGCGAAAGAAGAATTAGATAAATTAGTAACCTCTTACTCTTTGTATCAATCTCAACCTGTTCAAGTCGCAGGAGAAGATGGAACTTATTACACAGGATTAGGAGCCTCCCCTTTTATATACTAAGAAACTAAATTTAAATATTCTTCTTTTGTCATTAAGGCTTCAATATCAGAAACATTAGAGAATTTAATTTTCATAAACCACCCTGCTCCTTCGGGATCATTATTTACCATGGCAGGTTCATTTAATATATCTTCGTTAATTTCTACAACTTCTCCACTTATAGGTGCATAAACGTCACTGGCAGACTTCACAGATTCCACTACACAACAAGGTTGCCCAGCAATCAAAGTTTCCCCTACAGAAGGGAGCTCTATAAAAACGATTTCTGTAAGCTCATTTTGGGCATGATCACTAACTCCCATAATAGCAATGTCCCCTTCAATTTTAATCCATTCATGACTTTTTGCAAATTTCATAATCATTTATTAATCAACCAACTGCTACTTTGAATCTTATCCCCTAAACCATATACAGGCTCAATGCCCAATTCAAGACATAATTCATGTTCAGGAGTGTTTTCTCCTGAAACTCTATCTCCCCCATTGCAAAATAAAAGTTTTTCATACGTCTGATTATTAATCAAAGTTCTAAATGAAGCTAGTTTTTTTAATGTTTCACAAACTGTTTGATCTTTATCTATTGATTTGATAGCCATATCTACATATTTTAAACTTTCAACGATTTTTATTCTTTCTTTAAAAGGCATAAACGCTTTACCCTTTTTTCTGATTAAAAAATCGTGATCGTTAACGATGACTATCAAATATCCTGCTAAATTTTTAGCTCTCTCCATTAATTCTATATGCCCAATATGAATGGGATCAAAGCCTCCGCTAACTATTGCTATGTTCATATTATAAAACTTGATAAAAAATAGCAACAATTAAACGACAATTTTGTTGAGTTGTTCCCCACATTTCTCTTGGATATTTTGAGTGAAAATATTTTGCAGGATAAGAAACCAATCTGTTTTTAATGCCACCTATTATAGAGCTAATTTCCCATTGATCAATATCATTTGATGAATCTTGAGAAAATTGTTTTAAATAACTAGTCGAAAAATTTTCAGCACAATGACCATGTTTTTTATGTTTCCATAAAGCTGTGCCATTTAAATGATCAGTGTTATCTGTTAAATAAAAAACAGCTCCATGAGTTGGATCTTCATAGGTCGCCACTTTTAAATCCGCATGTACGTTCCAATCTGTATCAATAAAATTTGTTGCCATCCTTAAAAAACACTGAACGATTTTTATTTTACGATTGTATACTTGTTCTATTTTTTTTTGTAATTTATCAGGAAGATTAGCAGGAGGATAAGCTACATAGAATTTTTTATTTGCGTTTGTTACTGTTTGGTAAGAGGCGGATTTAGCATAGTTTTGCGCATCATCAAACTCTTCTGTTGGCAAAACATTGTCAATTATAAATGAAAAATTTTCATACATGACAAGTTGATAAACCTTCGAACCCTTCGTCTCGTTTTACATTAATAGCTTTAGCAGTTTTCAATGTATAGCCTAAACCTGTAGAATGTTTAGGTTTTAAATCATTAATAATAATTCTAGGTCCGGCATTTACGCCAAAAATAATTTGATCAAACTTAATTTTAAATTTTTTTAAAGCTTTTAAAGTGTGCTCTCGATGCCTTTCTTCTCTTGCCGTAACAAATATTACTTTATCTTTTTTTGACAGTTTTGAAAACCAATCTTGAACACCTTCTAGAATCTCTTCTTTAAGGTAGCTTCTTTTTATATTCGTGACCCAATCGTCAAGTTCATCATTTGTGCGATGCTTAAATATCGTGCCATCAATGTCGATGAACCAAGTTTGATCTAATTTTTCTTTTTCTTGCATATTGACCATAAATATTATGGTTAAATACTCTAAATTCTACAATAATTTTAAGATTTATCAAAGTGATCTTTCCAATAATTATATGTTTTATAATCATTTGGGGTGCCCCAGCAAATATAGTGTTCAACTTCAAAAACCTTAACATTCAACCCCATATTTATATTTTGATTTAAAATATCGTCCACATAAAACTCTCCGTTTGTCCGAATATTTTGCTTTAAGTTGCGCTGAAACCCTTCTATAAAATATCTAGCTTTTCTAAAAAACATCGTGCCTATGATCGCATGGCATTTTAATGGATCATCAAAAATAAAATTTTTGCAATGAACATGTTTTATATTATCATTTTGATCAACATCTAGCCATGAATACATGTCGGGGTTAACTTTGCTGGCTTGGTTATTTCTAAATGACCAAACAATAATGTCTATAGATTCATCATTGTAAAGGCTCATGTAGGCATCAACATCATAATAAGCCCCATTATCGCAAGCTGACACTAAAATAGGCTGATCTAGGTCCAGCTTAGACTCCTCAATTGCCATACAGGTTGTGCATGCTTGCCCCTCTGTAGGGCCACCTATCAAAATCGTATTAGATTTAGGGTAAAATCGTTTTATTTGATCTTTTATCTGATAAAGATTGTCGTGCTCTTGCAGTGCAACAAAAATTTGATCTTTACACTGAGGCAGGGACTCTAACGCTTTTATTGCCATAGGAGAGCCATCCAAATCAATTAATGGCTTTGGCTTGTTGTAACCTTCTTTTTCGAACCTGCTGCCTTTCCCTGCCATTGGCAAAATTAGAGTGGTATCACAATGAGCTTTTGGTTTAAAATCTCTTTTTTTAATACTTGAAAAATAATTAAGCCATGATTTATAGATTTCTAAGTCATATGGGGTTCCCCATTGCAACATCTTTTCTATTTCAAATATATTAACCTTTAACCCTTCAGAGACTAATAGATTATAAACCAAGCTGACATAATACTCTCCATTTATAGAGCATTTTAAATCTAGAGCTTTTTGGAAAAATTTCTTTACTAATCGCCCTGTTTTAAAGTAATAGGTTCCATTTGATGCATATTCTTGCATCTTGTCGCCAGTAAAGGGTTCTTTTTCTTTAATCTCAACTAGGACCTTATCATTTTCTTTACAAAAGGCGTAATTATCACTGCCTAACATGTGGGGGTGAAAACCTTTATAGCAAGGTATTGATCCATCGAAATTTTCAGAGCGAGCTTTGGCTAAAAATTCATCAAAATCCCAAACAGTACCATAATCACAATAAGATATGATAATTTCTTTTTTATCATTTATATTATCAAAAATTTTAGACACAGCGTAAACAGGCCCTTTTTTGTGGCACGGAATTGAAAAAATTTGAGCATTAGGACTGATCGATTTTAAAACCGAAAGCATGTTCGTTTCTTTCAAATGTTTTTCATTGCATATAAATATTATATCTGACACGCCTTCAAATAAATCTACAACATGTTTAATTATAGGAGATCCATCTATATCAATAAGCGGCTTAGGATTTTGGTAACCTTTGTCCACAAATCTTTGCCCAAGCCCAGACATAGGTATTATCAGTTGAATGTTATTTTTACTGTTCATCATAAAATTGTATTATTTAATTTAGATTTATACAAATCTGCATAATCTGTGCACACTGCATATACGTTTTGCTCTTGGTAATTTAAAACTGATTTTTTACTTAATAAAGGGATGATACAATTATTGTTGAGTTTCAATTTTAGATCGTGCACCCAAAAATGAAATGTGCTTGTGATAACATACGGATCTTTTGTGTGGCAAAAATACTTGATATTTGCATTCATTTTTTTCAACTCAATAGCTGCATATAAATTTTTGCAATGGTACCAAATGTCGGCATATCTTTTTATTATCCAACTCTTTGTAATCTTATATTGTGTTGTATCATGCCCCAGCCAGAAACAGCCGTGTATAAATCTTACGTCTACTTCGACTTGATAACCAGAGCGAATAGCGGCATCTATATAATTTGGAGAGTTTTCTTTGCCAACAATCTTGCCATTTATATTGCCACGATGAGATATAATATTCATCACGTTTTAATGTTGAGGTTTTTTTATAAAATTTATAAACTTATCTACATCTAATCCCCAAAAAGAGTTTAAACCTTGATCTAAAGCCAAACATTCAGTCTTTTTTCTTATAATTTTTTTAAATCTGCCTTGTGAGTTCCACCCTGATATAGGTTTATCCGCATACGAAAGGATTAAACTATCGTTTTGAATATCGTTAATTTCGCCTACAATGTCGCCTGACTTTACACGCATATAAAGTTTCCATTTGTCAGTTTCAGTATGAAAAGTGTCGTCAAAAAAATCGACTTTATTATTCTTAAAACTATATAAAAATCTTTTATTTACCTCTAAAAAGGTGGGAGAAATCAATGCTGTCACCCTTGTTTCATCAGGACAAAATAAAACATTGCACATGCCTCCCCCTATGGCACCTATAATATGTTCAGCATTGTTAAATAATAATACTTTTTCTACTGTAGATAAGTTTTCTGTAAAAATCTCCTTGTAACCTAAACGGCTCAACTTTTCAACTAATACATCTTCGTTAACCAATTTTCTTCTTGTCGTGTAATTCGTACCTATATTTGAAAAATCATTATGGACCCATGTTCTCCTTGAAACATAAAATTTAGAAGGAAGGCTACTTACAGAATGTTTAACTCTTACAGATCTAACCAAAGATTTGTAAAAATCGTAGACCTCTTTTCTCGGCGGCAGGTTCGAATCGGCACCATGGGTATAAGAGGAAGAGACAAAAACAGTTTTGTAGCAAAGGTTTTCATCAACCACCAATGTATCATCACTATGAATACCTAATATCTGCAAGAATTCTAAAACAAATTTATAAATTTTTTTTTGATTAGGGTTTGTGAAATTTACTAGCAATTTTAAATTTGCATGTTGCTTCTTGATGTGAAAAAAGGATATTAAATATGGAAGCGAATCATAAATAAAATGATAGTAATTCTCAGTATTATAAATAAAGTAAAATACTGGGTCATTGAATATGTGGTGCGCTTTTTTAAAGGTGGCTTCTCGGTAATCTATTTGGCGCTGCGCTGCCCCCAGCGACATAACTCTTTCTTGAACTGGATGATGAATTCTGCCTTGAGACTTAAAAATAACACATGGGTAAAAAGAAAAATTTTTTGAAAAAACCACCTTTTGGAATTTGTGTATATCAATTTTTCTGCCATTTTCGTCGGCATCGTATAACGTGTACGATTTCTGAGGTGGGTTTTGGATCATAAATCAACCTAAGATTTTCTTATTAAAAGTAAAAACCGGATTAACCACTGTTGTAGCATCTGTTGCATAACAATTTTCCTCGCTACACATAAAATTTACATCATTTAAGGTTATTAAAGGTTCAAAATCTTTCAGTAAAAGATGCAAAGAACAATGCTCTGCCCACATGCAAGAGAGAAAGGGGTTCAAAAAAACTCTTGGGACAATATTCAAAGTGTTGCCAGAAACTCTATTATATTCCCTCCAAAACATTTTAGGGTCTTCTTTTATGATTTTAGATGTGCCAAACTCAAAATGATTAATATCTGTTTCTATCCATAGGTAATTAATTTTATTGAAATCTATATCTAAATCATTTATTGTTTTCTTGAATGATAAATCACTTCTCACAAATATGTAATAATCATAAGTAGGTATGGGGGTTTTTAATTTTAAAAATCGACCGCCACTAAAAAAAGCCCCAGCCCCCCATTTTTTGGGCACCCTTATATTGTAGTACAAATGGTAGAGGCAATCAATATCTTCTTGCGTTAAATCATCATAATCAATATCTATAGCTGCATAATATTTTTTAAATTCATTATATTTTTCATGCTTGTTGGTGACTAACGCAACATTAATCTTAAAACCCAAACTTTTTAAAGGTTTAAAGATGCAATTTAAATGGTTGAGCTCATTATCTCGCATATCAACAGAGTAGTAATACCTGTTGTCCGTTTGGCGAGATTTTTCAGAATATCCATTTCCTATATAGATAACTAAACAAGACTTGCCTTGATATTTATTGGCCATATATATAATTGAAATTTATATTAGAATTACGCTTTTTGATTTTTTCTTCCGGCAACTTTAATGATTCGTTTTTTTCTGGTGGCTTTGCTTCTTTTTGCTCTACTGCAGGCTCCTTTTCAATCTTTTGTTTTTGCCTTTTTGTAGGACTCAACAACTGAAGTATAGCCTTGTCTTTAGCTTTTACCTCCAGCTCCCATTTGATTTTACGGTGATATTCAGGAGCTTGTTCGCTTGCGTAATCAGCATGGCTTCTTGAATTATTTTTACCCCAGCTCCAATGAAAAATTGGAGTGTAATTACTAGGCCAAGTTTTTTCAAACGCATCTATGTTTTGCTGAATAGTGATTTTACTGTTTTCAAAAACAGATGGGTTACAGTAATCATGTAAATTATCGTAAGTAAGAGGAAAAAAATGATTATGCTTAGTCCCGCAATAATTATGAAAATACATAAAAAGATTAGCGCAACTCCAAAATCCTTTATCTTCATTCTCCACAACAAGTCGTTTTCTGACCCCTTGGCTACATTTACTAAAGGCAACATAAAATCTATCTACTATTTCTCTGAATAATTCTTCTTTATTTTGCTTAGGGTTAACACTTGGATGAATATTAATCGGAGCGGAATAATCTTGAGGTAGTCCAATTAAATCCATGATTGCGGCATTAAAATTTAATTCATTAATTGTCTTCTGCACAACAGTAGGGTTTTCCGATGCTAAAACATTAAATTGATCAGGGTGCAATGACAATGATACATTTAAAGATTTAGCTGTGACCCCTATAGCTTGACATGCTTTACATATATCTTGGTAATTAGATAATTTTTCTAACTGTAAACCTAAAGTAGGATCAGTTATCAATGGGAACATTGCGCTAGATAAACGATAATGAAATATACCTTGATTAGCGCAATGTTCAATGATACGACAAGTAAGTTTTAAATTATGGAGGATTCTTTCTTCTAAAACTAATAAACCTGAACCGTTTTGATCGTTTTCTAACTGAGCAAATCTTTTCCTTGTTATAGTCTTAAATGCAAGAGTCTTATCCTCTTCTTTTAACAGTTCCGATATACAAACTAAACCGTAAGTCATATTATTTTTTTTGGGGTATGTTAATCTTGATGCGTTGATTATCACCAAAGAATCCTTCTTTGCTGCAATATTGGATAATTTTTACTTGAGTTTTATTGTCAAGTTTTTTTTGGAAGGTTATTGAATCAGATGTCACAATAACTTTTTCTCCCGCAATAGTAATTATATGCTCTTTTTTCATTCTAATATTTAGATAGATGATATTGATTACCTAAGGTTTAAGTGATCAATTCGATCAAAAATTAAACGCATATCGGTACATTTGTCAACGCAAATTCTACATCCTTGCGCCTATATTCAGAACGAGGCCTGTGGATTTACTTTTTTCCAATCTAAAGCTTGAGCGACATTTGGAAATTTAGACACAAATATATTTTTTATTTGCTCTGCTATTTCACGATGCTCTTTTTGTGTTTCTTGTGCAGCGCGAATTAGTATGTAATGAATCCAAGATCTAATGGAGCCTTTCATATACATTGTAGTTTCTGTGCATAAAGGCAGCAACATTCGTGCACACTCTTTAGCAATTCCATTTTCAATTAAGTGGTTGTAAACTACAACAGAAGCTCCTAAGAAATCTTCGATAGCTCCATTTAATTCTGATTGTAATTCAAGCTTTTCATCGCCTACTTGTCTATTTGTTGAGCCTTGCAATCTCCATTCAATAGGTTCTAAATTAGTTGCTTCACTATACCTTTGGCTAAACTCTTGAAAAGAAAAAGATCGGTGACGTAAAATTTGAGCCGCTATGGCTCTAGAGGTTTTTATCTCTACCGTCATATCGACCATTTCAAAAGGTGACCAATGTTTATGTTTGATTAAGTAAGCTATTAGTTTAGGTGCTGTTTCATTATTGAATTGATTAGAAGGATTACTAACCCTTGCACAATAAACAATTAAATCTTCAGGGTTTTTGATTCCTTGCCGTTTTAATTGCAGGATAGGTTGAGTAGTAGACACTAGTTTGACTTGCATATGAAATTAAAATTTACTATTTTAGTTTAGAAAATTCAAGGTTTTTTTTGCTTCATGTAAAATTTTTTCACCGTCTTTATCGGAAAATAAAGATCCAGCCTTATCGATAGGCCCAAGGCAATAATCTGAAGGGCCGTATTTTTTATAAAAAGATTTTGCTAAACCATCATAAGGTAAACTTTTTATTTGTTCCAATGCTTCCATCACGAACAAAGCTTGCTCTTTAGTCATGTTTATTATTTACGAATTAAACAATTTTCAATCAATAAACAATCTAATTCTGAGGCAAGAAAAGTATCTATAGCATTCTCTGGTGTTTCAACTAAAGGTTCATGATTCAAGTTGAAACTTGTATTTAAGAAAACTGGTACACCGGTTTTCTGTTTAAATAAAGTTAAAGCGTCATAAACTATCTCATTTTGTTTGCGATTTAGAGATTGCGGTCTACATGTTCCATCTATATGTACAACAGCAGGTATTTTGCTTTTCCAGTTATCTCTGACTTGTGCAGCCATCAACATAAAAGGCGACAACTGTTTTGCATCAACAATATCAAAATAGTCATCTTCGAGCATGACCGGAGCAAAAGGACGCCATTTTTCTCTTTTTTTGATGTCATTTACTCTAGGATTATTTTCTTGATACATTGGGTTAGCCAATATGCTCCTATGACAAAGCGCTCTAGGACCCACTTCAGAGCGACCTTGAAAATATCCTACGGTTTTATTTTGATGAATTAGTTTCGCTAAACAAAAACTAGGATTAACCTTTTCAAATTTTAAATTTTTGTTTTCAATCGCCGTTATTATGTCTTCTTGTGAATAATCAGGGCCCCAATAGGCAGTCGTAAAATCTACTTCAGGATATTCTCCAGTTTTACCGTGATAGCCTATAATAGCTGCACCTAAAGCAGTGCCAGAATCATGTGCCGCAGGCTGAACAAATAATTTATCAACAAAATGCAAATCACTAATTTTGCCGTTAGCAGTACAATTTAAAAAACTGCCACCAGCTACAGCTACATTTCTGAGGCCAGTTTTTTCATGCAGGTTTGTGATATTATCTATTAAAACTTTTTCTAAATATTTTTGAGCAGTAGAAGCAAGGCTGATAGCTTTAGGGTTATCTATATTTTTTGCAAATTCATTTTTTTCTTCCTCAGACAAAAGATCAAAGAACTTCGACTTATAAAAACCATTTCTAGTGGTAATTGTGCCATCCGGTTGCTTATTAAAGAATGGAGGCAAAATATTTTCATCTGCTTGGCCATAAGAAGCCAACCCCATGGTTTTACCTTCTCCAGAGTGCCACATAAAACCTAAAAGATTAGTGATGTCACTGTAAAAACCCCCAAGAGTACCAATACAATGAAATGATCCTGTCTGGAAATAATTGCCATCAATATAATAACCTAAAACACCAGCGTCTTCTCCTCCATCTCCATCAGCCGTGATAAAATTACAATTAGAAAATTTTGATGGGATTATAGAGCTAAAAGCGTGGGATTTATGGTGCGGATAAAATTTCACTTTGTGCAAATCAAACTCAAATACTTCTTGCAAGGAAATGAGCAACTCTGATTCGTGGAAAAGAAACCATCTAACTCTATTTTTAAATAATAATTTCTTCTCTCCTATTTGGTTAGCTATACCTGCATTTTGAAAACCTTCATATACTTGCTCAACTTTAGAATGACCAACTGAAATTTCGTCGATATCATCAATTGTAATACCTGCGAAATTTAAGCAATAGCGTATAGATTGCTCTGGTAATACATTAGGGGAATGCTTGACCCTATTAAACCTTTCTTCTTCAGCAAAAGCAACAAGCTTGCCATCTAAAATTAAACAAGCCGCTTGATTATGACTAGAACGATGAGATATTCCAAGTATGTTCATTTGATTAAAATAAGTGTATAATTATATTATGATACCTCCAGAATTGATTTCTATGTCTTTAGGGAGCCTAACTGGATTTATATTCAAGTTTATGGCCCAAAGAGCCAAGGAAAAAGCTGAAATGCTTAAAATGGCCTTGAAAACACAGCAAGCAAATGAAAATGCACATAATGCTGCTGTAGAACGTGTCTCAGTTGACGGTGGCAAATGGGTCAGGAGATTAATAGTTGTATCTGTTTTATTTGGTGTCATTATAGCTCCATTTTTTCTCGCCCTACTAAATGAGCCCTTATATGTACAAGTCACTCAGACTAAACCCTCATATCTATTTGGTTTATTTGGAGGAGGACAAGAAAACTTTTTTGTTAGAGTTGATGGTTACTTGATGATACCTGAAGTAAGGCAAACTTTAACAGCGATAGTAGGCTTTTATTTTGGTAGTTCTGTAGTAAAATCATGAAAAATATATTTATTCTAATGTTATTAGTATTATCCGCTTGCGCTTCAGTTAAAAAGGTTAAAAATTCTATTATTCCTGATAATGGCATAGTCACACCTGCAAAGCTTAAAGAGCAAAACGAATTTGTAAAAATAGGGCAAGAAAAACAAAACCCAGAAAAACAAGTCGTTACACCAGAAAACTTTACAAAATGGACTTTGTTTACAGGCACAGGGAGCTTTATCCTATTTCAATTTCTTAAATGGAAGAATATTGTTTGACAACTTTATCTTTCGATATATCAAAAATATAATTTATAATTTGCTGTTGCCTTTTTGTTGTTTTAAAAGGGCAACAAATCGACCCAGCTTTATTTATAATTTTGACATTAATGCTTAAATTTAAATCTTCGTTATGCAAAATAATAAAAACAGGTATGCCTTTTGCTTTTGAAATGCGTTGATATTTAACTATGTTAGCACAAGGAACTTTTAGTTGATTTAAATCTTTTTTTAAAGAATTATCATTGTCAATAATAACCAATGAAAAAAGCTTTTTATTAAAATAAGCATAGTTCAATTCTTTTCCGCAAAGGAACCTAACATTTTGTTCGTGCTTTTCTATTTTTTGGCAAACGGCATTCATATTAAAATGGTGTTTCTGAAATTAAATCTTTTTCGAATTTACTTTTTAGTAAATCTATGCAATGTTTTGCGTGATCCATTTGGTCAATAATTTTGACACACTCTGCAACAATATCTGGGTGCTCACCAATTCCAACGGAATTATTAAGATAATTGTCGAGTAATGCTTCTGATTTTAAATATTCAGCTTCATAATTTGCGAGAAGCGCTTTCAATAATTTTACATTCATTTGGCTAAATCGAAAAAGAATAAATGAAATAATCTTCCTGTTTGTTTATCTTGCCCAAAATACTTGCTAGCTGCATGTATGAGCCTAGCATCCCATAAGACAAGCCTATTGTAAACGTTACCTACAGTATCTACAAGATCAAATTGAGTAGAATCATAAAAACCTCCTGCAAATGGATTAGGGCTGCTAGGGGTAATTTCTTTTTCATGCCTTATGCCTGAATTTTTTGCTGCATAAAAAGACGTTCCGGTATCATAAGGAGCATTTGGGGTCAGATAAATAGCGCCAGCCCAATCTTGTCCGTCGGTATGGTAAACTAAAGCGTCACGGGCTACACAAAACTGAAATACGCCGTTACAATATTCAGTATCAGTGTAAAAATTTCCTATTTTGAAGCCTAAAATAGATTCAAAAATCTCCTTCATATCTGGGGCAAAAAACTTATCTTCAGTTCTTGCCCCTTTATGATGATCAGGGTGCTGATTAAATTCTTGTTTTAATGCAAATTGACGAACGTAATCTGGGTCGTCATAAAAATCATCAACAACAACGAAACTTTTTTTAAGGTCAGAAGCTTTTGCTTTATTAATAAAAAATGACATATTAACGAAATAAATTTAATTGTTCTTGAAAACTACTTTGGTATTTATACCCACCATAATGATTTAATTCTATTTCAGGGATAGTATGAATTTTACCTCCACAACTTTTCCATAAATTGCAAAATCCATAATCTTCACTTTCAAATTTTTTAGTTTTTGGATTAATTTTAGCTGGGAAAAAATCATAGAAGTTATCACCGTATGGTTTGTAACCATCTATATCGTTTCGATATTTAATTTCAGGCTTTTGTTTTATTATTTCAAGGAATACTTTTCTCTTGATCAACATGAACCCTGTAGCGGCATAATCTACTTCTATATATTTTAATTTATCGCGGCTTTGAGTTAAAGAGGTTTCGGTGATTTCTGTTGCAAAATCGGTTACCAATCTATCCCAATTTTTTTGATTAAGAGTTTCAGGCTTTGAATTTATCAAATATTGAATTTTATCTTTGTTCAAGTATTTTTTTGAATATAAGCCTGTAACAACATCAAGATCTGCATCAATTAACTTAAATACATCTTCAGCTTTAAACTCTACATCAGCATCTACGAATAATAAATGAGTGTAATCACCATTGAGCATTGCTGCTGCCGAAGCATTTCTAGCTCTCGAAATCAGGCTTTCAAAAAATATGCCAGATGCTGAAAAAGAAACATCGTTTCGTGTTGCAATCGTTTGTATAAACAAGGCTGAACAAGCAAGAGAATATTCGCCTCTGCACATCCCGCCATAAGCTATCATGGGGAATAAAACCTTAGATCTTTTTAAGTTCGCCATTTAAAAACCAGAAAATTTGATCTTCTTTACCGTCTATTTGTTGATAAAAGATATGCGCTTTGGAGTGTTTTGCGCAGTCTACAGCATAACTTAGAGCAGCTTTGTCTCCTAGTGCTATACTATATCTTTGAATATCGGAGCCATCTTCTCTCCTGACGATGTAAGAGGGGTATTTTTGTTTTTGTTCAATCATATTAGGAAACAGTAATTAAAACTTCATGAATTAGGTGTCTAGTTTTATGATCAATAACTCGACCATTTTGATCTGTAGGCATATCTTTAATGATATCGTTAAAATTTAAATTAAGAACAGCGCTCATACTCTTGATTTTTCTAAAGATGCCAATTTCTTTATATTTTAAGATACTCCATAGAGCATCGACTTGCTCAGAGTTGGCTGATTTGATAGCATTCAAAAACTTATTATGCTTAATTGTTTGGTTTGAATCAATAACTGTGTTCATATCTGTAAATACTACAAAGGGTCAAAAAATTTTCTAGCTCTTTTTTCATGAAAAATCATATAATGATAACCGCCTAAATCGCATTGAATAGAATTTTTATATATAAAAAAGGATAATTGGTCTAGTTCGTTTAAAATATCTACAAAATAATCAATCAAATCTTCTTTTAAGTCTGCGTCATTTTTTTTTATACTATCCCATTTTTTTTGTAACAATTGTTCAGCCAAACTTAAACAATATTCTGATAAATAAGAAGATAAAGGATTTTTTTCGCCTATTATAGTTTTATCAATTTGAAATATATGTTTATGATCCCATTTCATGAAATTTTTTTACACAATTTTCTATAGAATCATAAACATTTGAAATTTGTATACCTGTATTTAAAAGTTTTTCGTTGGATATTCTGCAATTACTACGAGGAACACTTCCAGTGGATAAGTAAAAATCCTCTATATCGCTAAAAAATTTGAATTCCTTATTTGTTGTTTTATATTTTTTAAATATCTCTACAACTTGCTCAGCTGTAGCAAAACCAGAGTTAACAATATTGTAAATTCCAAACTCACATTCTTTATCTAGTAGCTCTATACAACACTTGACGAACTCATGCCTGTTAGACAAAGAATTAGGCAGACTCAAAAGCTTGCTATAATTCAAAAGCTTGCTTAAATAATTTCTTGGGTTATTAAAATCATGATCAAAAGGCATCCTTAATCTGCATATATAGTGATTAGGGTAACGAGAAATGATTTTCTCTGCCATTGCTTTGGTGCCTGAGTAAAAGCTGCATTTACAGCCTGATTCCCAGTCCAAATTAGGTTTATCTTCTTCAGTAAATACTGAGCCCTCATCTTCATAAATACAACCAGAAGAAATATGCAGCAAAGTTAAATCTTTAACAATGTTTAAAAACTCTGTAATGATTTGAGGAATTATAATATTCCCAAAAATACCTTCTTCTTTATGTTTTTCTACTGAATCAACATTAGGGCGACCTACATATCCAGCACAATTAATAATCGTATCAAAATGATTGAAAGACCAAGAATTAAGCAGATTCTGAACGGTAATGTCAGAGTGCCCCATCATTATGAAACTTTTTTCTGGTAGCATAGATTTAAATACGCTACCGATGTAACCATTAGAACCTAAAAGTAAAATTCTGTTTTTCATTTTCTAAACTCAATCAAGCATCTACCATAAAAAATTTTATCATCCGAAATCAAACCCTCTAAAACAAAAAATGTGTCTGCGAAATTAGTATGCTTTGCATCAAAGTAAAAAACTTTATCTCCTACATGCAATTCAAAAGGAGAACCTTGCATCAAAGAACACTCAAAAGTATTAGGCAGGATCTGTTTTTCGAAGTTTTTCTTTATAAACGAAGCATTAAATTTCATAATCCACTATGAAAAACTTTCTTGATGTTTTCTAAGTCATTTAAGACTTCATTGTAAATATCTAAGCAAATTGCATCAGAATCATCCATAACACTATCAATTTCAGAGATATAATTTTGATACTTTTTTATAATATCATTGATAGTTTTCATTGTTTTCTTTGGCTTATTTCGCTCAAACTCAGAAATATTCATAACGCTTTAATATAAGTTTGCTCTAAAAGATTAAAACCTAATTTGGGATACAGCTTAGAAAGTTTATCGTAAGATTTGGGGCCTTTTATAGCCCCCATAGTCATATAATTATAATTATTACTTTTACCCCATGATTCAGCAACTTTTATCATTCTAATATTGTATAAGCTGGTTCTAAATTTAGGATCACAAAACCAAGCTATTTCTGACATTTGTTTTTTATCGTCCCAAAAATTATTGGTTAAAGAAAATATAATAAAACTCTTAATTTGTTCATCTTCACACAGCCAAATTTTAATCGTATTTGTAGCTATACCATTGAACAATTTATGAATTATAATATCTTTAGGATAATCAGCTTTACAAAATAAATCAGCCTCATTCCAGAAATGAAAACCAATGTCTATTAGCTTTTGAACATCTTTAGTATTTGCTTGGCGTATATTCATTATTAAAGGGAGACGGCATTTGCCGCCTCCCTCAGTTTAATTTTTCTTACTTGAAAAAAGCAGGAACATTTTCATCATCTTCTTCACCTTCTTCACCTTCTTCAGTGGACTGTTCCACGGCTTTCACAGGTTCTTTTTGAACCTTGCTTACTTTTTGAGATGGAGCGCTTTGCTTTGTGGGAGAAGCCGTGTTTTCAACTGGACTTTGAGCTTTATAAATATTGAATGTCGGCCTGCTACCCTCTTCGTTTTGATCCTTATTTCTGAACATAACAATACCAATAGTATCGTCTGGGCCAATATTATTAAGGTCAATATTACTCAAAGATAAACGCCCTGTGTAATAATCCCCTTTAGACCAAAGGGCTGCAACTTCTCTATTTTTCCAATCGTTGTTTTTTTTGTTATCTGGCATATTATTTTAGTGTTTTACTTTTTGTTTTAATAAACAAAATTTTTTCCTTAATCAATGTTTTAACTACATCTTCGAGTTCATCAATGAAATCAGGAGATACTCTGGTGAACTGAGGCCTAAGCTTAGAACAAAGATCTAAGGCATAATCTCTAGTGTAAGCTCGATTTAATACAGATATATTATACTTTCTAGCTGAATTGTCAAGCCCTAAAATTTTATTTTTTTTACTCATGTGTTTGCTCCCAGCAAGTTTTACAAAGTTGGCCTAAACCTTCAATGTAAAAATGTCTTAAATTGATATTTGTGGATTTTTTGATGTCAGTTTCTTTTTTACAAGAAGCGCACAACTCATTGCTCGACCAATCAATTTCATCATACTTGTTTAAAAAACTTTTGTAAGAAGAAAATGGTCTAGGTTTTGATCCTTTTCCGCTCATACTATTCTATATATTTTTTTATTATGTTTTTCCCTTCTTCAAATTCAAAATTATTATAGCAATAATCAAAAAATATATCTTTATCATCATTAGAAATTTTTAATTTATCAACCATCTCTTTAAAAAATTGATCTTGCTCTTTTTGAAGTTGTTGTATTTTAACTTTTATATTGTTTACATATGATTTTTTATCTATCATAAGCACCATTCTCTTATTTTATTAATAGGTAAAAGTCCCACTTTTGAGCTATCTAAAATTCCATTTTTAAATTTGATTAAAGTAGGAACACCTCTTACTTTATAAGTATCCGCTAATTTTGGCACTTCGTCAACATCTATTTTACAAAAAAAATATTTCTTCAAATTCTTGCTCCACTTGCTCTAGCACAGCTAACATCGTCTTGCACGGACCACACCAAGGGGCCCAAAAGTCTACAACAACTTTTTTGTTTTCTTTTAGTATTTTATCTAATTCTTCTTGTGATACAATTTCTGTCATAAATTTATAAAATAGATTCGTTATAATTATGCCATCCCCCTTTAGAAGGAGCCTTAGAGGATTTTGGTAAATACCATTGTTTGAAATTGCCAGCTATGCCTGAAAAAGAATCAGAATATTTTGTATTATCTCGATAACTCACAGTATAGGAAACAATTTCATCTCGCTCGCAATATTTTCTTCCGTCATGAGTATTACCCCAGTGTTGTGTTAATCCATTAATTAATCTATTTTGTCCTCCATGCATATACGGTCCTTGCATCCAACCGTATAAGTTAAGATTAGTGATAACAATGTTATTACCACTTAATAGCATGGCAGCTTGAGGCCTCTTATTAGTATGTGGGCCTTCCATTTGAAGATTTTCAAAACGAGGATCTGCTAAATAAACATTACTACCGGTATTATCTTGTTTAGCATCAAATGGATAGCTATCTAGGTTTATAGCTGGACCGTGTTTTATCCCGATTAAAGCACCTTGATGCTGTAGTATTTTAGTTCCTCTAATACAAAACCTATCTTGATCGGTTGATAGATATACTGGTACCGACCCATTATGGGCGCACAAAATTACATCTTCAATTGTTTGTTCAAAAGGCTTCATTAACATCTCGCCTTTTGATGTTTGAACTCTAGTCTTACCTTCTACATATAAACCTATTGGTCCATTAGTTGCAGTTCCATATGCAATATTATCTCTAAGTACTTTCTTACCATCCCCATAAAACCTCAAAACAGAAGACCATCTTCTATTTGAGGATAAACAAAATCTCCCCGGCAAGCGTTTAGTGTCTCTAAAATGATACTCTGGTTCTTCACAAATAATTTTAATTACAGGAGACATAGCTGAACCATGCCAGCCGGGAAAAAGTTTCCAAATTTTACTATATTTATCTTCGGCCTCTTTCCAATATGCATATTGAATTTCTTGTCCTTTTTTAATTATTTCTTCCCAAGATTCATCTGAGTAATGACCATCTGCGTCTACTCCTAAAACAAATTCAAATTTAGGAGCTTGAAACATAACAGGAGCACTAATATTACTAACAGACGAAACAGCTGCGACTTGAGCCGTTAAAGTAGAAATATCATTTTGAACTTTTTCTAAAGCGGATAAATTAGCGCAGCGACTTTCTACTTCTTTAATTTTATTGTGAAGAGTATCTAATATATCTCCAATAGCAGATAAATCATTATTAGAAGATTGTATATTATCTATTCTTTTTGATAGATTGTTAAGCTGTTCTTGAATTTCTGAAGCATCCACTGATATTTCTTCAGTTCTAATTGCGGATAATTTCATAAGGAGTTTCTTTAACAATTTACACATAAAGCTACTGATTGATTGAAAATTTTAATGGTACGCCTGACACGACTCGAACGTGTGACCCACTGCTTAGAAGGCAGTTGCTCTATCCAACTGAGCTACAGGCGCTTTAAATTAACGAGAAAACCAATCTAAATTATTTTTGTACCAATCTGCAGTTTGTTCTAGTTTTTCTTCAAGAGAAGAGAATCTAACATCAAAATTATTGTCACGCAAGAGTTTTTTTGCTTTTTCTCCTATCATTCCGTATGAAAAATCATGTCCCTGCCTATCTTTAACGAACTCTTTTAAATCTTTACCTTTATATTTGCAAGCCGAAATAAGTAAACCAATCAATTCTAAATTTGAAATAATATTATCTCCTTGATATGGGGTTATATTGTATATTTCCCCTGATATTCCATGCAGCATTACGCCTAAAATTTGCTCACAGTTTTCTTTTACATCTATCCATTGTCTTTTGTTTTGTCCGTTACCATAAACAGGGATTTTGTTGCCAGAAAAAATATTTCTTAAAATTACTGGTATAAATTTTTCATCAAATTGACGGGCTCCAAAATTGTTACACGAACGGGTAACTAAAAAGTCTAAACCATTTGTTTTATACATAGATAAACCAAGTAAATCTGCACCCGCTTTAGTCGAAGAGTAAACTGAACTGGGATTTAAAATAGTTTCTTCTGTCGCCTCTAAGCAAGATCCGTAAACTTCATCAGTGCTAATTTGCAAAAATCTTGTTGATTTGTCAACTTGATTCAGAATATTAAAAAACCCTTTATAATTAGCATCAACAAAACTATCAGGATCTACTATACTATTATCAACATGAGATTCTGCTGCAAAATTAACAATATAATCATAATGATTATCTATAAAATGCGACCCAATATCGATATAATTAATTCTAATATAATTATTATTTTTTATTGATCGCAAAAAATGTTCTGTTTTTTTAGAAACACAATAACCACCAGTATCTAAAATATCAATGCTGCACCTAGAACATCTTTCAAACAACAACTCTACAAAATGGCTACCGATAAAACCCAACCCACCTGTAATACATATGTTTTTACCTTCGATTTTCATACTCTTCCTATTATTCTAGATGTTCTATTTTGTATTGCTTTCACGTAATTTCCTGCTTCTAATAAATGATCATGAGTTCCGCAATCAAACCAAGCCATGTCTTCAGGTAAAATGTTAACATTCATTTTGCCTTCTTTTAAGTACATATTTATCAAATCTGTAATTTCAAGCTCACCTCTTGGTGATGGTTTAATACATTTAGCTCTCTCAATAACGCTATTGTCAAAATGATATAATCCCGGCACAGCTTTATCAGAGGGCGGATTTACAGGTTTTTCTATGACGCTTTTTACGAAACCAAAATCATTGTTGATATCTATTACTCCGTAATCTTGAGGATTCTTAACCTTAACCCCATAAATAGTGTTCGGGTGATTTAAAATAGGAAAATTTCCATCAAATATGTTATCTCCTAAAATCAAAGAAACATCTGCGCTCCCGATAAATTTTTCGCCAATTAAAAATGCATCGCTAAGACCCTTAGCCTCTTGTTGCAATGCAAACATGAAAGTTGGACCACAAATGAATTTTACCGCCCTCTTGAAAGCTTGGATATACTCTTCACTAGATCCTATGATCAATATATGGCGTATACCAAAGTTTAATAAGGTTGAAATCGGGTAATATAACAAAGGTTTATCGTAAACAGGCAGCAAAGCTTTTGTTGTCCCGTAAGTCAAAGGATGAAGCCGTGTGCCATTGCCCCCAGCCAAGATTATACCTTTTCTGTTCATCTCGATGGAATTAATAACCAGTCATCGTTTTTATAGATCGTCTTTTTTTCATCTGTAATAAATTTATAGAAATTTCTAATATCTTTATCTTTCATAAATTTATCAAATTCAGATTTTGTCATCGATTCTTCTAAACCGTTTTTTAAATTAATAATTTGATAATTCATTATTTATACCTTGTAATATAGACATTGTTTGCTTATAATCTTTTACTGCAAATTTTGATTCGCATTTCATATATAATGAGTGATCATTTCCTCCCGGCATACATTGATCACCAAAAAAAGTTTTGTGATCATACATACTCAAATAATCATATATTTGACCTTTGTCTTTATCTTTTGCCTGTATATCTATCGAAATTCTTCCGCCGATGCAAGCTGCTAATTCATATTTAGAAAACAAATCATTAAATTTGTCGCAGATTGCTCGCCTTTCGCCTGATATTAAATCCCATTGATAATAATCGTCTCTTTGCTCTTGAGAAATGTCTCGTCCTACAACACTAAAATTCAGCATCCCTGTACGATATTCAAAATTTTTAGATCCAACTTTATGTCTAGGATATTTTGTGTTAGCAAGTTGATCATAAAGCCAAAAAACAACATCAGCAGGTAAATTTAATTCTTTACTATAAACAATATGGTCGTTAACCCGCAATTCATTCCCCATGCAACAAAAAACTCCCATACAATTATATATAAGTTTTATGGGTATTTGTTGTTTGATTTTTTCAAAATCACTACCTGAAGCTAAAAAAACAACATGATTATTTATGAATTTTTCAAATATAGGTTCGAAATCTGGCTCTATTGATTGGCGAACAGGAGTCAAAGTACCGTCTACGTCAAAAATAAAAACTTTTTTAATCTTATTTTTCATATATCTTGACAAAGCGAGGAGTATGCTCTCCTACATAAGCATTCAAGGTGTTAAACTCAAAATACTCTTCAGCTTCCTCACGGGTCATGTCAGAGGTCTGCATGAGGATGTCTATGCATTTATCAGCATCGTAAACAGCTGTATAATCAAGCATATCAATTCCTAAAAGAGCATCATCGAAACCATCAGCAAATAAAGCTTGTTCATTTATGTAAGACAGTTCTTCTTTGATGATTTCAGGCCATCCATCTATTTTTCTATTTGTTTCCATTTTTGGATAAATTTTTCAGCCATTTTTATAGCTTTATCTTTTGTATCTTCTATGTTGGCTTCTTGTGCTAAATTAGAAGATAACATTGTGAACATGGTACCTAATTCTCTAATATGTAACTGAAGAATAAATCTTTCATTAGTTTCTGATACTTTCACCCATGGTTGCTCTCTGCCTTCACATCTCCAAGCTTCGCTTTCTTCCATCATATTTAATTATCTTCTTGCTCGTATTCTGATAATAGCCGATTTAATTCATACACCTCTTCACATAATAATTTCGTCTGATCCTTCCAATGTTTCGCGCAATCTCTTAAAGCGTCATTTTGAGCTCTAAGCTCTTCTAAGCTTTTTATCACATCGTCAATATATGGACAAGTATAATCTGGAAATTCTGGCGCTTCTTTTTTTATTTTATCATATAGATTTAAATAACGATGTATTGTGCTTCTTCTCATATTATATATATTTCTTATAACACTATTTTATCACAGCGCGGAGCGCAAAAGCGAATCTCCCTAACAACTAGAGTTAAGTATACGGTTATAGGATGATTCTAAAATAAAATCAAGAGATTCTTTAACCTGATTGCGACCCCAACGGGTAGTTATAATTGTTGAGTCTTTTACCCGTTCTATTGAGACAACTGTATCTAAGTTGTATAGAACCGTTTCATTAGTTTGATAGTCTGTTAGTTTAATCAGATGCGCCATCTTCGTTTTCTTCTATATTATCTAATTTAAATTTATATGGCAATAACTCACTATAGACATACTCCGCAACAGTTTCAGGAAGAAAACCGTAAGCCACGCATGCCCCTGCAAACATTTCAGCAACTTCTTTCATATTCAAATCATAATTTCGTCTAACAGTAACTGAACTGCTAAATTTATCTCCTTCATCACATTCAATTGTTATTCTCATTTTTTTATCAAATTGGTGGGCTCAGCAGGGTACGATCCTGCACTCTCGACAGTTATGAGCTGTGTGTTTTAACCGATTAAACTATGAGCCCTGAAATTTTCTCTAAAAAGTTTTGATCTGTCTACTTGTTGACCATAAATGTTTTCTTTTTTTCTAGCAAACCTTTCAAAAGCTTTATTCCATTCTTCTGTCGATATTGATAAAGTAGGATCATAATACCAACTATATCTAATGCCCTCTGAATCATTCCTTGGGGCATAATCATACTCGTCATACCTAAAAGAAGATTTACAAGTTGATTTTTCTATTTTTTTTAATCTAGCTATCTCAAAGTCAGCCCTACCCAAAATACCGTTGATATCGTATTTATGACGACTACTAAGTTTTTTGTTTTTTCGCATATTAAAAAATATATATTGTGTTAAACTGGCTCTAGAGGCTGGATTCGAACCAGCAACCAATCGATTAACAGTCGATTGCTCTACCATTGAGCTACTCTAGAAGCTGTTTGAGGGTTTAAGCTTGGTCTTCAAGCCAAAAGTTATCAAAACCCATTGTAGGAGCGTTCCAGATGCTTGAAAACGCCTTCTTGCCCCCAATCGTTCTATTGATACACGTTAAAATCAGCGTTGCCTCGCCAGAAACTTGACTCCTAACGCCTTCGTAGCCCAGAATTATAGTCAACTCCTTGCCGTCAGCAGAAACGCCAGTCCAAGGGCCAATGCAGTTACCTAGCACCCACGTCTTAATTTTGACTATTTCTCCATCAGCATTCTTGCCTTCCTTTTCCTGCTGAAAATATGTGGCTACTGCCATTTGACTATTATCATCACTGATCCATTGGGCCGTGATGCCGAAATCGTGTTTAAAAATAACTTGTTGATTGAATTTCATAGTATTTAATTGAAAGGGTAAAATTTGCAAACTTCAGGGTTATATTTGATGAATGCATTTGATCGAGGTGTTTTGCCTTTTTCGTCATTGATGCTGTAGAAAGTTCTAGAGACGCGAGTTTCAAAGTCGATCATAAAATTCCCCAGCTTATCTGTGACTTGAATATTTGCCACCTTGTTATCGTAGGGTATACGGAGGAATATCAAAGAAGGAATACCGTGCAGCTTGCTTTGCTGTTGGAGAACCTTTAGTTTCTCAGTTGTAATTAGGTAATCACTCTGCTTCATACGCTCTACAGTGAACGGCTCTTTTTTTATACGATTCCAAAACTCCCTAGTCTTAATTTCACAAACAGCAAAAAGATTGTTGTTACGATAAATAACAGCATCGTACTTCTCGATTTTGTTGTTGCTTGTTTTGACTTTGACGCCAAAACGTTGCTCAATCCATCTCTCAACTTCATGCTGCTTAATGATGAACTGTTGCCCTTTAGGTGTATCACAATCTAATTGTCTCATAAAAATGGTACCAGTGGTCGGACTCGAACCGACAAGCCCTAATGGGCGACAGATTTTAAGTCTGTTGTGTTTGCCAATTTCACCACACTGGCACAAAGTATACGCTAAAATAATGACGTTCTGAATTACTATAAAAGTAATGATGCACTGAATTATTTTTAGCGTATTAAGTTATTCGAATTTTTCGACTAAGTT
>Ga0208162_1000459_pt1 | contig 23740 bp, 37 predicted proteins | sample CB_VirMetaG_4_FD_184539 | JGI IMG/M metagenome (GOLD analysis project Ga0208162, IMG submission 184539) | Freshwater to marine saline gradient viral communities from Chesapeake Bay - CB_1508_1M Viral MetaG (SPAdes) (version 4) | ecosystem: Environmental > Aquatic > Marine > Coastal | place: USA... | reverse complement strand
GGTAGCACTTATGTTAATATGTTAAAAAATTTAAATTACGGTACAGGTTCTCTTGATTATGCAAGACATACTAATATGGCTCTTATGAGAGGAATCCAAGTACCGCCAATACAATATGCTTAGTTATGTTAAAAAAAGATAAAAAGTTAAAAAAAGTTGTTAATCCTACAGTAAGTGGTGCAGCTTTAGAAATGATAGATGAACTAGAAAAGAATGATGTTTCTCTTGAGGAGTTTTCTGGTGGTGATTTTTTTGAAAGACCAGATAATCGTGGTGAAGAAAGATTACCTTTATTAGAAGAAAGAAGTCCTGAAAATGTTTCAGATAATTTAAATTTTATTACAAATCATTTAGCTGAAAGACAAGATGTTCCGGGAGCTTCTTTAACAAATGACCCAGAAAAACCTTATCCTTGGGAGCAACCACCACAGTTTGCTAATCCTAGAGAAGCACAAGATTATATGTACACTTTACTTTCTACTCCAGAAGTAGCAGGAGATATTGTTACAGCATTAACACAAGGAGTATCTGTAATGGACTTAACAAGTTTATTTGTATTTACTGGTTTTATTAGTGGTAAATTTACTCCAGATGTAGGTTTATTAATTGGTGAGCCTACTGCATATTTTATTATGGGTATAGGGGAAATGGCTAATATAGAATATAAAATTGAAGATGATGATACAGACTTAGACGAATTTATTGAAAAAGATATAACTGATGAAATAATGAAACTAAACAATATGGAAAGAATAAGACAGTTATCAAATAAAAATAAAGTTCAAAAAGGTGATGTACCTAAAGAAGTTTTAACAGAAGTTGAGCAAAGAGTCGATTCAAGTTTATTAGCTCCAACAGAAGCAGAAGATAATAATTTATTAGATAGGACAGAGTAATGGCAAAAGAAATAGATTTAACTGGAATAGCAGCAGGTGTGCAACAAGCTAATCGAGGCAGAAGACAGTATGCTGAAGATATTTTAAAAGACGAAAGAGACGAACAATTTAAAAGTCTTTTTGTTAAACCTTTTGTAGAAGAAACTTTTTTTGACGGTCCTGAAAGAAGAAGAAAAGAACAACTAGAACTTCAAATGAGAAGTCCTGAGTTAATTAATCAAATTAATAATTCTAAAGCAAAACATTCTACACAATTAGCAGAAAGATTAAAAAGTACTTTTGATAGTCTTAATGAAGACCCTGAAGGTCTTGATAGAGCTGCAGAAAAATTAGCAAGAAATAAAATAAATGCTACTCCTTTAGGTCAGCAATTTTTAAATAGTGGAGTTTTAAATCCTAACAGTCCTAAATTTAGTTTTGTACCAGACATTTTAAGACAAGATATAATAAACTCTTATGAAGAAAGAGTGCAAAAACAAAAAGACCATATTTTAAGTGTTCATGAAGATGTAACTAAAACTGGTGTTTTTAAAAATTATGATTTAACTACAGCATATTCTTTAGCTCAAGATGTTTTTGATAAAGCTTCAGCAGGAATTTCTTTAGGTGTCGAATCTAGTGATATTTTTAAACAGGGCATTAATGCTCTCTTTGGCGATGATGATGCTTATGAAATTGCAAAATTAAGACAAGGTTCAATTAACTCACAAAGTCAATTAGATAATTTTCAAAATACAATGGAAAAGTACACAAAAGAAATGAATAAAACTATTGAAGTTTCTGATGATATAAAAACTAATCTTGATTCAATAGCAGCTATAGATAAAGAAGATTATGAAAAGTTTATTGAAGAAACTAGAGAAACTATGAATACTTTATCTTCTGATAAGCCTGATGAAGCAGCTAGAGAAATTTTTACATCTGCACCTAATGTTCTTTCTCAGTGGAGTATAGATGATAGTGGAGATATTTCGACTTTAACAAAAGTAAAAGAATCGACTGTACATCAAAATCCTTTTGGTTATAAAACAGAGTGGTTTGATGGCAGACTTGATACTTCTAAAATATCAGATGATAAAGTAGTTATAAAAGAAAGAGTAATAAATGATGATGGAAAACTTGTAGAGCAAGTAGTCGCAGAAGGAACTGGAACTAAAGATTATGCATCTGTATTAACAAATATGGTTTCTCAACTTGCAATAGGTTTAAAGTATGAAGATGAAAGAAGAGGTCGAGGTAAAGCTAAACTAGATAGAGATTATTTAATTTCAGCTTACACTATTTTAGCTAAAACAGGATATATAAGAATGAATAACAGTAATGATATAGAAGCTGGAATAACTATAGTAAAACCTTTTTCACCTAGTTCTGGTCCTATTATTGAGTCTATTAGACTATCAAAAGATGAAAGAAAAAATTTAGGTATTGATGCTCTCTATAACATGGGTGTTAACAAATCTATTCAAGAGGCTGAAAAAACCGGTGGTGGTAATGCGGAAAAATTTGTAGAAACAGCTATTGAAAAAGCAGAAGAAGATATTGTCACAAAACTAGAAGATACTATAGATGTCGATAATAGAGAAGCATTAAATAGCAGATTAGATACTATTGAAGAAAGTAAAACAAATCCAAATGAAGCACGAAGAGAAATATTAAGAACTTTAATTGCTCCAACTGATTCTCAAAAAGGTCAAGTATTAAATGAAGCAGCTTTTGATAATATCCCTTATACCGCAGGTGATATTACTCAGAAAGAAGCTATGACAATTTATAATGTAATTATTGAAGCAAATGAAGTAGATGAAGACCCTGAGTTGCTTGGATTAATAAATGCAGTTTTTACAAATAATAATAATTCACTAGACAACCAAATGCTTAGAATAAGTGATGTAGATAGACAGTCTGTTCCTTTTTCAGAAATTGGAAGTAATATATCAAAACTTAATGAAAGAATGCAAAGAAGTTCTGATTTAAATTTATTAAGAAAATATGCAGAGCTAGGAGATAAAGCTTTTATTAATCCTAATAAATTAAAAAGATTGTATGATAAATATGATTTAAAAGCAGATGCTAGTCAAGAAGACGTTCAAGAATTTTTAAGAACTAGGAATATATAAAATGAAATTATTTGATAATTCTTTTTCTTCTAATGAAAAAGATAAAGATAAAGGTATTGTAGAACCAGAGGTAAAAATTCCTTCTTTACAAGAAGTTTCTATAGTAAATGAAGATACTGAAAAAAATCAAATAAGAAAAATTCAAGGGTACTCAATATCAGAATTATTTCCGCCTAAGAAAACTAATGTAAAAAAGCCTAATACTAGACAGCAACCTTTTCAATTAGATTACAGAACTCTAAAACCTAATTACGGTGTCACAGACTTTGAAAATAATAAAGAAGTTATTAGAGATGCAGAAAAAGTTTTAGGCTACTTTGGTAGTAATGATGAGGTTGTTGAGTGGCTAAGAGATGCTGAGATAAGCACTACAAGTTTAGTTGCTAGAGCATTAAAAGCAAAAGATGCACCAGATGAAATTAAAAGTGCTTATGCTAGATTACAAAATAATTTTCGTAAAGCTAAATTAAAAAATCCTACTGAATGGATTGGCTTACTCAAGAATGGTTTTGTCGATGTAATGGCAGACCCATTAACTATTATTTCTTTAATAGCTGCTCCTTTTACTGCAGGAACTTCATTAGCTGCTAGAACTGCGGTAAATAAAGCAATTCAACAAGGTCTTAAAAGATACAATCTTGCAGAGGCTACTAAGTTAGGTACAAGACCAGCTATATTAACTGGAGCAGAAGGGGCTGCTTGGTCAGGCTTACATAACTATTACAATCAAGATTTAGATATTAATTTAGGACTAAGAAATAATCTTGATTTAAATGAGTTAATAACAGCTACTACTGCAGGGGGAGTTATTGGGGGTGGTTTAGGTTTTACATCTGGAGCAATAGATGGTCGTAGATATTTTAAAAACCGATACGCTTTACATAATGCTGACGAGCAAATTAAAATTGCCGACTCTAAAACTAGAAGTCAAGTAGTAGAAACAGAACAAGCTTATGATGCGGTGTTACCTACCCAAAGAAATCCTAGAGTACTGGTGGAAAGAGCTATTGGAGGATTTTTTGGTAAAGCTACTACTCCTTTATTGACTATTGCTAAATCCTCTAAAACTTTAGATTATTTTTTAAGACAGCTACGTTACGATTATGGTCGTACAACTTTTGGTTCTGAATTTAAAGAAAAAACGGATGAAGGAGCTTTATCTTTAGCTGAAGGTATAGCTTTAGGTTTTGGTAAAAGACATTATCCTTTAGAACAAATCTTTAATAAATTAGGTAGAACTTCTAGATACGAAAACTTTTTTCAAGCAAGGATTACTAGAGAAGACAATGCAGCTCTACTTAAATTATTACAAACTAGAGGAACAGCTAAACAATTTGAATACAATAAAGAAGTTTTAAATATTTCTGATGAAGTAAGAGAAGCCTACAAAGGTGTAAAAAAATTATTAGATGATACTTTTGACGAAGGTGTTGATGCAGGTATTTTTAGAAAACAAAACAAAGTTAAAAATTATTTTCCAAGAATATTTTCTTTTGGTTTATTACAAGCAAATAAATCACAATTTAAAGATTTATTAAAAAAACATGGTTATGCTACACCTGTAAATACAAAACCTAAAAAATTTCAAAAATATTATAATAAATTAGAACTAGATAAAAAAGAAGGTGAAAGAACTATTGAGTTAGGTATTCCTGCTGATGCTAGAACTATTGACCAAGAAACTTTTGCAATACTAAGAGAAAATGGTGTAGATAGCTTTGAGGACTTAGCTATAAAAAGAGGAGCTGACGAAGCTAATGTAGCTGAAAAAGCTATTGATTTAAAAGCAGATGCTATTGTCGAGAATATGTTGGCAATGCGACATACTCCATTTGAATTTAGACCTACTGGAAGTGTTGGTGCTGGAAAAGGTTACATGCAACATCGAGTATTTACTAAAATACCTGATGATGAATTAGTAGATTTTTTAGAAACAGATGTTACTGATGTTTTAACAGATTATTTTACTAGCACAACTCAGACCATAGAAAGAACTAAAAGATTTGGTTTAACTATAGGAGACTTTGAAGATAATATTGTTAAAAAAATAGAACAAGAACTAAAAGATAATGTACCGGCAAATTTAACAACCGAACAAAAAATAAAATATGGTGAAGATATACAAACTGTTCTACAAAAAGTTAGAGATTTACACGGTAAAACTACAGGACTAGATGTTGATAGACCTGTTACTTTAGGTGGCGGTAAATTACAAACTATTTCTGAATGGGGTAGATTAAGTCAACAAATGGCTCACTTACCCTTAGCAGTTGTTTCAAGTGTAACAGAACCTATCATTATGTTATCAAGAGTAGGTGTTTCAGATGTTCCTGCAGCAGTAGGAGAAATAGGAAAGTCTCTGGTTAAAGGTGTAGAAAAAATTGTAGATAGAGCTATGCAAGGAGCAAAGTCTTTGAGTGGTAAAAAAGTTACTTTTAAAGACTTAGATGATGACTATTGGAAAGAGTTATATGAAGTAGGTTTAGCATTAGAATCTGCAACACTTGATGGTTTTGATAGACTTGCAAGTGGCGATGCCTTAACTGGTAGAAGAGCTAAAGGTATTCAGAATATGTTCTTTAAAATGAACTTTCTTACACAATGGACACAATCAGTTCAAGCAGCTTCTTTTGTAACAGGTCAAAAAATTATCAGACGAAATGCTCAAAAGCTTTATGAAGATTCTATAGGAGCAAGAACTTTATCTACTGGTAATTTTAGAAATCTTGGTATAAATCAAAAAGAATATTTAACAGGACAATTAAATGAACTAGGTATTGACGAACAAGATGCAATTAATTGGTATCGTCAGTCCTTAAATGAAAACAAAGAATTTGATGTAAATTTATCTCAAGAATTAGATTTTTATTCTGAGAAATATTTACCCGGAGCAGGAAGATTTGTTAACGAGGTTATTCTTAACCCTTCGGTAGCAGCAGCAAATAAACCATTAATGTTTAGTAGCCCCGCAGGAAAACTACTATTTCAATTTGCTGGTTATCCGACTGCATTTAATAACATTGTAATGAAAAGGTTTGTAAATGAAAGTTTTAAATACCCGATGTCTGCTTCTCCTAAAGTGCTAGGGGCTACTTTAGCAATGACTACAGTAGCCGTATTAGGTAATTATTTAAGAAGTCAAGGTACTTCTTTTGTAGACTATCAAGATGATAGACCGAAAACAGTTGGCGAAATAATAGCTGATGCTTGGGCAAGATGGGGAGGTTTTGCTTACTTTGATTATGCTAGAAGAGCAAATGAAAATTTTAAATATGGGTCAGGAACTATTGGCTCATTAGCTAAAGGAGTAACTGGTCCTTTACCTGCTGATGTAATAGACGCTATTTTATATAGAAAAGGTCTTTTTACTATTGGTGCTTCTAATACTCCGGGATATGGGGCTATGGGTTTAGTTAGTAAGGATGCTCAAAAAGCTTGGCGAACAGCAGGAAGAGAACTAGATAAAAAAGTAGAAGGATTTATTTTTGGAGAAAAAGAATCTCAAACCCCAAAACGAAGAGGAAGTTTTAGAACTGGAGGACCTGCTGTTGATGTTCCTAATGCTCCTGATAGACCAGAAGAAAGAGTAAATAAAAATACTGGTGTGCCTTATGATTTAGAAGCTGGACCAACTGCACAGCCTGAAAAGAACAGAAGTGGCTTGAGTGAAGAAGGTAAGTTATTAGCAACACTTCAAAGAAGACAAAAGAAATTTACAGGTGGTGCAGAAAATTTAGTAGAAAATACAGTTTTAGATATGGTTAAAGATAAGTCTTGGTTTAAAAGAGCTACTGACCCAGAAGGAGAATTATACAAAGGCAAACATACTTTACTAACAACTTCTATGGAAGCAGACGGTAAAGAATATTTATTTCCTACAATTAGAGAAGTAAATGGAAAACTTAAAAAACTATCAAATCAAGATGCTTTTAAAGAAGCAATGAGAAAAAAAGATTTTTTAGTTTTTGAAGGTAAAGATAAAAGAAAACAAGCTACTGAAGTGTCTAAGATAATAAGCAATCTTATTATGCCTACCAGAGATACTAGAATGAAAAAATTTCCGGGTGGAAACGCAGATTCTTTTAACGAAAAAAGATTTTTAAAACATTTACAAGATAGAGAAGGAACTTCTGATTACATTTATTTAGATACATTAGATAAGCCTACTGGTGGAACTGGGCATTTACTTTTAAAAGATGAATTAAAAAATTATGATATTGCAGAATATAAAACTTTTAACGTACCTAATATCGGAAAAAGAAAAGTAGCTTTTGATAGTTCAGGTAATCCTATAAAATTAGATAATGCTACAACAACTAACTGGTTAAAAGAAGATAGTAAAAGAGCTATTGAAGCTGCTAGAAAACAAGCTAACGATTTTAACGTATCTAGCGGTGAATTTATTGAAGCATTAGGTTCTGTAAATTTTCAACTAGGAACTAATTGGACAAGAAAATTTCCTAGTGCTGTACAAGCATTAAAAGATAAAGATTATAAAGAAGCTATAAAACAAATTCAATCAGGTAGAAGTCCGGGAAGTGTTTCAGACTGGAAAAAACAAACTCCTGTTAGAGTTGAAGATTTTGCAATAGCTATTAAAAAATTAATTAAATGATACTATACAGAGAAAAAGATTTAGATGAAGCTTACAAGATAGATTGTAAAGCTCGTTCTCGTAATGACATGCCTTGGATAAAGCGAGAAGATTTTAGAAAGATATACGAAGACTTAATGGATTTGTATATGATACAACTAAGCCCTAGACAGCTTTTAGAAGTCGAAGAGATTCCTGAAGTATTACTAGACTCATTAAAAGGAATACTAAATAAAAGCTTACATTTTGAACCAGAGGAAAAATAATGGGCTTTCCTTTTGAAATAATTACCATGCTTGGTTCTACTGTACTTAGTGGAGTCATGAGTATCTGGGCAGAAAGTAGAAAGGCAAAAGCAGAAGAACAAAAGCTACTTATCTCTAGAGGTGAGTTTGAAATGAAAGCTGTAGCTGCTGCTCGTAATGTAGAGAATGTAGGCTTTCAATGGACTAGAAGAATTATCGCACTAACTGCTATCTTTGCAATCGTAGTACTGCCAAAATTAGTTGCAGTCTTTGCTCCAGATATTTCAGTCACAGTTGGTTATACACAATTCAAACCCGGATTTTTATTCTTTACACAAGATGTAGAGATATTTAAATGGATAACATTTGAGGGCTTAGTAATAACTCAATTAGATACAAACTTAGTATCGGCTATTATCGGTATGTATTTTGGTGGTAGCTTAGTAAAGCGATGAAAGGATTAGACTATATAGGCATAATAGAAACAGTAGGAATACCCATGGTAGGTGCTATCGGTATGGGGTATTTAGTATGGCTAGTAGTAAAGTTTTTGATGGCTGATATTCATAAAAAATTAGATACTCAGCATCAAATGATTGTTGCCTTAATAGATAGAATTAGGCAAATGGATAATGATATGATTCGGATTGATGCCATGTGTAGAGCTGCAATGGGTCTAGACCCTGACGTTAGCCGAATAGCCAGAGCAGACGGTCAAAAAGACCAACGCAAAGACTAACTCATAAAAACTTTATCAGGTGCTGAATGGCTTGTCTATTCGGTAGAATTAACTATTTTTCACAGGAGGTAAAAGAGTGAGGACAGACGAAACTGTATGCGTATTATGCATAATGTTTTGGGTTGCTTGTGGTATGTTTTATGCTACTGTAACTTTTTAATCCGTATTTTGAACACGGGCATTTAAACAAGATTCAATATAACTATGTATTTCATCAAGTTTAACTGTAGCTTCTCTTATGATAACCCGAAGATTTTCATAGTCTTGTCGGGATAGATATTTTTTAAGTTTCGCTATATCAACTTTAGTTCTTTCAGTGACAAGGTTTCCACTTTTGTCATACAGTAATCTATAAGCTAAAAGTTGTGCTTCATTTCGTTTCGTTTTCATTGTTAAATCCTGCAAAGGTTAATTGTCCGTAATCACCTCTGAGTCCAGCTTTCTGATATGAAGTAGCTCTACCTTCAAAAAAGTTTTGATGTTCAACTCCCAACACATCGTCTAACCATGTCAGAGGATTATCTTTCTGATTAAAGTTAGGTTTAAGTCCTAACTGTAATAATCTCCTATCGGCAATGTATTTGTTATACGCATACATTTCCTCTTTGGTTAGCCCTTCTATATCTCCCATCTCAAATACTAAGTCAAGAAACTTTTCTTCAAGTTTTACCATCTCTCTACATATCTGATAGATTTCTTTTTTAAAGTCATCTGTCCAAATGTCTAGATTTTCTTTGATAAATTCTCTAAATAATTTAGTCATAGCTTCTACATGTAAGCTTTCGTCTTTGATAGAGTATGCCACAATCTGACACATACCTTTCATCTTACCAAATCTTTGAAAGTTCATTAGTATAGCGAAGCTACTGAATAGCTGTAAGCCTTCCGTAAAGGCTGAATAAACGGCTAAAGCTTTGGCGATAGTCCTTTTATCAGACTTAATAGTTTTAAGGTCTGTAATGTACGCATGTTTGTCAGACATTTCTTCGTATTCAGCAAAAGCTTTGTATTCTATTTCAGGCATTCCAACAGTATCTAATAGTAAACTGTAGGCATGTTGATGGATTGCTTCCATGTTGCCAAAGGACAGCATCATCATTCTAGCTTCTGGAAGTTTAAAAAGTTGCATATACTTTTCTACATAACCCGAAGCAACATCTACATCTGACTGAGTAAATAATCTGAATATCTGAACTAAAAGATTCTTTTCTGAATCAGTTAATCTTTCATTCCAATCTTTTACATCAGTATGTAGTGGCACTGACATAGGATGCCAATGCATTCTGTTTTGTAAATCGTAATACTCAAACATCCAACTGTAGTCAAATGGTTTGTAGTAGTCTCTAGTTTTTAATAAGCTCATTTATCCCTCACAAGCAATACATTCCACATCATCTAATTTAATTCGTGGAACTTTAATGTTAACATTCTCTGCAGCTTTAGCAGCATCAGACCTAAAATAATAAAGTGATTTTAATTTATTAGCACCATACCAATGAACATCACTAACATACTGTAAGTATTCATTATGTTGTTCTTGGTCCTGAGTTGAGTCAGGTAAGATAAAAAATAAATTAACACTTTGACTTTGACATATAAACTCTTGTCGCTTATATGCATGTTCGACAACCCAGATTTGATTTATCTCATCTGCGGTTTTAAATACTTCTTTTTCTTCTTTTGTAAATAACTTTAACTTTTGTATTGACCCACGATTATCACTAATATCTTGCCAAACTTTCTTACGCTTTTTAGGGTCAGTTACTTTTTTGTTGATGAGTTTTTCAAGGTTTTTGTTTTTGACTTTATAGCTTCCAGATAGCGTTTTGTGAGTGAATACGTTAGCCCTGATGGGTTCGATGGATGGAGAAGTTCCCCCACAAATAATACTGGAACTAGCATTAGGTGCAACAGCAAGGAGATGGCAATTCCTAAGACCAGAATTAGAAATATCAGGAGCTTCCCCCCGTAATACAGCAAGTCTTCGAGATGCATTGACAGCAGCTCCTTTGATGAACTTAAATAATTTATAGTTGATTCCAGTCGAGAAGATTCCCTCAAAGGGTATGTTTTGATTTTGTAAATAAGAATGAAAACCCATTGCTCCAAGACCAATAGACCTTTCACGATAGGCTGAATAAGCAGCTTTTGTAAAACCTTCTTTGCCTTCTTTAATATGTTTTTTAAATCTCTCATAGTTTGCATTATAACCTCCAAGTGAATTTAAATCGACTGCATTTTCAATGAAGTGTTCTAGTACATTGTCAAGCATGGTGACTAAATCATCAATAAATTTTTCTTCTTTAGACCATTCATCAAAGTGTTCAAGGTTAACACTTGACAAACAACAGACTGCAGTTCTTTCGTCATTAGTAGGTAAAGTTATTTCTGAACATAAGTTGCTTTGTTTTACCTCTAAACCTAAATCTTTTTGTCCTTGTGGTAAAGCATCATTGCAATTATCTATATTGACAATGTAAGGCTCTCCAGTTTCTGCTCTAGCATCTAATAGTTTAGACCAGAGTTCTCTAGCTTTTATAATCTTAACAGCTTCGTTTGTCTTAGGGTCAATCAATCGCCAATCATCATCGTCTTCTACAGCTTTTAAAAATGCATTAGTTATGTTAACTCCATTGTGTAAGTTCAAACATTTTCTATTTACATCACCACCGGATTCTTTTCGCATGACCATAAACTCTTCAATCTCTGGATGTGATATATCCATGTAAGCAGCATAACTACCACGTCTAGTCACACCTTGATTAAAAGCTAACATCTGAGAATCTACTACTTTCATAAATGGTATTGAGCCAGTAGACTTACTACCATTACTTGTAGGTATGCCATCACTTCTAACATCTCCCCAGTAACCACCGATACCACCACCAGAACTAGCTAACCAAATGTTTTCATCATAGTGGCTAGATAAACCTTCACGATTATCAGGAACATAATTAAGAAAACAACTGATAGGTAATCCTCTAGTTGTACCGCCATTAGAAAGAATAGGAGTAGAAAACATAAACCAAAGATTAGAAACATAATTATAAATTCTTTGAGCCATGTCAAAGTCGGTTTCTTCTTTAAATGTAGAAACAAATACTGAAGCTCTAGCAAAAGCTTCTTGTGGCGAGGTTTCACTTTGCCATAAGTATCTATCTTGAAGAGTATCTAAACTAAACTTGTCTAGTTTTTTATCTCTATCATAGTTTATAATTATTCCTAAATAAGGATGTTCACCCTTTTTTTCCATTCTTTTCCTCCAATCTTAAAATGTAAATTGCTATTATTGTATAGTGTATAATCTTTAGTAAGTCATCAATATTCTTACCATCTTTTTTACCAAACCTCATGGCATACTTCATAATGTTGCCCATAGCAAACCCTTCGCCATAACCCGCATCAAGTATCATGTCAGTAGCTTGATATTTTCCATGTGAATAGTGCTTGTCATAAGTACCATCAACATAATGTTCTATCATTTTTAAAATAACTTTTTCATCAAATTTATAATTCATTGTCTTTCCATTCATCAGGTAAATTGCCTTCATAGAACCAACGGAAGTCGTTAGCTTCTGCCCATTCAGCATGAGTTCTTTTACTCCCGTCTCTTCTTTTTTTAGCTTGAGGCATAGGGGCATAAGGTTTTTGAAAAAAGAAAACTAGTTCAACATTGTCAGGTAAAGCATCACGAATGTGAATGTATTTACTGTACTCTGCATAATCCCAAAACCTACCCTTAGCTTCAATTAAGATAACCTTTTCATCATCAAACACTCTGACAAAATCAGGTTCGTATTTCTTAGGAATATTATAACTAACTGTATCGTAATGATGCAGCCATTTATTAAATAATCTTTGATGTATTTCGTATTCCCAATGACTATCGTAGCCTCTAGGAATACCTGCCTCTTTCTTAGGTCTTGGTTTTCTTGGTTTTCTTCTTGCCATTTTTCTTCACAGTAGAGTCATAGTTCTTAGCAAGTTTCCAATACTCTAAAATATTATTAAACATTCCTAAGTGTTTAGTGTGCGATTCTTTATCCCAAACATGATACAAAATAATTTCAGTATCTTTTCGGTCTACAAAAATAGATACTCGTTCTGCTTTCTTAAAGCCACAACCTTGAGCATAAGCTGAAAGTTGCATACCATGTTCATCATAAACTAATTTAGCAGGGTCTTTACCTTCTAAATTATCTTTAGTTTTAAAGTCAATAAATATTCCTGATTTAGAATACAAATCAACTTTACCACCATAGCCTTGTGTAGCACAAAAAGAATCTTCTGCTACCCAATCTTCATTAGGATAAGTTTCATCTAACCATTCTTTAATAATTTCGTATGGTTTAGTTTTTTCTTTACCTAAGAAACCTCTTTCAATCATGCCATGTATTTTAGTACCTTGTTCAGCAGCTTCAATACTAATCTTTTTAGAGTCGTATTTACATCTAGCGGAAAACTCATCAAGCGATTCGTTCTCGTATCTTTCTAAAGATAATGCTGAGTTTAGAGCCTGATTTATTTTCCAGTTCTCTAAAGATGGTTTAGCTATCATACCAATAATCGTTGTGACAGAAGGTACTAAACCTAATGTTTTAGCATCTCTTAATGTGGTATTTCTTTCCCTACCATTAGCACCAATGATAGTGTACATCGGTTCTCCTTCTTGAGTATACCAATGACCTGATTCAGACGTGAACTTATTATAGTTGTCTGGTTTGATTAAGTCAAACTCTTCTTCGTTTTTATTACTTTTTGGTATCATCATCTAACTCCTTAAATGCTTTTATTACATCTGTTGAAAATAATTTAGGTAAATTAACTAAGAACATTCTACTAGCATTGTGGTCGCCACCACTTACAGTTTTGAAAGTATCTAATTTATCTACAATCTTTTTGAGTACATCAGTTTTAAAAACTAAGGTACAGTATTCTTCTTCTCCAATACAAAGGTTGTGAAACCAATAATCTGATTCAGTAGCACGAATACCAGAGGGTTTACCCCATGATTCATACTCAATACAAATGTTATTCGTACCTACCCATATATCTCTTTCTGACTTAACCTCAATTTTTTTGTTGGTTAACATCTCTGCGATTCTATCTTCTCTAATAGAGCCGTATTGTAAATCAAGGTCAAACTTCTTTCTATCTTTCTTAGTGGGTTTCACTCCAGTTCCCTCCTAGCTTGTACTCGCCAGTCAAAGCACATCTCATGCCCAACTGCTGTCCTGCTTCTTCAATACATTCAACACCCATAAGACCAGTAAATTCTGCTATGTCTTCTTTAACTTGCATCTGCCATTCATCGTGAATGTTAGCAACAAACTTAGCATCAAGTGTATTTAATTTTATTTTATTATCAAAGATACACATAGCTTTTTTCATGGCTATCGCACCTCCACCTTGTAGTAAAGTATTTAAAGCAGCATGTTCATGTCTGACATAAATCTTTCTACCATCTAAACCTTTTAAGAATCCTCTTCTCGAAGCTTCTCGAACTCTGTTCGTAAGAGTTTCAAGTGATGGCAAGTTGGTAAGAAAACGCTTTCTAAGTCGCTTACCATCTTCTCTTTTTCCTCCAACCACTGTTCCAAGCTTTTCATCTCCAGCTCCGTAGATAAGTGCATAGATGAAAGTTTTTGCTTTATCTCTTGATTCAAGTCCTGCAAGTTCCTGATTTGTTTTGTGTATATCGCCATTAATAACCTCGTCAATATATTCTTCGTCATTCATGTAGTGGGCTAACATTCTAAGTTCTAATCCACTAGCATCAATACCTAATAGTTTATAACCTTCGGGCACAATCCAACAAGCACGACAGTCTTCTCCATACGGACTATAAACTCCCGGGATTTGAGCCATGTTAGGATTTCTATGAGTCATCCTACCAGTAATCGTACCGTTAGGTATTACTTTACCATGCACTCTTTCGCCTTGTAGTTCATCTATCCATGAGGAGATTTGAGCTATACGCTTTTGTAATAATAAAAACTCGGCAATGAGCCGAGCTTCTTGGATGTGTTCTATCTTTTTAAGTGTACCTTCATCAACTATAGGTTGACCCGTAGGTGTAAATCTTTCAGGCTTCCACCCAAAGTCTACTAAGTATTCACCAATCTGTTTGCGACTACCAAGATTAAACTCTTGTAGTTTTCTTCGCATAAAGGGGTCATAGTTTTTAGTGGTCAAACACTTTTCATATTCTTCATCGGTCATACCACGTTTAGATAACGTGCCATCTTTCTTTATGTAAGGGGTAACAAGTTTATCATCTACCCACTTAGGTTTAAATGTGCGTTGTACTTCATCTTCTACTTCCAGCATTCTAGATTTTAATTGTGCTAAAAGCATAGTGGCTTTTTCTAAATCAAATAAAAACCCAGTCTTTTCTTGTTGATTCATTATCTCAGCAACCTGAGTTTCTAACTCGATACTTTCCTGACTAAAGCCTACTCCTTCTTTAAGTAAAGTGTAATAAACTTTTTCATTAAGTAATACATCTTGTTCACAATACTCAAGCATCTGTGGTGTATAACTATCAAAGTCATCAGGTTGTTCTTGTTTGTGAAAGTTAATTCTATATCCCCAAGTTTTTAAGCTGTGTCCGTTTTCTCTTACGGGTTGAAATAATCTGGACATAACTAAAGTATCAACGACTTTAGCAGTTAACTTAACATCCATTATTCTTTCTATAGCAGGTATATCGTAGCCAATAATATTATGCCCAATTAAAACATCAGCACTTTGTAAATACTCAACCCCATCAAGTAATTGATTAGGATTAAAAGTACGGCAAGTACCTTCATCTAAATCTTTAGCAACAATACACCAAATCTTAGTGGGATTTAATCCATCTGCTTCAATATCAAAAACCAATTTCTTCATTGTCAAATGTGTCCTCCGTATCTACTTCAAATAATCTACCAGTTTCAGTATTATACTGTAAGGCACAAGCTAATCCAGTGTCTCCAGTATATCTAGACTTCAATACTCTAACCTTAGTAGTGTTAGCTTCTTTAGGGTCAGTAGCTTGTTGATTTCTTTCTAAAGCAATAACACAATCAGAAAGCTGTGCTATGCCTTGTGAACCTTTAAGGTGACTCAATGATACAGTCACACCTTTTTCGTGTCCTCTGTCGCCTGTAGCTCGTCTTAAATGCGATACTAGAATCAAGCCGACATTCGTTTCTTCAACTAAACTACGCAGTCTATTCATTAAGTTATCAATACCTCTTCGTTCATCGCCTTCGGTTAAGACATTGACAAGCATGTGCAAGTGGTCAACCACGACCCATTTACACTCGCAACCTACAATCATATATCGTAGTTTTGCGAATATCTCATCAATGTCTGTCGCACCCAAATGTGAATGAATGAATACTCTGTTCTTCTGTATTACCTTATCAAACAAAGCATTTAAATCTTCTTCGGAATAACTATCTCGTTTCTCATTAAGATACAGTCTATCATTTGCTTCAATGGATATTAAACCGTCTGCAGTCCTAAGCCAGTTCTCTTCAAGAGCAATGATACCTACATTATCTTTAGTAGTTTTAATTAGCCAATGCTCAAGCTCTCTAGTGACTGAAGACTTACCGAGTCCAGTTCCACCAGTAAGAGTTACTAACTCACCTCGTCTTAATCCATATAGTTTTTTATTAAGTCCTTCCCAAGGATAAGCAATACTTTCTTTTACTTCTCTGTTAAGCCAGTTATCTTTTTGACTAGACAATTCCATGATACCTGATGGAGTATAAGTTTTAGCTTCCCACCAAGCTTTAGTAAAGCCTTGAAATTCTTTTTGTTTGAGCATGTCATTGGCATCTTTGTAGCCATTGGGTAATGTCATTATCTTTACCTTTCCGGGTTTTAAGATACGAGCAACATTTCGTGAAGCTTCTCTACCTGCCTTGTCATTATCAAAACAAAGCACGACATTATCAAAGCTTTCAACAAACTCTATGCTTTCTCTAATATCTTTTACTGCACCCGCAGCACCTCGTTTAAGAGATACGACTGCCCACTTACCCTGAAAGAGTTCGTCTACTGCCATAGCATCACACTCGCCCTCGGTAATAGTTAAGTATTTACCGCCAGTGTTTCTGTATAGTTGTTCGCCAAATAATCCAGTGCCTTCAAATGTACCTTTGGTCGCAAAGTTTTTGTCCGCAACAAATCTTGTTTTAGTTATGGCTACTTCATTGCCATTAAAGTATGGATATATATGTTGCGTTATATCTCCATTTCTATTTTTGATAACACGAACTCCAAACTTTTTAGCTGTCTGTTCAGAGATGCCTCTGTCTGTAAGTTCGCCATAGATTCCAGTATAGGATTCTAAAAATGTATTGGTTGGTTTCTGTGTTGTTTCCACTATTCTGCCCTCACTTGCAGTTTCATAATCGGTAAAAAATGTTGAACAACTAAAGCAATAAGCCGAGTTGTCAGCATTGATTGATACGGGGTCAGAGCCACCGCACTTAGGACAAGGTTGCCTATGCTTTACAAATTTACTTTTATCTTGATTCATTCTATCTCCAAAATGATAGCTAGACTAGGAACAAATAGAGGTCTTTAAAAACCTAGTCTAGCTAAATTGTTATTAACTGTCTTGTGTTTCAGTATCTGATGGTACTTCTTTTGTTTCAGATTCCTCTACTTTAACACCAGACTTATCAGCATTAATTACTTCTACAATTCTAGTAGAGAAATAATTAATAGCACCTTGAGTTTCTTCAAGGTCTAAAGTCTGTGCAGCTTTCTTTTGATTTAGTCTTTGTAATCTGCCAAAGATTTGTTGACCTTCTTCAGGTAAATCCTCAACATAAACATTAACATCATCAATGGTAATGTAAGGTTTTTGTTCTTCCATTAGAACTCCTCGCCATCAGCTAATAGTTCAGCACCATCAGCATTCTTATATTCAACAAGGTCTACAACTTGTACAGCTTGTAAGTCAAGTCCTATATAAGGACCATATTTACCCTCACCACTATACTCATTGTATTGAACTCTAACCTTAGAGCCATTACCAACAGCAACATTTATTTCTTGCTTGTCCTTATCTAAAAGTCTAGGTGCAGGTCTGGTTATTCCATTAGGACCATGTACCTTTCTTTTGATAACTAAAGCAGGACCTTCATCATGCTGTTTTACTTTATGACCCCTCGAGGCAAAGTCATTTGCAGTCTGTTCATCAACAATTAAGTCAACAGTATAGACTGGCTCAAACTTTGTGTTTGGAGTCGTTATACTTGCCCATTTTACTGAGCCTTCTAATATAGCCATAGTGTATTACCTCCGTTCAGCTTATTAAAATTCTGTGAGAGTTTTGAGCCAACTACTCTCTGAGTTGTGGGTAGTACCAAATCAAGCAACTTAAATGGAGATAGAGAGGGCTTCTTGATTACTCGTTCTTTTAATCTATCCATTAATTCCATAGGTGTACTTTAAAGAATAACATTCTTGGTGTCAAGCGTTATCTTCCTTGTCCTCGATATTTAGTTTTTTGTTGTCGTCTTTTATGTTTGTTCATATGCTTGGTAGATTTTTTAATCTTCCTACCACGACCTGCCATGCCCTGAGAAGTTGCCTTCTTGACATGTTTAATTAAGAGTGTTTCTTTTCTCTGTGCCATCTAATCTATATAGCTCCTCAATGATTAAGTGTTCGTCTTTAATGTTACCTCTAGCTTCTTTAAGAGCCATCAAGTCACCATCAAAAGTAAATGATTCGTCTGTCTCTTTATTAACGACAGAAATAATATCTGTCACTCCTGCCATAGAAACAAGATTATCAAACGCTTCTAGCGTAGAGTAAGCAAAAGTTTTTATTTCATCTTCTTGATTGTCTATGACAACCTTACATATATATTCATACATTTAGTACCTCTTTTAGTTTTGTATAAGTTTTAATTTCGGGATATTTTTTTAACTGTTTCAATAGCCATCTATCTGACATAAAGACTAAGGTAATCCCTTTAATACCTTTCATATAATTATCTTCCGGTAATAAACCTTCAACATTATCAACAGTAATTTTGTCTGCTTCCTCTTGAGGCAGCAAACTCTTTAGCCACTCAACCTGAATGGGTCTAATTCTTTTCTTTAATTCTTTAAGTTTTTTCTTGTTCAATTTCTATCACTCCATCATCAAACATATCTTCAAGAAATGTTTTAGCATTATCTAATATAACTGATTTGACATAATCTTTATTCTCTGCTTCAACAGTTACAGTCTTTAACTTACCAATATAAATTACAAATTTCATATTCTTTCTTCTGGATAATAAACTTCTATGTAGATTTTTTCTACCGCATCTTTGTATTCTAGTTCAGATAGACTAGAGATATTTAATTGTTTCAATTTACTTTTAAATTGATAGAGCTTTGTTTTGTGTTCTCTATCTACTTGCCAACTTGCTGGTGTCATTTACTACCTCAAAATAATTTTTATAATCTAAACAAACAAAAGATTCAGGTTTAATTCCTTCTTCTTGCTCAATATAATTTTCTAATTTAACAATATTACTTTCTAAAAAATCAGAACAGTTTTCTAAATTTTTAAATTTAAAATCAAAAATATAAGCATCAATACCATAACCAGTAAAATCGTCTAAACTTAATATCGCTATTATAACCCATGAAGCAATCATACTACCTCCAGTTCTTCTTGTAGTTCCTCAATAGTCTTAGGAATATTTTTATTATACCTTTTTTTGTAGAAAGATAAACCTTTATCAAGAGCTTCTTTTTTTATTTTACTCTCTGCGACATAACCTTCCCATGTTCTAAAATCTTTTTGTCGGCAAATATCTTGCCACTTTTTGATTGAAAGCTTTCTAAAGTTTCCTTCGTTAGAAAATCTAAGATATACCCACTTGCGACCAACAGAACGAACAGTAGCTTTACGATAGCCACAACCTTCTCCTCTTAGTCCAGTCTTTATATCATCGTGATAAAAATAATAGTGTTCCATAATTACATCCTATAAAAATATACATCCCATTTTACTGCATGTCTTAATGGGCAAAATGGAATTGTTCTACGATTGTAGTTAGGATTTTTTTTACCCCACCTACCTTGACACTTAACATAATGGTTAGTGAGTCCTAACTTATTAGTGTAAGCTATTGTTTTTCTTAGCTTTTTTAATTCATCTAATCCTTCTGCTTTATCTTTATTATTAGGATTAAATACAGTAAAAGCATAACTGCTTGTGCGATACTTGCTCATGCTTCCTCCTTCAAATGTCTTGTAATTAAATTCTGCATAGACTTCTCAACCTTCATAATCTTTTGTTTATCAATCCACTTGTGCCTATCTTTAATCTCATAGATTTCAACACCTTCAAAGCTACTATCATCAGCTCTTCGCCACCAATCTATAACTCTGTTTTTAAAGGGAAGAATGCTATCAGTATTATCATACTCCACATGAACTGTACCTGCGACATAATCTTCGGCTACAGTTATCCCTTTATCTATTAATTTAGGTTTCATTTATTTCCTCCTCGTCTATTGAAAGCCAATCTTTATCATAAAAGCTTTGATGTTCTGCCCACTTCCAATCAGTAGCATCTGACTCATTACCATCTTCCCAAAATTGTGTACCATCTTTTAAATAAATAAATAGTCTTGTCCACTTACCTACTTTTATATCTTCAATCTCTTCCATTTTAAAATTGTTTTTTTCAGCAATGGCTTCAATATCCCATGAAAGTGTAGTGTCATACTTTGCTTCTACATATCTAACTTTAGTCATATTTTTACCTCGTATTATTTTTAACTATATGCCAACAAGCATGGATAAATTCTGCTACTTCTGTATCAGCTTCTCCTTCATATTGGTCTGTGTAAAGAAAGACAATTTCTTCAATGTACTTCATAGCTTCTGCTACCGAAGTAGGTTTTTCATATATCTGATAGTCTGCCATATTTATTCCTCTGAAAATTCTTCAAATCTTTTTTCAATGACAAGATTAATTAACTCATCATAAGATAATTTATTTTCGTAAGCATCTTGATATTTCATACCAAGTTCAGCTAGTAAATCTTCTGCTGAAAACTTAGCTTCGACTACTTTACTTTCTATGTGGTCTTTGATTATGTCATTGTATTCGTTAGACATTTATTTATCCTCCAGTTTTGTTATAAAATCTTTAATCTTTTGTAGATTATTATCTTTATATTTTACGAACTCTAATGAGCTCTCAATATTTAAAGCCCTAACAACATGAATCAAATCCATGTCAAGTATGCTTACCCAATCACTCTTGCTTTTTGACCAATATTTAAAATCATCTGTCATATCACAAGGAATTTTTCTTTCTTCAATAAGTGCTTGAAGCTCTAATAATTTTCTAACTTTCATCTTCTTCCTCCTTGTACATAACAATTTTAATCTTATCATTAACAAAGTCTTTACCAAAAGTATCTTCTAGTTTTTTTGTTAAATCCTTTTTAAATTTTTGTTTATCAGTTTTCAATTTTATCCTCCAATTTTTTTAAGCGTTCAACTATATCTTGTAAAGAGTCATTAACCCAATCACTAACCAGTTGTTCTACTTGAGTTTCCATATCATAAAAGGTAGGTACGTCATTTAACTCTCTCTCATTTGAGTCAGCTAAATTTCTTACTTCGTTTATGTCTTCTTCACAATTATCAATACAAGTAGCAAGGTCTTTAATCTCAGTAAAGACTCTATCTTCTATATAGTCGTCAAGTTTAATTAGCTTTCTTAAAAAGTCAGCTATCATTTGTTTTAAATATTTCATATTTACCTCTCTATTAGTTTATTGAAATTACAAAACCAGATGTATCTTTCTTAGCTTTACCTTTTGCAGTCAAGCCAACAACAACATTTGGTTCATCTAAAAATCGCTGGTCATATTCATCTCCATTAATAACCTTACGACCTTTATACCAAAGAGGTAAGGCATGATTAAATACAACTGCGATATTATAATCTAACTTGTCAAACCATGAAGCGTATTTTTTATTAGCTTCTGAGTACGACCAAGTTAAATGATAATTCTTTATGTGACTAACTTTCCTAGTGGGAATCTTAGTATAGTCATAAAACTGTATGTCAGGAAAAGTATCAAAGACAGTACGACCTGATAACTCTTGATACTCCCATTGAATGTCTGAAGTACCATTTAATCTAACACAAGGTTTTCTACCTTCTCGTTTTGCTTTTGCTTCAAACTTTAAAATCTCCTCGTACAACTGCTCAAGAAATAACTCAGGTGCTTTTAAGAATAATTTAGTTCTACGCTTACGAGCTTCTTGAATAACATTAGTGGTCTCGCCTTTTTTAATAATCCCACCACGACCCGCAGTATTTAGACAAGCATCTTTACACTTTGCTATATCTTGATAGGGACATATTTTAGTACTGCTAGGGTGTAAATGCATGATAGCAGTTTTCCAATTATTATGAAGTTTATCTCCCTTTTTAATCTTTGTATTGTTTAGTGTAAGTAATGTTGTCATTTTTTGCCCTCGTTGTTTTAATTTTACTAAGCTTGGCATTCTTGCCTTGCCTAATTCTATCCATCATTTCCATGTGTTCTTTCATTGTCATAGTCATTTGGTTTCCTCGTCTGGTTTTAATTCATCTATCAACTCCCACATTTCTGCTGAAAGCTGTACTAAACTAGGGGCTTCTGGCTCTATCCTAATGCCCATAGGTACTGCATTAACAGTTTCATCTAAGAATGCCATAGCTCTGTCTAGTTCTTTCCATTGTTCATAGGGTAATTTTATTTTCATTTAGTTTCCTCCTCGTTTTTTACTAATTTAAGTTTTGGTTTTCGTCTTCTAAGTTTTTCCTCTGCTCTTTTACTAACCTCATCTATCTTCCGCATAGTCCTTGAACAACTTGCAAGATATTTAATTTCATCTAAAACAAAGTCTAACATATCATCTTCTAAGTCTTTAAATATCTGAGCTATAGCTATCGCTTCTTCGTCTGTCAATACTCTAAACTTCATGTGATTTTCTCAATTTTATATTCGTAGTTATATTTAAATTTAAATAGAGAACCATTTAATACATTATCTGCCATGTTGTCATTAAAAGTTATATCATTGACATCATTTTCAATGTAGTTATATGGCTCTTCTTCAAACTCTTCTTCATTTATTTTTATCGGTACACTTAAAGCACAAGTGTCTTTAACTACCATGAATTCAGCTTCAAAAGGATTAAAACCTAACTCATCTATCTTCCAAAATAATTCTTCTTGATTTGGAATGTTTACAAGTAAGCCCATAAAACCTTCAGTCATATCATCACAGTAGATTCTAAATACATAATTTTTCATGCGACCTCCTTGTTATAAATCCATACATCTTGTTCTTCATAGATTTCAAAGTCATCTAAATTCTCTGGCTCTTCTCCATCGCCAATCCTTTGTTTATTATTTTCTTTTAACCACTCATCAGGGTTATCTGTAATAGCAACAAATTCTTTTTCGCCATAAGAATTTATGTAATAAATTTGATATAGTTTCATGCAACCTCCTCGTTTAACTGTTATACCACATATCGAAAGCTTCTACAGTTCCGACAATATCTTCATTACCTTGTGAAAGAGATTCAAAGATACTCTTTAAAAGATTACCATGATAAAGATTATATTTAGTCTGCTCTTTATCACTCCATTCAATAAAAGGTTTCATTACATCATCAATGTAATAACCATTAGTCTGTAAGATACCATTTCCCATGTAAGTAATCCCATAACCATTTATATATCTACGAAAATCATAAACATCTTTATCGTCTTTATGTAAGTCGATTATTGTTTTCATGTGGATTGCCACCTTAATTAAATCATCAATCAAACTACACATATCTATGTGTCCTTGATTATCAGGATTTTCCTCATTAAACTTTTTCCTTTGGTTATAAAGGTCAGTTTTTTTTACAGTTGCAAGTGTTTGCATTTTTATCTCCATTAGAATTTTTAGTTAATATTTCTCTTTCGAGGTGGCACTACTCTAGCCGAACCACCTCCAAAAAGCAATATGTGTAAGACTACTATAAGCGATAGCTAGTAAGGGTTAGGAGAGTTATATGAAAAAAATGCCCTCACTAGCTATCTAAAATCTGTCGGTGGCAGTAGTAGTGTAGGTGG
>Ga0208162_1000458_pt1 | contig 23747 bp, 8 predicted proteins | sample CB_VirMetaG_4_FD_184539 | JGI IMG/M metagenome (GOLD analysis project Ga0208162, IMG submission 184539) | Freshwater to marine saline gradient viral communities from Chesapeake Bay - CB_1508_1M Viral MetaG (SPAdes) (version 4) | ecosystem: Environmental > Aquatic > Marine > Coastal | place: USA... | reverse complement strand
AAAGTTATGAAGCAGATGAGGGTTATCATGATGATTTAGTCACAACGTTGTTTTTATTTGGTTGGTTAGTAAATCAAAAATATTTTACTGAAATAACAGATTTAGATTTACGTGAAAAATTATTTGAAGAACAGTTATTAGAGGCAGAAGCAAATTTAATGCCTTTTGGATTCATAGAAGATGGTTTAGGTTCATATGAACAAAAAACAGTCAGAATGGGTGGACAGGATTGGGTGATTGAAAAAGAATTTTCATATGGGGATAATTTTTAATCATCTAATGTAATATGTAAAACGTTATCGGATTTTTTTATTTTTTCTATAATTTCCTCTACATCTTTTTTAATATCAGGTCTAATTTTTTTTATTTTCTCCAAATATTTAATTGATTCTTTAAATATCATTTCATTGTTTATTCTAATGTTGTAAAAATCTTTTCTAACATCACTTTTCATTTTTAATACTAAATGTTTTGGATTCACGCAGTATGTATTATTACATGTTTGGTGAACAATTAAATTTGAAGAAATATCTCCTACATATAACATATAAGAAACTCTGTGTGCTGGAATTGATTTACCGTTATATGAAAACATTCCATAACCTTGTTTAGTTTTACTCGCAACCCAAAAGTGACAATCATCGGTTTTAATGACTTTTTTTTCAAACCTTTTTTTAACGTTATTTTTCATAATAAAATATTTATATTAAGATAAATAAATGACCATTTTAAAAATGATATTTTCATAAATATATTCAGTTAGCATTTAACAATATATACTAGGAGAAAGTATGGCTTTTATGGTTAGTCCAGGTGTGTCAGTTGCAGAAATAGATTTGACTACCAGAGTTCCAATTCCTTCTACGTCAGTAGGAGCACATGCTGGTCTTTTTAAATGGGGTCCAGTAGAAGAAATTGTTTCCGTTGTCGATTCCGATGATTTGAAAATGAAATTCGGTAAATCCGATTTGAATACCTATGATTCTTTTTTAACATGTAGTTCTTTTTTATCTTATTCAAATAATTTAAAAGTTGTCAGAGCAAGTAACACAACAGTATCATTAAATTCATCAACAAATGGTAATGGATTTTTAATCAAAAATGTTAAAGATTATGAATTAAATTATCCGAATGGTTTAGTCGGTAGTAATAGAAATTTTATTGCGAAATATCCAGGACAATTGGGAGATTCTTTAAGAACAAGTATGTGTTTGCCTGATAGAGCAAATACCACAGCGACTGCTGAAGGTACTGTGACTCTTTCTGCAAATGTACAAATTGAATTGACAGGAACCTTTTCGGCACAACAAAATTCAAACACTTTTACCGGTTCACAATCTAGTGTTAGTTCACAACTTTGTGTAGGTGATGTTGTAGAAATTTTTAACGGTACAAAAGGTATTGTTACATCTGTAGCAAATACAACATCTTTTGATGCTGTAAGATATGATACTACTGTTTCTGGTAATCAAACAATAAATTTATTTGGAGCATCTTCTGTCGATGCAGGAAATACAGTTATAAGACACTCTAGATCTGCTTTTGAGGAAAGTTCTGATAACATGTTTGGAACACTGGATATTCCGGCAGGATCTAAAGTTGTTACCGGATCATATACATTTTTCAGATATCAATTAAATGTCGGAGATATTTTGACATTTACTGATAGTACAAATCAAAGTGTTAGAAGAAGAGTAGATTCTATTGAAAGCGATTTGGCACTAACATTATCAGAACCTGTTGATCGTCTAGTTAGTTCTTCAACATATTCTAGAGAGTGGGAATATAGATCAAATTTTGACAATCCACCTTTAACTTCTGCCTTTGCTTTAAAGACAACTGGTAATAAAGATACATTAGATGAAATACATGTAATTGTTGTTGACGAAGATGGAGATATAACAGGAATTCCAGATAGAAGAGGTAGAGGGACAACAAAAACCAGTGTGTCGGTTTTAGAAAGATACCCTAATTTATCAGTAGCGAAAAATGCACTATCTACAACAGATGGAACTTCAATTTATTATCCTGATGTGATAAGTAATAAATCTGCTTGGGTATGGTTTGGAGGTCACGATAATATCGGAGATGAAAGATCCATTGATGGTGTTACATTATCTTTGGATTGGGGCACGACTTTACAAAACTCTACAACTCTACCGTTTAATGGTTTTCATAATTCTTCAGTTACAAATTTTGCACAAGGAACCGTCTCAGAAAGTTTAGGTGGAGGAGTAGACGGCAATGATGTAATTGGATCTGGAGAAATCATGAATGCTTACAATATGTTTAGAAATCCAGAAGATGTTGATATATCATTAATTGTAACAGGTCAAATTCAGGACGAGATATCAGTGTATATAATTAACGAAATTTGTGAGTTTAGAAAAGATTGTGTGGCTTTTGTTTCGCCAAGATATGAAGATTTTGCTACCACTGGTCAGGAAACAGCTAATATTGTAGCAAGAAGAAAAAATTTACCAAGTTCTAGTTATGCGGTCATGGACGGCAACTACAAATATATGTTCGATAGATTTTCTGGAGTTTTCAGATATGTACCTTTAAATGGTGATATTGCTGGAATATGTGCCCAGGCTGATACAATTAATCCATATGTATCTCCTGCAGGTTTTAATAGAGGTAATGTAAAAAATGTGACAAAATTGGCATTTAATCCCAACAATGCTGATAGAGATTTGTTGTATGCTAATGGAATAAATCCTGTTATTTCATTGCCAGGAGGCGGTACTATACTATTTGGCGATAAAACATTGTTGGCAAGGCCTTCCGCATTTGATAGGATTAATGTGAGAAGATTATTCATCATTTTAGAAAAAGCAATCGCTAATGCTGCACAATTTTCATTATTTGAATTTAATGATGCTTTTACAAGAGCAAGTTTTGTTAGTTTAGTTGAGCCGTTTCTACGTGAAGTAAAATCTAGAAGGGGTATTACAGATTATAAAGTTGTTTGTGATGCAACAAATAATCCTCCTAATGTTGTAGACAGAAATGAATTTAGGGGAGATATTTTTATAAAACCCAGTAGATCAATTAACTTTATTAATTTGAATTTTGTTGCTGTTGCAACAGGAGTAGAATTTAACGAAGTAATAAACGCAATTTAATAGGAGAATTAAAAAATGGCTTTCAATGTTTCTACTTTTAGAGAAAAATTGGCATGGGATGGAGCGAGACCTAATTTATTTGAAGTTATAATTCCTAAAAAAAATCAATGGTTCAATGAATCCGACGGTGATCTTAAATTTTTATGCAAAGCTGCATCTATTCCTGGTTCTACCATAGGAACTGTTGTAGTTCCATACATGGGTAGAGAAATAAAATTAGCAGGAAATAGAACTTTTGCTGATTGGACTATTACTGTGATAAATGATGAGAATTTTTCTTACAGATCGGAATTTGAGTTTTGGATGGAGGGTATAAATACACATACAGGAAATTATAGAACTGGAAATGGTGGGGTTAATGATTATGTGATTGATAGTGTAACTGTTAATCAAATATCAAAGGCTGCTGATGGTGATGATGCTAATATATTGAGATCTTATCTATTTCATGGAATGTTTCCTATTGATATAAGCGAAATAACTCTTGATTGGGGAGATAATGATTCGATTGAGGAATTTACAGTTACTTTCGCATACGATTATTGGACCGCTGAAGGAGGCAATGGTCCTACAGCAACAACTAAAACCGGTCCTGCGCAACAAGATGTAGGTGGTCTTTAATAATATTAATATTATTTTTTTCTGATTTTGCAAGTGAATAAATAAAACAGTAATATTTTATTCACTTGCATTCAGGAATAAACATGGCTATTGATATATTTGGTTTTACTATTGGAAAAAAACAAAAAGATGAAGTAAAAGTTAAATCATTTGCTGAAGTTGAAAATGATGATGGTTCCGTGACGGTTGCATCTGGTGGTGTCTATGGTACATACATTGATACCGAAGGCGCTATAAAAAGTGAAACGGAATTAATCAATCGTTATAGAGATATGTCATTACAGGCAGAAGTTGAAAATGCTATAGATGATATCATTAATGAAGCAATTATTTCAGTAAAAGATAAACCAATAGTTGATATAAAATTAGATAATTTAAATTTATCTGATAATATTAAAGAAAAAATAAAAATTGAATTCAAAGAGTTGACAAAACTTCTTGATTTTCAAAATTTAGGATATGATCTTTTTAGAAGATGGTATATTGATGGGAGAATTTATTATCATGTTATTATAGATGATAAAAATCCTAAAAAAGGTATTTTTGAATTAAGATTATTAGATCCTCGCAAAATTAAAAAAATTAGAGAAAATCAAACCATAAAACTTCCAAACGGTTCTTCTCAAAAACAAATACAAGAATACTATGTTTATAATGAAAAAGGAATTTATCAGGCACAAGGTCAAACCATAGGTACAGCATTCACAAATGCGGCTTCAGGTTTAAAAATTTCTATTGATTCAATAGTATATTGTCATTCCGGGTTATTAAACTCCACAAAATCATTAGTTTTATCATTTTTACATAAAGCTATCAAACCTTTAAATATGTTAAGAATGATTGAAGATTCATTGGTCATTTATCGTATATCTAGAGCTCCCGAAAGAAGAATTTTTTATGTTGATGTCGGGAATCTTCCCAAAGTTAGAGCAGAACAGTATATGCGTGATCTAATGGCAAGATATAAGAATAAATTAGTATATGATGCAAATACAGGTGAAATTCGTGATGATAGAAAACATATGTCCATGCTTGAGGATTATTGGATGCCTAGAATGGAAGGAGGTAGGGGAACTGAAGTTACAACATTACCAGGAGGACAAAATTTAGGTGATATTGAAGATGTGATTTATTTTCAGAAAAAATTATATAAAGCATTAGGTGTACCACTATCTAGACTGGAATCTGAAGCTTCTTATACTATAGGTAGAGCGACAGAAATTTCTAGAGATGAAGTAAAATTTACTAGGTTTATTAATAGATTACAGAATAGATTTACATTACTTTTTGATGATTTGTTGGAAAGACAATTGAGTTTAAAAGGTGTAATGAACAGAGATGACTGGAAAAAAATAAAAAATCAAATTTATTATCATTTTGAAAGCGATAGTCATTTCACAGAAATGAAAAGAAATGAATTATTACAAGATCGTTTAAATCTTTTACGAGATTTATCTGAGTATGCTGGAAAATACTATTCAAATGAATTTATCAGAAGAAATATTTTATTGATGAGTGATGATGATATTAGAACAAATGATGAGCAAATAGCAAAAGAATTAGATGATCCTAGATTTTCTGGTGAAGATGATATGAAAATGGGAATGGAAACAAACTCTGTAAGTCATGAAAAAACAGATTTTTTAAATGAAGAAAAAATTGAAAAATTAATTCAAGATAAATTTGATTCGACAAAAAATGATGAAAAATTGAAAAACACAATTAATGATATTCTCTCTACTATAAATTTAGACGATTAATTAAATGTCAAATGAAAACAATAAACAGGTAAAACTAAATGAAGTTTTAGCTGCCTCTCTAGCCTATACTCAAAAAGAATTAAAAAGAGCAAAGCAAGAGTTAATAAAAGAAATTAGAGAAATCTTAGATCCAGTAACTGGTGAAAAGATTAAGGTCCTAGAAATAAAAGGTGAACAAGGACCTAGAGGCGAGAGAGGGGAGCAGGGTTTAGAAGGTTTACCGGGACCTAAAGGAGATAAAGGAGAAAAAGGTGATCCTGGTAAAATGGGACCTCAAGGATTACAAGGTCCTGAAGGTCCGATGGGTCCTAGAGGACTTTTGGGGCCGCAAGGACCACAAGGACCTAAAGGTGAAGACGCACAAATTCAACCTTTAAGAGATGAGATTGAAACCCTTAAAAAAGTTGTTAAAGATATTGGTTCTCAAGCAGCATCAACTGCGCAGAAAGTTATAACTGGTTGGGGCGAATATTATGGAGGTGGAGGTAGTGATCCTGAAAAAAGAGTATTCGGTAATAATTTAAATGTCACTTCTAATACAGTTCAATTGTACTCTAATACAGAGTACAATACCAGTGAAAGTATTTTACAATTTAAATCAATAAAAACTGGTAATGGACTACTTGCCGCACAAAATACAACTTCAATTATAATATCTTTTGATCCTGAAATATTATCAATTAGTGATGATAAAAATCTTATTGTAAATAGATCCATAACAATTGGAGATACTCAATCGTTAAAGATTGGTGTAGGTACTCAAAATGCTGTTTTAGGATTTCATAGTTCTTCTGGAAATGATTTTACAATACGAGATACTAATGGTGATAAAATATTTTCTGTTACTGAAATTAAAGAGGTTAATGAGACTGGATTAGGTATAGAAGGCGATGTTCTTAGAGTAACCGCAAATGGAACATTGGAATTTGGAGAAGCATCTCCTCCTCTAGAAATTACCGAATCGCAAATATCCGGTAATACAGTTTCTAAAGTTGATCATATAACCATTAACACAGATGATGGATTTTACTTAGAAGAAGGTCAATCTAGTGGTTCAGTGATTTTAAGATCAAACATTCTTGATCAAATTAGTCCTTTAACATCAGGATCCTCTGGATCCGCAGGCACTTCGGGAACTTCAGGTAGAGATGCTAGTGCAGGAACTTCCGGTTCATCAGGATCGTCAGGAACGTCAGGCATTGATGGTTTATCAGGATCGTCAGGAACGTCAGGCATTGATGGTTTATCAGGATCGTCAGGAACGTCAGGCAGTGTCGGATCATCAGGAACATCAGGATCATCAGGAACATCAGGATCATCAGGAACATCTGGTTTAACAGGTAGTTCAGGATCATCAGGAACATCCGGTTTAGCAGGTAGTTCAGGATCTTCAGGAACATCAGGATCATCGGGCAGTGCAGGATCTTCAGGAACATCAGGATCATCGGGCAGTGCAGGATCTTCAGGAACATCAGGCAGTGCAGGATCTTCAGGAACATCAGGATCAACAGGTAGTGCAGGTACTTCTGGATCATCAGGCAGTGCAGGATCTTCTGGTACATCCGGATCAACAGGAACATCTGGGTCATCAGGATCGTCTGGTAGAGATGCCAGTGCAGGTTCTTCTGGTACATCTGGAACATCAGGTAGTTCTGGTACATCTGGAACATCAGGTAGAGATGGAAATTTTGGTGGGGCATCTTTCGAATACTCATATTCGACAAATAGTTCTCCAAGCACAGGAGAATTTACAGTTGATGATACCGCACTTTCTTCTTTAACAAATATAACAATTAGCGATAGTGATGCAAATAATACCGATTTACATGCATTCTTAAATGTAATAGCGAATTCTTCTAGCATAATAAAAGGTCATGTAAAAATTAGCAAAAAATTTCAAAATGAGATTTTTGTATTATTTGTTATTAATGGCGCAGATTACTTACCTACACATACAACTCATGACATCGATGTAACAGTAGTTGAATCTTCATCAACTAATGGAAATTTACCTTTTAATTCAGGTGATGATTTAGTATTAACTTTTGCAAGAACAGGTGATAAGGGTGATGATGGTTCTTCTGGAACTTCCGGAACTTCAGGTTCTTCAGGAAGTTCAGGAAGTTCGGGTTCTTCCGGAACATCTGGAAGCTCAGGAAGTTATGGAACTTCTGGTTCTTCAGGTTCTTCAGGTTCTTCAGGTAGTGCCGGATCAGCAGGTAGTGCTGGTTCCTCTGGTAGTGCTGGTTCCTCTGGTAGTGCTGGTAGTGCAGGTTCTGCGGGATCATCTGGTAGTACAGGAAGTTCTGGGTCATCTGGTACTTCTGGTTCAACGGGAACTTCTGGATCTGCAGGAACATCTGGAGTAGATGGTGATCGTTATTCTAGTTCATCTTCTACTAGTATTACCATTCCATCATCATTGGGCGGTTATAAGACAATTACCATTGGTACAGGTTTAGCTTATACTCAAGGACAAGAATTATTAATAGTCCATGATAATTCGAATAAAATTATAGGTGAAGTTGTATCATATGTTGGTTCATTCGGTGTTCTAAATTATAAAGTTTTAAATTATAAAGGCTCTGGAACATATTCGGATTGGTCGATAAATTTAAATGGAAATCAAGGACCTTCTGGTTCTTCGGGAAGTGTAGGTTCTTCTGGAACATCCGGTTCTTCTGGATCATCAGGTAGAGATGCTAGTGCAGGATCCTCTGGATCATCTGGTTCTTCAGGAAGTGCAGGTAGTGCTGGATCATCTGGTTCTTCAGGAAGTGCAGGTAGTGCTGGATCATCTGGTTCTTCAGGAAGTGCAGGTAGTGCTGGATCATCTGGTTCTTCAGGATCATCTGGATCTTCAGGAAGTGCAGGTAGTGCTGGATCATCTGGAAGTGCCGGATCATCTGGAAGTGCAGGTAGTGCTGGATCATCTGGAAGTTCTGGTAGTGCGGGTTCCGCAGGTAGTGCAGGTAGTTCTGGATCATCTGGAAGTGCCGGATCATCTGGAAGTGCAGGTAGTGCTGGATCATCTGGAAGTTCTGGTAGTGCGGGTTCCGCAGGTAGTGCAGGTAGTTCTGGATCATCTGGAAGTGCAGGTAGTGCAGGTAGTTCAGGTAGTTCAGGTAGTTCTGGATCATCTGGAAGTGCAGGTAGTTCTGGATCATCTGGAAGTGCAGGTAGTTCAGGTAGTGCAGGTAGTTCAGGTAGTTCTGGATCATCTGGAAGTGCAGGTAGTTCTGGATCATCTGGAAGTGCAGGTAGTTCTGGATCAGCAGGGTCAGCAGGTTCTTCCGGTAGTTCTGGATCAGCAGGGTCAGCAGGTTCTTCCGGTAGTGCTGGATCAGCAGGGTCAGCAGGAAGTGCTGGTAGTTCTGGATCAGCAGGGTCAGCAGGAAGTGCTGGTAGTTCTGGATCAGCAGGGTCAGCAGGTTCTTCCGGTAGTTCTGGATCAGCAGGGTCAGCAGGAAGTGCTGGTAGTTCTGGATCAGCAGGATCATCAGGAAGTGCTGGTAGTTCTGGATCAGCAGGGTCATCAGGTAGTGCTGGTAGTTCAGGAAGTGCAGGTAGTGCAGGTAGTTCTGGATCAGCAGGTTCTGCTGGCAGTTCAGGAAGTGCAGGTAGTGCAGGTTCGTCAGGAACATCTGGTTCTACTGGTACATCGGGTTCTTCTGGACTCACTTATGCAAGTTCAGGATCAGCAGGAAGTTCAGGTTCAGCAGGTAGTGCCGGATCAGCAGGAAGTTCAGGTTCAGCAGGTAGTGCTGGTAGTGCCGGATCCGCTGGATCGGCAGGTAGTGCAGGTTCAGCAGGTAGTGCAGGTTCAGCAGGTAGTGCAGGTTCAGCAGGTAGTGCAGGATCAGCAGGTAGTGCTGGTAGTGCCGGATCCGCTGGATCGGCAGGTAGTGCAGGTTCAGCAGGTAGTGCAGGATCAGCAGGTAGTGCTGGTAGTGCCGGATCCGCTGGATCGGCAGGTAGTTCAGGTTCTTCCGGTACATCTGGGTCATCAGGTATTTCTGGATCCACTGGTAAAAGTGGTTCAGCGGGAAGTGCAGGTAGTGCAGGAAGTGCAGGAAGTGCTGGATCTTCTGGATCATCAGGTAGTGCAGGATCTTCAGGCACATCAGGTTCAACAGGAACGTCTGGTTCAACAGGAACATCTGGATCATCTGGATCTTCAGGTAGAGATGCTAGTGCTGGATCTTCTGGAACTTCTGGTTCTGCAGGTAGTTCTGGAACATCAGGTTCAACAGGAACATCAGGTTCAACAGGAACATCTGGATCATCTGGATCTTCAGGTAGAGATGCTAGTGCTGGATCTTCTGGAACTTCTGGTTCTGCAGGTAGTTCTGGAACATCAGGTTCTTCAGGCACATCAGGTTCAACAGGAACATCTGGATCATCTGGATCTTCAGGTAGAGATGCTAGTGCTGGATCTTCTGGAACTTCTGGTTCTGCAGGTAGTTCTGGTTCTGCAGGAAGTTCAGGATCATCTGGTACTTCCGGAACTTCAGGATCTTCAGGTAGAGATGCTAGTGCAGGTTCTTCTGGAACTTCTGGATCATCAGGAAGTGTTGGTAGTTCAGGATCAGCAGGAAGTTCTGGTACTTCTGGCTCTGGAGGTTCTGCTGGAACATCTGGATCATCTGGTTCTGTAGGTTCTTCTGGAACTTCAGGTTCAACAGGAACATCCGGATCATCTGGTTCTGCAGGTAGTGCAGGTAGTGCAGGTAGTGCAGGTAGTTCTGGTTCTGCAGGAAGTTCAGGATCATCTGGTTCTGCAGGTAGTGCAGGTAGTGCAGGAAGTTCAGGATCATCTGGTACTTCAGGATCTTCAGGTTTAACTTATGCTAGTTCTGGATCAGCAGGTACTTCAGGCTCTTCTGGACTCACTTATGCAAGTTCAGGATCATCTGGTAGTTCTGGATCAGCAGGTAGTGCTGGATCATCTGGATCAGCAGGTAGTGCTGGATCATCTGGATCAGCAGGCAGTGCTGGATCGGCCGGTAGTGCAGGTTCTTCTGGTACATCTGGAACATCTGGTTCATCTGGAACTTCTGGTAGAGATGGTGGCTCTTATATTCATGATCAAGCAGTAGCATCAACAACATGGACAATAAATCATAATTTAAATACTAGACCTGTAAATATTGTAATCACTGATAGAAATTATAATCTAATATTAGTAGAAGACATCACATTTACAACAGTCGATACTGCAGTTATAACATTCCCTGATGCACAAGATGGATATGCAGTATTGACATTTGGAGAAGCATCATCCGGAACTTCAGGATCAACAGGCACATCTGGATCATCAGGAAGTTCTGGTACTTCAGGTTCAACAGGAACTTCTGGTTCTTCTGGTCTAACTTATGCTAGTTCCGGATCTTCTGGATCAGTAGGATCATCTGGAACTTCTGGTAGAGATGGCAGTACAACTGTAAAAACAATTACTACTCCATCCAATGTTTGGACTCTGATTCATGGTTTTAATACACGTCCATTACAAGTTTTAATTACCGACTTAAATTATAATAAGATCGAAACTGAAGCAATACAATTTGTATCAGATAATATTGTAAAGGTTTATTTCTCATCTGTACAAACAGGATATGCACATTTAACTTATGGTGGTAGTAATGAAAGTGGATCTTCAGGAAGTTCTGGTACTTCAGGTTCTTCTGGTCTGACATATGCAAGTTCTGGATCAGCAGGTAGTGCCGGTTCGTCAGGATCTGCAGGTAGTGCCGGATCATCAGGTAGTTCAGGTAGTGCTGGATCAGCAGGTAGTGCTGGATCAGCAGGTAGTGCTGGATCATCAGGTAGTGCCGGATCAGCAGGTAGTTCAGGTAGTGCAGGTAGTGCCGGATCATCAGGTAGTGCCGGATCATCAGGTAGTTCTGGCAGTGCCGGATCAGCAGGTAGTGCCGGATCATCAGGTAGTGCCGGATCATCAGGTAGTGCCGGATCATCAGGTAGTTCAGGTAGTGCAGGTAGTGCTGGATCAGCAGGTAGTGCAGGTAGTGCTGGGTCTTCTGGAACATCTGGTTCATCTGGATTAACTTATGCAAGTTCAGGTTCATCGGGAGTTGATGGTAATTTTGGTGGTGCTGGTTTTGAATTTGATTTTGACAGTACATTAACGCCATTTACAAATTCATTATCTTATGGTTTGTTTAGATTAAATAACTTTGTTCAAAGTGGATCTCAAAGAATTTATATAAGACATTTTGATAGCAGTTATATAAATTTAGAAAGTTTCTTAAAAACTATAGATGATTCTACAAGCACTATCAAAGGTCATTTAAAAATAACAAAAAGAAATAAAGAATCCGATTTCATTCTTTTTGCCATAACTGGTAGTTTAACTAATTACACAAATTTACAATATGCTGAATTAGGTATATCATTAGTAGAATATTCTCAAGTAAGTCCTTTTGTAAATGGTGAAGCGTGTGTTTTAACATTTGCTAGAACTGGTGATAAAGGTGAAAAAGGTGATGATGGATCTTCAGGAAGTTCAGGAACTTCAGGTTCAACAGGAACATCTGGGTCATCTGGTTCTGCAGGTAGTGCGGGCAGTTCAGGATCATCTGGAAGTTCAGGTAGTGCAGGTAGTTCAGGTAGTTCAGGATCATCTGGAAGTTCAGGTAGTGCAGGTAGTTCAGGTAGTTCAGGATCATCTGGAAGTTCAGGTAGTGCAGGTAGTTCTGGATCATCAGGTAGTTCTGGAACATCAGGTTCAACAGGAACGTCTGGTTCAACAGGAACATCTGGATCATCAGGTTCTTCAGGTAGAGATGCTAGTGCAGGTTCTTCTGGTACTTCTGGATCAACTGGTTCATCTGGTACCTCAGGTTCAACAGGAACATCCGGATCTTCAGGTAGAGATGGTACTACAGGTTCTTCAGGTAGTGCAGGAAAAAGTGGTGATATATTCTTTAGTGAATCTTATTCAACAGTATCATTAAATGATTTGAATTTTAAAACTTTTGTTCTAGAAGAAAAAGAAGTAAAATATGTTCCTAGACACAAAATTATAGTTTCACATTCGAATGACGTTTATATTGAAGGATCTGTTGTTTCATATGATCAAAATACTGGTGTTTTAGTTGTAGATCCACTTTTTAGTAAAACTGATAATTTTAATTTACAATTAAATGATAGAAGAGATGAAAATGATTTTGTTTATGATGATGAAGTTTTCAATTTAATAATTGGAGATTTTGATGAAAAACTGATTTTAGAAAATCAAAATGATTTAATTTTAGAAGATTCGGTAGGTATTTATGATGTTTTATTGGAAGATGGAAATAATTTAGAATTAGAAAATACATTTTCGTATTGGACAGTAAATTTAGCAGGCGCACAAGGACTTCCAGGTTCTCAAGGTTCATCTGGATCATCAGGCAGTGCTGGTAGTGCGGGTTCCGCAGGTAGTGCGGGTAGTGCCGGAAGTTCTGGATCAGCAGGTAGTGCAGGTAGTGCCGGTAGTTCAGGTAGTTCTGGCAGTGCCGGATCATCAGGTAGTGCCGGATCATCAGGTAGTGCCGGATCATCAGGTAGTTCAGGTAGTTCTGGATCATCTGGATCATCGGGAACATCCGGATCTTCAGGAACTTCTGGCACTTCAGGTTCAACGGGAACATCTGGTTCATCCGGTTTAGACGGTACTTCAGGATTAACAGGATCTTCTGGTTCTTCAGGTAGAGATGCTAGTGCAGGATCTTCAGGCTCTGCAGGTACTTCAGGTCAATCGCCTTATGCTTACATACACTATGTTACTGTTAACTATGATGCTGGTGGTGAAGGTGTTTTTACTTTTAATGATATTCCATTAAGAGAATTTATTCTCTATAGAGGATTTAAATACAAATTTGATGTTAGTGATCCATCAAATTTAGGTACAGAATTTAATATATCGACATTTTATGAAGGTATTCACAATCCTGAATGGACCGCTGAAGGGGACAGTGAAGTAGAATTTGGCATAGAAAGAATAGGCGTACATGGAACACCTGGGGCGTATATTGCATATGATGTTCCTTTCGAATCTCCTGATTTTTTATATTATTATAATGAAAATAGTCCCGGTAGTTCAAAAGCAATAACAATTCAACAAATTTCCTCAGGTACATCTGGTTCAGCAGGTAGTGCTGGTAGTGCAGGTAGTGCCGGATCAGCAGGAAGTTCAGGTTCAGCAGGTAGTGCTGGTAGTGCAGGTAGTGCTGGTAGTGCAGGTAGTGCAGGATCTGCAGGTAGTGCTGGATCAGCAGGTAGTGCTGGTAGTGCAGGTAGTGCCGGATCAGCAGGTTCAGCAGGTAGTGCTGGATCAGCAGGTAGTGCTGGTAGTGCAGGTAGTGCTGGATCAGCAGGTTCAGCAGGTAGTGCTGGTAGTGCAGGTAGTGCTGGATCTGCAGGTAGTGCAGGTAGTGCCGGATCAGCAGGTAGTTCAGGTACTTCTGGTAGAGATGGTGGAACTTACATACATTTTCAAAGTTTATCAAGTAGATATTGGCAGATCAATCATAATTTGAATATTGGAAGACCAGTTAATGTTGTATTTTCTGATTTGAATTTTTTCCAAATATTTCCAAATGTAGTTAAATTTACAAATCAAAATAGAATCGAAGTAGATTGGGGTTTTGGAAATAGTCAAGCAGGTTATGCAACTGTAACATTTGGCGATGCATCATCTGGCACGTCAGGTTCTTCAGGTTCAGCAGGATCAGCAGGTAGTGCCGGATCAGCAGGTTCAGCAGGTAGTGCTGGTAGTGCTGGTAGTGCTGGATCTGCAGGTAGTGCAGGTAGTGCCGGATCAGCAGGTAGCGCTGGATCTGCAGGTTCCGCAGGTAGTGCAGGTAGCGCTGGATCTGCAGGTTCCGCAGGTAGTGCTGGTAGTGCAGGTAGTGCTGGATCTGCAGGTAGTGCAGGTAGTGCCGGATCAGCAGGTTCCGCAGGTAGTGCTGGTAGTGCTGGTAGTGCTGGTAGTGCTGGTAGTGCTGGTAGTTCTGGTAGTGCTGGATCTTCAGGCAGTGCTGGTAGTTCTGGTAGTGCCGGATCAGCAGGTTCAGCAGGTAGTGCTGGTAGTGCTGGTAGTGCTGGATCTTCAGGTAGTGCTGGTAGTTCTGGAACTTCAGGATCAACAGGTACATCTGGATCATCTGGATCATCTGGCACAACCGGTAGTTCTGGATCATCAGGTACATCTGGATTTCCTTCATTTGGTGTTTTCTATCAATATTCAACTACAACAACTGACATATCGATACCATCAGGAACTTTTAGATTAAATAATTCTGATCCTTCATTAGTAGATGAAATTTACATTCATGAAATTAGTAAAGATGGAGGAAATAATTCTGTTACTTTTGATGCACTAACAGATTCTTCATCAGCAAGTAAATCGATAATCGCTATAAGATCAACATATGACGCTTCTTGGGTCGCAAATTATTTTGTCACTTCTCAAACAGACAATGGAAATTATAGAACATTAGATGTTAATTATATTTCTGACATAAACTGGTCAAATCAGATTGATGGTACTGATGTTTTCATATCAATTTCTATAATACCTGATGCTGGAACATCTGGTTCATCTGGTACCGCAGGTAGTGCAGGTTCTGCAGGATCATCAGGTAGTGCAGGTTCTGCAGGATCATCAGGTAGTGCAGGTTCTGCAGGATCATCAGGTAGTGCAGGTTCTGCAGGAAGTTCTGGAAGTTCAGGATCAGCAGGAAGTTCTGGAAGTTCAGGATCAGCAGGAAGTTCTGGAAGTTCAGGATCTTCAGGCACATCAGGTTCAACAGGCACATCTGGATCATCAGGTAGTTCAGGATCAGCAGGTTCATCAGGAACGTCTGGATCTTCTGGTCTAACATATGCTAGTTCTGGATCTTCTGGTAGTTCTGGTAGTGCAGGATCTGCTGGTAGTGCAGGATCTGCTGGTAGTGCTGGTAGTTCTGGTAGTGCAGGATCTGCTGGTAGTGCTGGTAGTTCTGGTAGTGCAGGATCTGCTGGAAGTTCTGGTAGTGCAGGATCATCTGGAAGTTCTGGTAGTGCAGGTTCTGCAGGTAGTGCTGGATCTTCAGGAACTTCAGGAAGCGCTGGATCGTCTGGTACATCTGGTCGAGATGCTAGTGCAGGTTCTGCAGGTACATCTGGATCTGCGGGGTCATCAGGCACATCGGGGTCAGATGGTACATCAGGATCATCAGGATCATCAGGTTCTTCGGGCACATCTGGATCTTCTGGAACTTCTGGATCTTCCGGAACTTCTGGACAAACAGGAACTTCAGGAACTTCAGGTTCTTCAGGAAGTTCAGGTACATCAGGAACTTCAGGAACTTCAGGAACTTCAGGCTCTTCAGGTAGTTCAGGTACATCTGGAACATCTGGACAAACAGGAACTTCAGGAACTTCAGGAACTTCAGGTTCTTCAGGTAGTTCAGGTACCTCAGGAAGTACGGGCACTTCAGGAAGTTCAGGATATACTGGTGACATATATGCTTCGACATCTTCAACTTCTAATACAATTGGTACCGGTAGTAATTTAACATTCTTAATAGGAACTGGATTATCATATTCAATTGGTCAAGAAGTTATAATAGCACATGATGCTGATAATAGAATTATAGGATTAGTTACAAATTATAATAAAAATAGCGGTTCTTTAACTATAAATCCTATATTAGTAGATGGTTCAGGCACATACACTAGTTGGTCTATAAATTTAAATGGTGCTACTGGTCCTGCAGGATCATCAGGTAGTTCAGGAACTGATGGAGTAAGTAATTTATATGAACTTAATGACACAACAATACCTCAAAATATTCCACAAGATTCCGCATTAGTTTGGACAGGAAGTACATGGGAACCTGTTTCTTCGGCAAGTTTAGGACAATCTTCTGGTAGTGGTTTAATCATAGGTAATGTTACTGATGGAACTTTCAGTGATGGTGCATTATTGACAAGCAACACTACATTTGAAACAAGTTTTGATGTGTTGGCAGGTATAGACTTACAGGATACTCTCAGTGATGGACTTGATAAATTAAACGAAACATTATTAAACATTCATAACAATACTTTTGTGAGAACAGCAAAGTTTTCAGCTGATTTATTGGAAATTGTTGCAGGTGATACGGTCGAGTTTACAATAGATTCTGAGGTATATCAAAATCAAGAGAACATGGAATATCAATGGGATTTTGGAGATGGTTCAGGATTAGTAAATAGTACATCAACATCAATAACACATACTTATACTGCATCTGCATTATCCCAATTATCAGTTGTAAAACTTTCCGTCACACTGAAAGCATATAGAACAGATGCACAGTACACAAATTCTCATGGAAGTTTTTCAATATTTAAAAGAACAGATTATATTGAAGTTTTCAATGATAAACCTATACCTACATTTGATTATTTTTACATTCAATCAGACAATACCATCGTAACAGGCACTAATGGTAACACTGAAAATATGGATGAAGATTCGAGTAATTTAGGGGATAGTGTACAAATTTCATTTGATATCAGCAATTCTCAAAATTATTCTCATTGGGCGATGGATTTAGGAGACGGAGAAACATATCCTTCAAATGTAAGTATTTTCAATGATAATGACGTTTTGAGTACTAGTGACATAACAGATATTGAATCTACCTGGGAATCAAATGCAACAACAACTTTCAATCATACATTCACAGGTATTACTGAAGACATACAGAAAACAATAAATCTATATTTGTATAATGATCAAACTAGCCCATTAGATTCAGTCAAAGATACGGAATCAGTTCCATTGATTTTGAATATTTATCGTGATTATACTGGATTAGTAACCTGGACCGCAACACCCAATGCGGGAGATAATGAAGATTCGGTAAACAATGTATCAGGTCTAGAGGGTTTACCAGTAACTTTAAGCGTAACGATAAGTTCTGGTTCAATTAACGGAGATTTAGGCACAAGATTTGAATGGGATTTATATGATTCATTCAATGATTTATCGACACAGATTTATAATGTCAATCCGTTTAGTAGTCAGGAAATTCATTTTAAACGTCAGTCAAACACAACTGGTTCTGATCCAGAAATAAAAACAATTTCATTAGAAATCAATGGCTCAAATCATACTAATGCGCCATTCTCTACAACTGATCAAGATATATCAATTTATAAAGATACTAGAGCAAATTTTGTAGGACAATTTACAACTCTATCAACTTCATATACTGGAGAGAGTTCTAGAAAAGGATTTATCTTTACAGATTATGAAGGTAATGATAGAAATCAGGTATCATTTTTAGATACATCAGAAAACGTTGATACATGGTCATGGGATTTTGGCGACACTCAAACTGATACAAGTCAAAATCCTAATCATACATTTAATGCTGTAGGCACGTATGAAATCACATTATTTGCAGAAAATACACAAAATCCTGGAGGAACAGATTCGGATACAGAAATAAAAACCGATTATATAGAAATTTCTACTGTACCTGTTAGTTCCGTTCCAGATAATTATACTGGAATTACATTTGAATTATTGAATAGTGGAAATGCGTTGGTATGTAATTCTGCAATTTTACCATCTGATTCATCTCTCAGTCCAGGAGATACAGTAAAAGTTGTCACTGGTAGTATAATTGAAACATCTTTACAATCTGATTATGTTAGAAAGTTTTTAGGTGATGGTAATAATGGAGGTACACTTGAATTAATACATCAAGATACAACTGTTGATGGACAAATTTCAAGTTTAGACATAACATCACAAGTAGGAACTTATGGTGATTTAATGTTGGATGAAGATATTGATGCATCAGATTCTACTTCTCCAGATAATAATATAATACCTGAAAAGTTTTACCGATATATAAAATGTAAAATATATGTTACGTCAGCATCTGAGGGTTATCATACTTACAAAATAAAACACATTTCGGGAACTTCTCCTAATGATGTAACAACATATTCTGATATTTTAGAATTAGTTGTTGATCCAACTACAACGTTGCCTTCCATTGGTTCTGGTGTGGATTTGTTTAGTTTATCGATAACTAATAATGGAACACTGAGATATGCTTCATCAATGCCTTATATTAATACAGGTGCAGAAATAACTATAAGTGGAATAAAAATAAATAATTTAACAACAAAAGTTTATACTGAATTGGATCCATTGATTATCGATAATAGAGGAACATCTACTATACTAGGTGATCAGGTGACAAAATCTTTAAGTGATTTAGGATTAACACCTCCTTTGCAATTAGAATCTGATTTTAACATAAATCCTACAGTTGTATCACTATCAACAACCGGTAAAGGTTTTGATGGAGGATTAAAAATAAGTTCACAAAATCATATTGGTCAAGGAAGTTTTGTGGATTCTAATTCTTTGAAAAATATTATGTATTGGGCGTCTACGCCTACACAACAAGAAGATGATTTAGGTGCAATTGTGAATACTAACGGATGGGGTACTATAGTAACAGGAAGAACGGTCTTGAAAAGAATGACAGGATTTTCATCAAACGCAGATACTCCATCATATAATTCTTCAACTAATTTTTATGATAATAATGTATGGGACTCTCAAAATACTGTGTTAAATGATTATGATGTTGTTTTAATTCCATATTCAGGTGATGATAGATTCCAGTGGGATAATAATGATTATACAAGTTATTTACCAGGTTTATCAAATAATTTAAATAGAACAACCATACCCACTACAGGAATACAATATTTAACTGTTGGTTTCTGTAGACAAAATATTAATAAATTTAAAATGACTATTTCAGGATCTTTTGATGACTTTTTTGTTGCTGCTCCTACCGCTGGTGATGGATTGCATACCTTAGAACAATCTGCAATTTCAACTAACGGATGGTTAGAAGGTTTAACAAATTATGGGGCGGCAGGACTTCCCGGAGATCAAATATTTACAAATAATAGTTTGGGTGTTAGAGATTCAAATGAACCTGGTGAAACTGTTGGTACGAATGGTGGCACATATTACATAACTCTTGGTTCTGCAACAACCGCAAATGCAAATTCGCCATATCTAGTTCTATTGAGATTTAAATTATCTCAAGGTCAATATATTTCTTCTATTACGATTGAAGGGTATTGATTATGGCAATTGAAAATAGTAAAGTAACAAATAGATTAGATAAAAAAATAAATTATGGAGTTGCTAGAACTGCAAGAGATTCGGTTATTTCTCCAACCGCTGAGGTTTTAGATAGTCCGATTTATAATCCTGGCGATAATCTATGGTTAGACAGCGATCTACTTTACAATACAGTTTTATTACCAGATTACTCTGTCAATGATCAGATACGTTTAGTTTATACAAATAATAATACACTATCTTCTGATGGTAGTCAAGGCTCTGATCAAGTTGGAGATGTAGCAGGAATATTAGAATTATATCCAATGCCTGCTTCTGCTGAAGATGGTGTTATAAAAACTTTCATTGCTTGTTCGGATAGATCTTCAATAAGTCAAGCAATAACGACTAGACTAAAAGAGTGGATCATCTTTGGATATTTTGGTCCGACTTATCTAGTAAAAATAGCAATAGCGGAAAGTGGTCATCATGGCGAAAATGTAGATCCTACAACTTTACCTGGTTATCAGGAAATTTTTCCAGGAACTTCTGGAATTGAATGGTATTTTGATTTAGATGCTGGTCTTTTAACTTTCACTAATGGTGTTCCTTCTGCATACGAAAATAATAAAACTTCAAGATCTATTTATTTAATTAAAGGGGCAAGGTATGTAGGTAGAAAAGGGATTAAAAATTTAAAATTAAGAGATTTAAATTTTGGTTCTGCTGGAAGTGCTGGTGTAAGTGATATTTTGATGTATAATGGTGAAGATTGGTATCCTACACCTGTTGGAAATATTTCAGGTAGTTCAGGTAGTTCAGGCTTAAGTTCATCATCTGGAGAATCCGGTTCTGCAGGTTCATCCGGTTCTGCAGGTTCATCTGGTTCTTCTGGTACATCTGGTAGAGATGCAAGTGCAGGTTCATCTGGTACATCTGGGTCATCAGGTAGTGCAGGAAGTGCAGGTAGTGCAGGTTCTGCAGGAAGTGCAGGAAGTGCTGGATCAGCAGGTAGTGCTGGTAGTGCCGGATCAGCAGGTAGTGCAGGAAGTGCTGGATCAGCAGGTAGTGCAGGAAGTGCTGGTAGTGCTGGTTCAGCAGGTAGTGCTGGTAGTGCTGGTAGTGCAGGATCAGCAGGTAGTGCAGGTTCCGCAGGTAGTGCAGGAAGTGCTGGTTCTGCAGGTAGTGCTGGTAGTGCTGGTAGTGCTGGTTCAGCAGGTAGTGCTGGTAGTGCTGGTAGTGCCGGATCAGCAGGTAGTGCAGGTTCCGCAGGTAGTGCGGGTAGTGCTGGCAGTGCAGGTTCAGCAGGTAGTGCTGGTAGTGCAGGTTCAGCAGGTAGTGCTGGTAGTGCTGGTAGTGCAGGTTCAGCAGGTAGTGCTGGTAGTGCTGGTAGTGCAGGTTCAGCAGGTAGTGCCGGTAGTGCTGGTAGTGCAGGTTCGGCAGGGAGTGCTGGTAGTGCAGGTTCGGCAGGGAGTGCCGGTTCAGCAGGTAGTGCAGGGAGTGCCGGTTCAGCAGGTAGTGCAGGGAGTGCCGGTTCAGCAGGTAGTGCTGGTAGTTCAGGAACTTCTGGATCTTCAGGATCAGTAGGAACTTCTGGATCTTCAGGTTCTGCTGGTAGTGCCGGTTCAGCAGGCAGTGCTGGAAGTGCCGGTTCAGCAGGTAGTTCGGGAACTTCTGGATCTTCAGGATCAGTAGGAACTTCTGGATCTTCAGGTTCATCAGGTAGTGCTGGCAGTGCTGGCAGTGCCGGATCAGCAGGTAGTGCTGGTAGTTCAGGAACTTCTGGATCTTCAGGTTCAGTAGGGACTTCAGGTAGTGCTGGATCATCAGGAACTTCAGGAATATATGGAGGAGTTTCATTTGAATATAATTATGATGATTCTAATACTCAATCTCCTGGTTTTAATGATTTTTCTTTTGATTCGTCAACACCATCATCTATTACAAAAATTTATATTAGTGATTTAACTGTTGATAATGTAGATGTTCATGATTATTACAGCTCGATTAATTCAATAACTGAAAATCCAACTTATGCTCAAGTAAAGATCACACAAAAAGATGACGCATCAAAATTTTTAATTTTTAACATTACCGATCTATATTATGATTCACAATTACACACTTATCATGAATTTACAGTCAATTATGTTGCAGGTTCGACAACAATTTTTTCTAATGGCGATAGTTGCATTATTTCTTTTGTGTTGATAGGTAATCCAGGTACGAGTGGCTCTTCAGGAACTAACGGGGTAATTAGTCTAAATAATGTAGGGGAAAATTATTTAATTAGTTTAAATGCTGACGGATCAGGAACTGGAGAAGCAAATTTAACTTTTGATGGCAGTACACTTAATATTACAGGAAAAGTAAGTGTTTTAAGTGGTAGCTCAGGATCATCAGGTTACGCTTATTTTGAGATATTAGATAACGATCCTTTTACTCCAGGTGGCGTTTCATCTTTATACTCTAAATCGGTTGCATCAGGCGGAACTGGTTTATATTTTAAAAATGATTCTAATTCAGATGAATTAGTTTCACGTAAAAAAGCAATTACATATGGATTGATATTTTAATGGCAATACAAAATAATTTAATAGGAACAACAGATACTGAAATATTCGAATCAGCAGGAGGTGACAGTGCTGTTACAACAATATTTGTATGTAATTATAGTGAAACTGATGATGTTCAAATAAACATACATGTTGTACCAAGTGGATCTTCAGTTTCTGATCAAAATGCAATCATTAAAAATTTAATAGTTTTTAGCACAGATACTTTTGTTTTTGGTACAGAAAGATTGATTTTGTCTAATGGTGATAAAATTTTTATGTCTGCCAATACAGCATCATTAGCAAGTGCTACAATTAGTTATACTGGTATTTAAAAATGTCCAATTATGTAAAATTTAACCGAGGTTTGTCTAAATCTCAATTCAAATTATATGTTAAGAATTCAAATACTGTTATTTTATCTTATCCTTCTCTTGATACGATGATTTTTTTTGAACCTCATATATCAGGAAATGTAGATGTATATTTAAATGGATTATTGTTAACTCCCGAAATAACTTCTACAAGAGATGTTTCAGGAACAAACAATTTATCTAGTAGTTTATATGAATATAGATCAGGAATTTATGATAGTTCAACGGGAATTTTTACTGCACAAACGCTTGCACAAAGAGGTTGTACACATATAGAAATACAATCTATTGCATCAAATGATTCTATTATACAAATTAGGTCTTATTGATGAGAATTAAAATTTGTATTTTTTTTGCAACTGTATTTAATCTAAATAATCTTATATATTTTTGTCATTTTATTGTAAAGAAATGTTTTTTAAAAATTCAAAATAAATTTTACATTTACACCAGAACTGGTGATACTTATTATTAAGGTTAGAATATTTAATGCCTAGTTATATTAAATTTAATGATGTTTTTAATGAAGGAAATGACGGTACCTCTGGATCATCTGGTACTTCTGGATCATCTGGTACTTCTGGATCATCTGGATCATCTGGATCATCAGGTAGTGTTGGTACCTCAGGTTCTTCAGGTGTAAATGCGGCAAATATATATAAATTTATTTTTAGCAGTAGTACATCATACACTAATCCTGGTTCAGGTAATTTTTCATTTGATAATACTTCATTAAATAACATTTCCGAATTATATATCTCTTCATCGGATGCTGAATCAATTGATCTTTCAGGTTTATTTGCCGTTTTTTACAGACACGGTTCTTCTGACTTAAAAGGTTTTGTTAAATTAAACAATATTCAAAATATTTCTAATTATAATGTATTTGAAATTACAGATATCACAGAAGAATCACCTGGATCTACAGGATGGTTTACTTTAAATTTATCATCTATAGTTACGACTGATAATTTTTCCGATGGTGATGAGATCTACATTAGTTTTAGTTTTGCCGGACCACAAGGATCTTCTGGATCATCAGGTAGTGCGGGTACTTCTGGTTCTGCAGGTACTTCAGGATCTTCCGGATTAACATATGCAAGTTCTGGTAGTTCTGGTAGTGCAGGCAGTGCTGGATCAGCAGGTAGTGCAGGCAGTGCTGGATCAGCAGG
>Ga0208162_1000457_pt1 | contig 23761 bp, 35 predicted proteins | sample CB_VirMetaG_4_FD_184539 | JGI IMG/M metagenome (GOLD analysis project Ga0208162, IMG submission 184539) | Freshwater to marine saline gradient viral communities from Chesapeake Bay - CB_1508_1M Viral MetaG (SPAdes) (version 4) | ecosystem: Environmental > Aquatic > Marine > Coastal | place: USA... | reverse complement strand
CATATGGTCCTGCAAGGGCAGGTGCTGCCATCATTGGTACTGCGAGAGCAGCAAGAGCAATTGCTTTCATTTGTAATTCCTTTTTGTAATGTTTTTAGGGATGTCCTTTGAAGACTTGTATATTATATCACCAATAAATGATTCCGTCTTTAAGATCAAATTAAGTTGATTTAAAAATGGACATACCTTAGTATATAAGACTGCTTAATCTAAACTTAAATCTCTTTGTATGAATTTGCACAAAAAAAGAGGGTCCGAAGACCCTCCGAAAACTGAAACCCTTAGTGGATCAGAAGCGATAGGTTACACCTGCTTTGGTGCCGTAACCGGGATCGCCATCACCAGTCAACAGTGATACTTCACCATAGACTTCCAGTTGCTCAGTCACTGAAATAGCAGCACCAGCTTCTGCGAAGAATTCAGTCTCACTCTCTTCTCCATCAGGAGAGACCAGAGCAGGACCTGCCTCAACATACCAACCAGCATCGCCAACGGTCCCTTCATAACCGACAACTGCCTCGGTAATGGTTCCTTGATAATCGCTACCGACGAAACCAGATTCGGTTTCAACGTTAACATAAGGACCTGCAAAAGCAGCACCAGCGGACATGGACAGTGCAGCAGTTGCTGCGAATACAGATTTAATCATTTTAGATACCTCGTTATTTTACTTGCGGAATGGTTACCCGCAGATGAAAGAACCTCGACAGGGTTCTGTTTGTAACCTTCTGTTACAACAAAAGGTCAAGTATTTATATTATCAGAAGTTTGAGTTTTTGTCAACTGGTTGGATTCTCAGACTGTTGCTGTTGTGGAACAGAGCTATGAACAATCCGACCAAGATAAGGATCATAATTCATCCAGTCACGAATGTCAACTGACGAACCTTGTTGTTGCCAATAGTTCGTCAGTGCAGTATGAGGTCCTTGATGAAAGACCCCAATGTGTTCTGTATGAATGGTTGACCCCAAGGCAATATTATACAAGAACAAAGGAATAGTGTAAGTTTTACCAGTTTCTAAGATCGTATCTTCTGATACTGCTCTGGGCACTACACCATTATCCAGTTTGTACTTTTCACCACGAATGTGATGCCTCATAATCTTGGCAGCATGATGACGAGAGATCAAATAAGCAGCAGCAGAGAAATCATTGATAAATTTCAAGTGCAACTTAACATGAATATCTCCTGTCGTGATTGCAGTCATCTGGACACAATCCCAATCATACGGGAGAAGACCAAAGAACTCGTGCCAAGTAAAGTTCCAATACTTAACAGTAGAAAAATCTACATCATCCTCAAGGATCATGCAATATTCATCAGCAGTTTCTTCATAAAAATGCTTGATTGCCTTGAGGTGAGACATACAACACCCAAGTTCAGCAGGACTTACATTTTCAGGAACCTTTCCTTTCAAATGCCCAGATGGGTCATCAACTCTGGCATCATATCCAGCAATACGAATATGATTATCAACTTCCCAATACTTAAACTGCTCTTCCATGTAGAACCGTCTGTTCTCATCAGCATCTAAGTTGAGCCAATAAATCGTAGGAAGACCTTTCAGTTTAAATGCAGACTTATTTTTGTCCATCTTACTAAATTCGTGTCCATCCATCGGGTACTACATCCTTTGTATCGTGGTCTTTTGTATATCCTTCAGTTCCAAACCAGCGAATAGGAGCAATAACCTTACCCCTATTTGCAAGCCATGCTCCCCACCAAGAGAATGAGGAGTTAGCAATAATAAAATCACTACAGAGTGTCATGAGACATAGGTCTACTCTGTTGTCTTCATTCTCTGAGATTAGAAATCTATCATCAGAGAATAACTCCTGCTCATTACACCAAGCAGGGTCATCTGAAAACACAATCACATTCCTATCTTCATCAAAGTACTTGAGTGCTTCCTCATAATACTCAAGAGTACAAGGAGGATGATTAGCACTATTGGTCACATAGTCAGTGCGACGAACATGAAGAGAGATAGGATTATCTACAGACTTCATCATTTCTTTACAAGGATTCAAAACTTCATCCTTAAAAGTAAAGTCTTCACGAATTTCATTCTCAATATGTTTGAAATATTTTTCAGTTTGAAAATATCCCTGCAGACTTACATGGTCTGGACAGAAACGAAATAGTTCCTCATCAAAGTGAAATTGTCTCTCTTGCACTACTGGTGCATGTCCTCTATTTAACAAACCCACATTTACATTCAGATCAAAGGAGTCAAACAACTCTGTCCGAAGCATATTTCCAATACCATCATCTACTGGATCAGCATAATATGGAATTGTGATTTCTGCTCCAATATTTCTTGCCAACCCTTTGAGAGCAGCATACTGGAACATTTGATTACCAAGACGACCCATCCGTCCCAGAGCATTAAATCCTATCATTTCAGTTGTTCTTTTCGTGTTTTCAGATAGTCCTGGTTGCTATAATAACTCACCAACTGGTCTCTGTCAAATGTTTTAATAGTATTCCAAAGATGCCAGTTGCTATTGAAGTTTGGATTACTGAACCAAGAGTTGTGTGTTCTACTATGCTCTAAATGATAAACATAGTTATTGAGTCTTGCAATGCGATTTCCCAAGGTGCTCATCCTAAAGTAAAACTCATCATCTTCACATCCCCAAGACACAAAGTTTTCATTCATCATATAACAATCAATGTATTTCTGCCTATCAATAAACTGACACCATCCAATAGTAGAGTTAGACAATCTCTTATTCTTATCTAGAACAGTAGTTCCATCCCAAGACTTAACAAACTCATTGAAGATTTCCATATTGAAATCAGCACACCATTGATAGATACCACACTGATAAGGATATACTATATCTGCTTGATTATTGATAATCAAATCATATGCTTCTTGATATGATGAGATAGGCAAAATACAATCAGCATCATAGTTTGCCACAACTCTTGAGTTAGAAGCAACTATCAAATCATTTAAGACTTTACTCTTACAGAAGAGAGGGTCATTAGTCTCTTCATATAGATGAGTTAGGTTTGTTGTATCAGCATACTTTTTAATCTCAGGAAGTGCTCTGAATAAAAATGTATTTCTGGGAGACACTTCCTTTACAATCACACGCGCATTGACATGACGCAGTAAATAAGAAACCGATGAGATGATATTTCTCAATCGGTCTTCTGTCTCAATCCTTGTGGGAATTAAAAAGGTAAGGTCCATTACAACACAGTCCAGGTTTCAGGAATCAAATCATCCATCTTATAGTGATCATACTGAGCACCAAACCATCTCTTTGGAGCAACAACTGTCTTCTCAGGATTATCAATCAACCAAGCACCCCACCAAGAGAATGAAGAGTTTGCAATGATGGCATCACTACAAAGAGACATCAAACACAAATCTGTCCAAGGAACTCTCTGCCCGTCATCCAATTCATCTGTAGTTTCTGAAAGAATGAATCTGTCTGGTTTGAAGAATTCTTGTTCTTTACACCATTCAATAACATCAGAAAATACAACAACAGGGATATCATCAGGAAATTCAGCCAACGCTCTTTCATAATAATCAAAGGTGCATACAGGATGTGCTGCTTCCAAATTTACATATGCCCAAGGAAGCTTAGGGTCACCACGACGAATATGTAAGAAGATCTTACGATCACTTCCAAGACTATCCATCATCTCCTTACAAGGATTATAGATAGAATCTTGAAACCGGAAGTCTTCACGAATTTCTTTTTCTACATTCTTGAAATACTTTTCTGTTTGAAAGTATCCATCAAGATTGACACCATCAGGACACTCATTGAAGAGTTGTTCATTGAAGTGAAACTCCTTCCAAATAGCCCAAGGAACATTATCAGGAATACCATGATGCTCTTCTGTAGCACCAGTCATCTTGAAAGTTTCAAACATACAATAGTTGTTCTCACAACCAAACTCATCAACACCAGATGTTCCTGGAGGAGGAACAACCCAATCAAATTCGCGATTAGCAGCAATACCTCTCAGTGCTGCATATTGAAACATCTGGTTACCAAGACGACCAGACTTACCAAGTTTATTGAAAGATAACATCAGTAACCATACTCCTTTTTCATTTCATTGAAGACAGCATGAATGCCATCTTGAATATTTGTTTTAGGCATCCACCATCCAGTAATATATGTGTTTGCCTCATTTCTCTTATCCATCTGGACACTATCCTTCGCAAGACCAGGGTTGATGCGAACTGGTTTATCAATTAGATTAAAGCATCCTTGAATAATATTAGCAACTTCTCTGATGGTTGTCCCATGGAATGATGTAATGTGAAGAGGATCTTCCGGTTTGAAGTCAGTGAAGTTCTCCATCACCATCTCCAATGCCTCACAGCAGTCCTCAGCATACAAGAACTGACGCTCTTCTGTGCCATCAGTCATCATCTCAAAATCACCTTCTTCAAACCCTTTCTTGATGAAGTCAGTAATTACATGTGCTTTATCCATATCTTTCTCAATACCATACACATTCCAGAACTTAACGATCAGTCCATTCAATGAGGTAGTGTATAGTTCCCCAACACGTTTCATCACACCATAAGGAGAGTAAGACATATTACTCATCTGGGATGATGCGAATACAAATCTCTTATTATACTTCTCCAGAAGACCAAAGACATTTGCCATCAGTCTGGTGTTGTTATTGATGAACTCAAAGGTATTCTGATACTTCTTCAAATACCTTGACCCACCCACATCAAATGCAAGAAAGAAAACAAAGTCTGCTTTTTTAATACATGACTCTAACCAAGTGCTTGGAATGGCAGTAAGATTATATTCTGGTCCAAGATTTTTATCATACTCAATAACTTCATGACCTTTCTTACGAAGATATTCTGTCAGGTAAGCACCAATCTGCCCACTTGACCCAAGATTTAAAACTTTCATTGATAAAGTTTTCTCCTATAATTTTCATTTGGACATCTGTCAACTGCTGCTACTTCATCATCAGTAAGATACTTGATCTGTCCAAGTTGTCTTGCTCCAATAAAAATCTCAGCAGATTTTTCGCACATCAAAGTAGAAGCCACACATTCTTTTTGTGTAGCAGATGCTGAAATTATACCATGATTCTCAAGCAGAATCAATTTAGGGAAGTAACCCTCATCTTCTATAAATTTGCTAACACTTATCTTGACACTATTGAGAGCATCTTTACCTGGTGCTGCATAAGGAACAATACAAGATTTACTACCAATCCTCACGATCTGATCAGGAAATAAACGATGATATGCAAAGTGTTCAATCTGATCGGAACACAAAATCTTTGTCGTATGAACTGGATGTGTGTGAGAGATAAAATTAATCTCTGGAAAGTTGTCATAAATCCATGCATGAAACAGCGTTTCAATACTTGGTTTAAGACCCAATGAATCCAGAGGCACTGCATTCATCCTACAAGGAACTAAGTCTTCTTCAGACAATGTGTGAAGTGAAATTCCACTTGCCTTTACATAAAATAAAGTATCACTATCTCTTTTAGAAACATTGCCTTCACCACAAATAGTAAATGGACTGACAATATGTGCTAATTCTAACAGATCATTCATTTGCCTAAAAATTTAGATGGATTATTTAGAGTTAGTCTCATGTTAGTCTCCTTTCAATATTCTAATACTATCATCATCAAAATGTTGTGTAGAAAATTCAAACAACTCTGAAGATTCAATAGCAATCATTTGATGTCGAAGTCCACGATAGATGTGAAACTTATCTCCTGGCATCAGGATAATATCCTTTGCACCTTCAAGACTATCATTATCTCCATAATATAGAAGAAGTTTGCCAGATTGAAGGTAAAATGTTTCGTCTTTAAGTTTATGATAGTGCCAAGAACACCTCTTCCCCTCTTCAAAGAAAAGAAGTTTACCACAATAATCTTCAGTGTTGACGATCCACTTTTCATATCCCCAACCTTTGGGAACGAACTTAATCTCCGAAGAAGTCATCAGGAATTACCCCCTTATCGTCTATGTAATAATCTGCAGAGGGTTTACCTAAGAATAATGCATGATACTTACATCCCCACAAACTTAGTTGTATCTCTGTAAATTCGTAAAACTCTTTGATTGCCAGGTCTACATTATTTTTATGCCTACCCATTCCTCTGGCAGTATGATATACGATGGTATGACCCTCTTCGTACAGTTTATTTATTTTATCAATCCTATCCTGAATAGGCATTGCTTGAGTATAGCGTGTCTCTTCAGTTTTACCAGGAACACAAATAGTCCCATCAATGTCTACAACGTATCTCATCAATATCTTGTTTGTTTAGTATGTAAGTTCCAAAGTTGGATACAGCAATAGATGCTGCTTTATTTGCATAAGGAATAGCAGTCTCTATTCTATCATATAAAAGATAGAAGTAAACCAATGCAGATAAAAAAGTGTCACCAGCACCACATACATCATAAGTGCTTACACTCTCACCTGGATATAGTTTACCTTGATACTCTGCTCCTTTGGATCCTCTGGTGATAATCAGATTTGGGTGGTCTTTATGCTCCAGATTTTCATACTCATGGTTATTGATTTTGATAAAAGCACCATCAGGCAAGAGAGTTTTCTTACTATCAATAAAGACAGGACCATCAAACCATTCTACAAGTTCAAATAACCTTTTAGATGTGACAAATCCCTTGTCATAATCAGATATGACAAGGGCATCAAATTTATCTTGTGGAAGGTCATAACCTAAAGGTCTGAGTTTTCCTTCAGTATCAACTCTCAGTATCTGCTGACTATACCTCTCATCAATATATCTGGTCTTGAAGATACTTTCTTCCTGTGTGATTGTAGTAACATCCAATCCAAATGCTTTTAGATTGTTTCTGACATTATATGCCATGCCATCAACACTTTCCCTCCTCGTATACTTGAGGATAGGAACAGGTGCCTCTGGATTCAATCTCTCACAGACACCATAGATGTATTCATCTACACAACTATCCCCTATCAATAATACTTTGAATTGTTTTTGTTGTGGCATAGTCATCTATTCTATCAAAGAATCTAAGTTCAGAAGCATAAGAAGATCCAATTACAGTCTTACCTTTCCAATCAGATCCTACAATCATTATATCAGGTCTTAGTTTTTGGATACATCTCTCCAATTCAGAATCACTATCAAACTCCATAACACAATCAACTGCCTTCAAATTCAAGAGCATAAACATCCTTTCCTTTGAATTATTGATTGGTCTTGATGGTCCTTTCTTTTCTGCAACTCTTCTATCACTATCTATAGCAACAACCAAGTATCCACCAAGAGACTTTGCATAGTTTAGAAGTTCAAGATGACCACGATGAAGGATATCAAACGTTCCGTTGACAAAGATAGTTTTCATATACTTTTCTGATTCCATTTTCTAATCCCTCATATTTGATAGGGAGGTCATTTGACTTTCCAGTATAAGGGAATACAGGATACTGACCCTCACATAAAATATCAACCTTGTAATCCCCAAGATGATTAATAATCTCAGCAATATCACTGAGCATATACTTGCGATCATAAACACAATTCACATCCTTAGGACCATCATTACCATCAAGATAATACTGAATGATTTTATAAAGGTCATCAGCAAAGATGAAATCCATCTTCCTATCTTTGATAAGTTGAATAGGTTTCTTATCAATATAACGATTGATATTGGTATTGAAGAATCTTGTAGTTTCTTCATGATGACCAAAGCATCCAAAGATACGAAGGTTTATACCTTTAGGATTATCAAGAACACGCTTTGCGATGATATACTTAGAAAACCCATATGGATCACCAGGAATCACCTTACCAAAATCTTCTGGAGATGATTCATCAACAGGAGCAGGGCGACCATAGGAGGCACCACTATCCAGATTGATAAACATATCTGTATGGTCAATATACTTATATAAATGCTCAAACATATTCAGATTGGTACGCAACACTTCCCAATCATCATCAACATCTCTATGACCACCAACAATAGCACCATGAATGATGGCATCATAATGCTGACCATCATTGAATAGTGTAGCAACCTCTTCATCAACCTCAAGACGAACTTGAGATGATCTAGGTCTAACTACCTCATATCCAGATTCTTGAATAAGAGGAATAATCTGACGACCAATAAAACCATTGCCGCCAGTAAAAAGAATCTTTTTACTTGTCATGTTTCCAACCTGCTCCTTGTCCTAAAAGTTTTTCTAATTCTTCATCCTTGATAGCATAAAAGTTTTCCTCTGAAGGAAACTTAAGGTCACGAACTTCATTTACATAATCAGTCAGTGCTGACTGAATCAATTGTCCTGCCTCACAATATCTCTTCACAAACTTGGATTTGAATTCCCAGAAGAGTCCAACCAAGTCATGCATAATAACAAGTTGGCCATCAACCTTGTCACCAGCACCAATACCATAAACAGGAATCTCAAGATTAGTAGCAATCATCTCAGCAGATTCTCTAGGCATACCTTCAAGTAAAAGGAAAGTACATCCAGCATCTTGAAGTCTCAATGCCTGGTCAAGAATAACCTTTGCCTGATCTGCTGTCTTACCTTGAACACGATATCCGCCCAGTTTGGCACGAGTATGTGGAGTCAATCCAAGATGACTCATCACCATAATACCAGCATCACAGATTGCTTTGATTCTCTCAACCATACAACCTTCAACCTTGACAGCATCCATACCTGCCTTGATAAAGTCGCCAGCATTTCTGACAGCATCTTCATTTGAAATTTGATAAGACATATAAGGCAAATCACCTACGGTAAAGGCACGACTTGAACCTCTTGCTACTGCTTTGGCAGAGCGTAGCATATCATCCATAGTTACAGGAATGGTACTCTTATATCCCAAGGTAGTCATACCAAGAGAATCGCCAACCAGAATCCAATCAACACCAGCATTATCTGCCATAAGTGCTTGTGGATAATCATAGGCAGTAACCCCAACCGTTTTTACATTATTCTGTTTTTGTTTGCGTAACTTTAGAATAGTTACCTTGTCTTTATTATCAGCAGGCATATTAGTCTAAGGGCTTGATTACCATATTATCATGAAACTCCTCTCGCGACAAGAAAGGATACATATCTTCTAAAGGTTTTGCTGTGATAGTTCCATCATCATTCTTCTTACCCATCAGAGTAGGAACGACTTCTTGCCATTTCTCACAGAATACCTCACATACAACAGGTCCATTATAGTCAAGAGTAGTGCCAATAGCACTCTCTAAACTATCAACATCAGCACTGACATACTCAATACCAAAACTATTCACAACATCTTTAATATTAGGAATAGATACTCCACTTGACTCATCAGTTCCAATCTCTCTACCTTGAAAGAACTTCTTTTGTGTAGTTCTGATAGAAAGATATCCATCATTATTCCATACAAATAGTTTAACTGGAAGATTATAGTGAGCAATAGTTTGAAGTTCTTGTAGGTTCATCATAAATGAACCATCACCAGTCACTCCAATCACATCACCATCCTTAGCAAAAGCAGCACCAATACAAGCAGGAATAGTAAATCCCATCTCTGCTTGAGAACTGGATGTGATATATCTTTGCTTATCTTTGATACTTGTTGCTTGTGAGCAAACATAGAATGCAGACCCAGCATCAGAGATTACAACATCATCATTTCTCTTTAGAGTATTCAGACAATCCATAAAGTAATAGAGGTCTACTTTTTCTGATGGATTTTCTTTCAGGCAGATTGGCCACTTCTCTTTCCATTCTTCACAAAGATAGTTCCAATCATTCTTACTACGACTAAACCAGTATAAGTCAAGAAAATCTTTAGCATCTCTATGAATGAAGCGGTCAATCTTCACAGTGTCTTTTGAATGCTCATCTTTATCAATATCAACAACAATAACTTCTGCCTCTCTGGCAAATGTTTTGTAGTTATATCCAGTTACAGGAACAGGAAGACGACAACCAATCACAAGGAGAAGATCACAGTTCTGCATGGCAAAGTTACCAGCACGAGTTCCTTTGATACCAACTCTTCCAACAAAGTTTCTATCATCTGAAGAAATAAGGTCTACACCATTGTATGAAGTCACAACAGGAATGTTTGTTGTATCAACAAAGAACTTGAAATCCTCTCTTGCCTTAGCACAATTAATACCATTTCCTGCCAGTATAAGAGGTCTCTTTGCCCTCTTGACTGCATCCTCAATACTAAAACATCCAGCACCCTGTACATCCATAGGAATATCAATCCACACAGGTCCAGGACGCCCATGAGTGGCAATGCGAATAGCATCCTTCATCACCTCATCAATCATTTCAGGGTCTTCAACCACAGTAGAATACTTTGTGATTGGTTTCACAATATCAATGATGTTTGCTTCCTGAACACCAAGATTTCTACTGCCTTCTGGTGCCATATGTGGCCTATTTACATTACCAGATACAAAAATAACAGGAACACTATCCTGCCAAGCATCTAAAAGTCCTGTAATAGCATTGGTTCCACCACATCCAGTGGTCACACAAACAGCAGCAAGACTATTCTTATACTTTGCATAAGCAACAGCACCCATAGCAGATGCTTGCTCATGATGATTACACACTGGTTTGATTTTCTCATGAGCAGCAATAGCATCATTGAGATGCATAGCACCACCACCAGTTACAAGGAAGATATGCTCACAACCTGCCTTGTAAATTTGATCAATAACGTAATCTGCTACTCTCATTTTGCAAAAGAATCAACAACTGTTCCAACATAAGCAATCATTTCTTCTGTGATAGTAGGAGAACAACCAACAAAGAAAACAAGGTCAAGAACTTTACAAGCATTAGGATAGTTCTTGTAATAGTCAAGATGACTATATCCAGGATGCATCAAGATATTACCAGCAAAGTAGTTGCGAGTTTGAACTTTATTCTCCTCCAGATGCTTTGTTAGTTTGTTTTTAGTCTCTGCACTATCACAGATGATAGGAACACCAAACCAACTTGCTTCTGCTTGGGGTAACTCATTTACACTACGAACACCAGGAATACGTTCAAAGATTTCCTGCATCAGCAACTTATTCTTACGACGAAGAGTATGAATTTCTTCTTGTTTAGTCAACTGAACTGTACCAATAGCACCTTGGAAGTCCATTGGTTTCAGATTATATCCCATCTGAGAGTAGACATACTTGTGGTCAATAATACCATCATAGTGGTCAATCCACTTATCAAACCTCTTACCACAGACACCACAAGGAAGTAGGTTTTGAGTACCAATACAATAGCAATCACGACCCCACCAAGCAATGCTACGAGCAATGTTGATAATCTCATCATCATTTGAAGAGATCATACCACCTTCACCTGTGCAGATGTGATGAGCAGGATAGAAAGAACAAGATGCAGCAATAGAATGGTCTGTTAGTAGTCTTCCATTCCACTTACTACCAAGACTATCACAGTTGTCTGAAATCAATTCAATCTTATACCTATCACAAATATCAAGAATGTCATCAAAGTTATATGGATTGGCAAGAACAGGAGATGAAAAAAGTGCTCTAGTCTTAGTAGAAATCTTGTCTTCAATCTCATCAATGTCCCAGTTGAGATCGGAGAAATCAATATCAACAAATACTGGTTTCAATCCATTCTGAACAATAGGAGCAATGGTGGTTGGAAATCCTACACAAGATACAATAATTTCATCACCATCAGACCACCCAAACCTTTTCTTCAAGGCAGCAATCATTACAAGATTAGCAGATGAACCAGAGTTCACCATCAAAGAATGCTTCTTGTTGAACTGTTTGGAAAAGTTTTTCTCAAACTTCATAACCTCTTCACCAGAAGCCAACCATTTACCATTCAACAAAGAGTTGATAGCAACACTAAGTTCTTGATTGTCCCAGTAAGGACCAGAATAATAAACAGGTTTTCCTGGTTCCCAATCTTTATTAGCAAGATAAGGAGGATTTACACCCTCAAGAAAAGATTCAATATCAACCATTTTGCACCTCATTTAAATAATCATTTACTTCATCAGAAACAACAGAAGACAACCAGTTTCTAAATCCACCAGAAGAACGATTTAGAGCACCAGCAATACTACCTCCTGCTTGATGCATCACTTTGATACACATACTTTCTTGTGTGACAGGATCGTCAAGATATAGTCTATCATCTTTTACATAGATTTGGGACCAACTTTCCCAATGATTATTAGAACTACTTCCCCAACAACTTGAGAGACCATATGAAACTCCACTACCCTGCTCATCAATAACCTTTGAGGTATAACTACTGCTATGGAAGATTTGATTTAGAGTATCATTCTCATCACCAAGACCATGAGCACAAGGATTTGTTTCTTTAATCTTTGCAGATTGTTGATTGACATCATGCCAATCTTCCCAGAAGTCTTTACTATTTGATGCAACCAATCCAGCATTGATAAAACCCTGCATTGGAATTTGAGATCCATCACCAAAAGGTTCAAGGTGAGTAATAGTAATTCCAGGATGAGACCCAGCTTTATTGAAACTATTGTTATTGCGAACACCAATCACATCAGCATCACATTCAAATAGTTCATTCATAGGACCAGTAACCACAGCATCTGCATCCAAGTGAATAACCATATCATATTCATCAATATATGGAAGACATGTTGGAGACATCATCCAAATATCACGCATCCAAGGAGAATACTTTTCATTGATTTCTTTTGTCATTGCAGTATCAACAATCACATGATCTACTTCTGGATGAAAGTATTTGATTGAGTTGGAAAGTTTTTCAACTCCCAACAAATCACGATAATCATCAGTACACCAAGTAGAAATACAAATCTTTTTATTCATCCACAATACCTACAATAAGATTTTCCAATTCATCATCAACTTCTTTAGTTACTGGCAAGAGAATGATAAATCCTTGCTTGTTATATGAGCGAACTATGTAATGAGTATCCTCAAATAGTTTCTCAATAAAATCAATTCCATCTCCACCATAGATAGACCTTTCATTCCAGTTGCCTGATTCAAAAGGACCATCTTCATAAATGCGAAGGTCATCAATCACAAAGACATCATTAGAAACATCACGTTCTTTTACAATGATTTCCAACTCATTACGAAGTGGCAATCTCTTATCAAGGTCCTGCTCATCACCATAAGATGCAAGACCAAAGTCAGCACCAGGAAAATGTGCATCCAACCAAAACAAAGTATTATTCTGTAAGGTAGGAATGATTTTGGGAATGACCTCCGAAGAGCGTCCCAGATGCCAATTTACATTGCTCAAATATTTGAAAGTAATTGTATTCTTCTCATAAATTTCAGGAATAATCTCAATGGTATGAACATTTAGATCTCCTTTGATGTTAGAAATAGAGCGAACAACTTCTGCTGCACCAGTCCCAGTCTCTACAAAGTTTTCAATATTATAAAAGTCAAGAACACTCTTGACTTGAATTGCTTCTGATAGTTGTCCCATTATTTCTTTTCTCCAATAACAATAAATGAATGGTTGAGATCTCTTTGACTACTAAAGACATTAGTATAGTCGTTATCATTCAGAAAATCAACTATCATTTCTGGAATGAAGGCATGATTATGCTTCCTATTATTCCAAGGTCTCCAATATTTTTGGTCATAGTGTGGAAGATAAAGAAACAATGTCCCACCACTTCTAATCTTTTCAGTCCAATAGAGTAAAGTCTTGATCCAATCAGGGACATGCTCTAAACAATGACTGGAAAAAATATAATCCACTTGTTCTGATGGGAGGTTATCAGCGTGCCATGGGTCATCAAAATCTAAATCAATAGCAATGGCACCAGGAAATGCCCACTCAGGTTTCATACATCCAATATCATATCCCTTGCCTTCACACACATGCTGAGCAAAAGGAATAGCAAACTGAGATGCATTACCAATTGTTTGAAACTGGGGATACACATCCCCCTTATACTCTACTACTTGCATATCATTTCATGTGGAGTGGTAAACAGATAATCAATCTCAGATTTATTCTTTTCATCATGAGCAATAATTACATACTTCTCATAAGATGTATCTAACACATCAATAAGATAGTTGATTGATGTGTTGATGGTAAAGACACTCTTTGCCTTCTCAAGAACTTTGCACCAATCAAATAAGGTAAACCCATCAATGATTTTAAGTTCTACAACAGGAAGGTCACAGTTCTCGGGTGATAAGATTTCACAATCTTTTATGTCTGTATTATAAAGATTGTTTATGAATACAAACTCAGAATCATCCTTGAGACCAAGGACATTATAATATAAATCATTTTCTTTTTCAAGATTTCTTTCAAATTGAAAATAATCTTTCCAATCTGAAAAGTCTATACCTAACATAGAATACTTAGAACTCATAATCTTACCATCATTATGAGTCATATCAGCAGTTGCAAGACTGATGAAGGCACCATTCTCTTCAATAACAGCACCAGATGCACGAAAATAAATGTCCTTCATAGGAAAGGATTGTGTTGTCATTGGAAACTGAATGTCTTTGATATATTCACCAATCCAATGAATATCAGGTCTCAATGGCCAAATGACATCATAACCTTTTTCTAACATCATTCTACCAATCTTCTGGCAGAAAAATACATCTCCAATTCCTGCTGCTTGTTTAATTACACATGGTCTCATTGAAAATAATTCTCCCAAATAAAATCTTCAAGCACTTCCATATTCTTTGCTCTTTCCAAGTTATCTTGGATTGCATCCATCTTGCTGTAATAGATGTCATCTGATACTTCAAACTCATCACTCAAAGTAATAATTCCATCAGTATTAAAGTGCTCACCAATGTCAGGAGCACCCAGATAAACAGGAATAGTTCCTGTTGCAAAACAATCTAAGATTTTTTCAGTAAAATATGTTTCATATTGACCATTCTCAATTGAAACGGAGAACATATAATCACAAAGTCCTTCCTCTTTATCAGCAATCTCATTGAACCCACGACCATAAAGGTCAACCTGATCGCCAATGCGATCTACCCACTCAAGTCTTTTTACATGACCCTCACACATCCTTTTATTAGATGCAATCATAGAAATCATCTTAGACTTCTCATAAATCTTAGGTTCCTTGATCCAAAATCCTTGTGCAGGAACCCACTTATACTTATCACCAAGTGCCAAAAGACGCTGATCGTGAGTAAAAATAGTATCATAAGTATCCTCAACCAGTTGCTGATTGGCAACAATACTTTCTACAAGTCCTTGCTTGATATACTTAGATTCAAGAAGCCAGAGATACTTAGGGCCCGTTCTATCATCACTGATGCCATCATTGATAGTGTTATCAATATAAAAGGTGGAATCACCACCATCAGTGACCCACTCAATATACTTACTTTCTTTTCCATGAACAGAATATCCTTTATTTCCATTCGTCAAATGAGTAAAAGTATTACCCACTAAGTTAAATTTCTTTTTCATTTCAGTAGATATTTTGTATTGTCAAATGGTGGAAGATCTTTATTGTTTCTAACAAATACAGAATCTCCCCATCTCTCACGTTGATATGAGTCAGACATCTCTGCAAGAGAAAAGTTTCTTTCACCTAACCATTCAACTATTGCATCATGAGATGCTCCAGTATTATTACGATCATCGTAAGAGGTTTCCAAGTCAATAACATTAATATACTTAAGATGATTTTCAAAACCTTTCAGTATTTCAAGTTCTGCTCCTTCAGCATCAATATTCAGAAAATCATATTGATTCATGTCAATATGATTCTCCTCAATAAGAGTAGATAATTTTTTAGTTGTTACTGTAACAGAACTAGTGCCAACAGGAGACAAACTTGAAGAATCATTTGCCAAGTAAAATTGTTTTTCTAAACCATCTTCACTGTAAACACACTCATTGAATGACTTATATCCACACTTATCAGCAACTGGTTTGGACATTGTTTCATAGACAAACTTATTTGCTTCCACTCCAATAACATTTTTGCCAACAAGTTTTGTATAGCAATCATGCTCAACAAAATCCCACATACCTACGTGTATGATACCTTTGATATCAACATTTATTCTCTCAAAGATACCAACGAAAACTGCAGTGGGATGATGCCAGGTAGCATATCCAGTCTCTTTACTGTAAGAAGCATATGGACCTAATTTACTCATACCGAATGGTGAAATGGGACATAGTTTGTATCACCAATCTGCGAAGAAATCCATTCATATGTCTTACGAATACCTTCCTCAAGCGTCTGAGAATAATCCCATCCCAGTTTTTCACGAATCAAATCATTGTTGGAGTTGCGTCCACGAACACCTAAAGGACCATCAATATGAAGTTTCTGAACTTCTTTACCAGCAACTCTAGCAGCAGTCTCTACCAGTTGATTAATAGTCACCATCTCCTCAGAACCAATGTTCACTGGTCCCATGAAGTCAGATTGCATCATTCGCCAAGTTGCTTCGATACATTCATCGATGTATAGGAAAGAACGAGTCTGCTCACCATCTCCCCACACCTCAATTGCACCACCTTCTGCTGGAAGATGTGCTACCTTACGACAGATTGCTGCTGGAGCTTTCTCTCTTCCTCCATCCCAGGTTCCCTCTGGTCCAAAAATATTGTGATAGCGAGCAATTCTAACAGGAATCCCGTGATTGCGATTATAAGCAAGATACAGACGTTCTGAAAAGAGTTTCTCCCATCCATATTCTGAGTCGGGGTCTGCTGGATATGCTGATTCTTCACGACAATCTGGGTTGTTGGGGTCCATTTGATTGTGCTCTGGATACATACAAGCAGATCCAGAGTAAAAAATCTTGGTAGTATTTGTGACGGTATAATCATTCAGTTCTTTTTGTGCTTCAAGAACATTTAGATTGATAGACACAGAGTTGTGCATAATGTCTGCATCGTTCTCACCCGTGAAAACAAAACCTGCACCTCCCATATCAGCAGCAAACTGATAGATCTCATCAAAAGTTTGATGATATTGCTGAGGGACAGATTGATAAAAGTTTCCAAGATAACCCTTGAATCGAATTACCCTATCTACAAAATCGCGATCTCTCAAGTCACCTTGAACAAATTCATTTGCTTGTGTAGAAGAAAATTCTGGATACTTCAGGTCAACACCACGAACCCAATACCCTTCTGAGCGAAGTCTCTTCACCATGTGACTTCCAATAAATCCACCAGCACCAAGCACCAGTGCTGTCTTTTTATATTCAGACATAGAAATAATTATTTGCCTCTTATATATGATACAAAAAAAGACCCCTGTTGTCAAGGGTCTTTATATGGTCTTTTCATGCACGCCACTTGCTCTTTGACCTGAAGCAAGAAACAGGGCGGGAGTTTCCTCCATCCGCACCACTTGCTCTTGAGAGAAGCAAGAAACTCAGAATGACATTTTTCTCTTCAATCTAGCGATCAGATCGTCAACTTTTGCTTCAAGTTCTGCAATTCTTTCAGCATCTCCACCAGAAGAATCACTAGGAGTGCTTGCTTTTTCTTCGAGTGCCTTAAGTCTTGCCTCAACTTCAACATCATATTTTGACATCGATGCACCAGTTGTAGATTTGGGTGTTGTTCCTCTTGTTGCCATTTTTATTAAAAAGTAACTCTTTTCCTATTTAGTTTTAGAGGGTCTTGTGACTCCACCACTTAGTTTTACGAACTAAGAAACGCAGGGGTCTAACGACCATCCCGACCAGGGCTAGTTTATCGACATACCGAGTCTCTGATATAGCAGGGTTTACCTGTTAACCACTTCGGATACTCTGCATCTTCCATTGCTAGAAGGCATTGGATCTGATTGTCGAACAGATAGACATCAAACCATTTTTGAGTATAATAGTTTTTTTCCTGCAATCGAAAATCAGGCATACCATTGAGTTCAATAGTACCCCTTTCAACAAAACGGAAAGAACCGCGTTCTAAAAGAACTTTCATGCCACCTCTACAGACTCAAGATCGAGAGCAACTTGTTCAATCAGAATATCATAATCATCAAGAGGGTCTCCAGAAAATACGACTCCATTGTTTTCATAATAACGACGGACCTTTTTGAGAAGTTTCGGATTCTTCACATCCAGGAAGAAGTCACCATTTACAGCACCACGAAGGGTTTGAATGTCTTTCTTGAACTTGATAGTCAGTGTCATTGTTTTGCTTGTTGACCTTAGTATTATAAGGGAATGACGGAGATCCGTCAAGTGGGGGATGCGAGGATCGAACTCGCCTTAGCCGAATTATGAGTTCGGTGCATTCACCAGATTGCTAATCCCCCTAGTAGGACCGCTGGGAGTTGAACCCAGTTCACACCGTTATAAGCAGTGGGCCTTAACCGATAGGCGACGGTCCCTCAGGATGCTTCTGAGTGGTCAGTATACATGCGTATGAGTTCATCATCCGCTGGCACCATTATTGCTTTCTCTCCATTCTCATTCTCTATACCTATTGTCTCTCCATTCTCAACTCTTTCCATCAGTGATTCCCAGTTTTCTTGCCAATGATCCACAGAATAAAATTGCATATTTGATAATATGTATAATAAAAATTTTACATTGTTGGCATTACAATAGTATAAAGATCGGGAGTTGATGTGCAGATACTTGAGACTGCTGCGCGATTTGATTTAATACTTGGTATCATACATTCAGTCCCATTGATATACATCTTATCACTGCTTTCATTCACATAAATTTGATTATCATCGACATTGGTGACATAACCGCCATCACCAAAATCAATCACAATACATTTGAATTTTTCCTTTGTATCATAAGAGAACACATCACACGTTCCATTCACTACAATATTGAAATGATTGGTATGTGAATTGACTGCAGGTGTAAAAAATAAAAATGGTGCGAGTAGATATTTCATAATCCTCCAAGTTGTGTTGGACACTTAGTGACAACAGTTGCAATTGCAAGAATTTTAATGTTATTAGACTCTTCAACCACTTTTTTGACATTCATACTTCCATACTTTTGATTTGCATCAGTATATGCTAAAAGTACAGACTTCAAAACATCATTATCCTGATTTCTATACTTACAGAAATCAATTGCAACAGAGTTCAAAAGTGTCATGAGTGTGAGTTCAATCATCTATATTCTCACACTTTTTATAGAAAACTCCATCAACATAGCAAGACTTTCCTGAAGTATAGTACTTAGTCCCTTCTTGGGGAACACTCTCACAAAGAACAATAGTATTAAAGCAGAGAGATAGAAGTCCGGGTAAGAGCGTGGTCGTCATAGATCTTTTGTTTGACAACGATACTATAACACTACTTATGTCCCTTGTCAAATGGTTCCCAGTGCTCCCATCCATATTTGTGGACAAGGTGCATACCAATAATGGGGACAAATACGAGTACGAATCCCATGACACCTAAGCACCATGGGGTATTCATCACACTTCTAACGAATAATTGAATATTACTCATCATTATCATCGTCATCATCAGGTTCGTAAAGTGGACAAGGTTCCTCAAATAAATGTTGCATTCTTAGTTGCTTAATTCTTTCTCGGAGTCCCTTGTAAAACTCCCTCTTTTCGTCGCTATCCATATGTTATGCTGGATAATCCCACTGAGTGATCATTTCTGTCTTGTGCATTGGTCCCCAAGTGTTTTCCTTGTACAGATAAGGAGCAGTGCGAATTGGGCAACTATCACCAGTACACAGAAGGTCATCAACAATCCTCCAAGATTCAATTACTTCTTCAGAATGAACAAAATGCGATTGGTCATCATTGATGGCATCATAAAGAAGTTTTTCATAACCATCCACACCCAACCAGTCAGGATAACGATGTGTCAGAGTAGCCTCTTCAACAGAATCACCAAGTCCAGGAGACTTAACATCAATGCGAATATCAAGATGAGCATGTGGTTGAAGTCTCATTACAATACGATCATTTGTTTCACCCTCAAATAGATTGAGTGGAGGTGCCTTAAGTTTGATAACTACCTCTACACATTGGAAAGGCATCTTCTTACCAGTCATAAAATGAAAAGGAACACCTTTCCATCTCCAGTTATCAATATAAAGATCACCAGCAACAAAGGTTTGTGTCATTGATTCAGGTCCTACACCCTGCTCTTCTCTATACCCCTCATATTGACCAGTAATAAGTTTTTTACCAAGTCTTGTAGCAGATAAGACTTTAGTTTTTTCTCTACGAATTTCCTTGGCATCCATCTTACAAGGTGCTTCCATAGCAACCAATGCTAGAACCTGAAGCATGTGATTCTGAAGCATATCTCTAACTACACCAGCACCATCATAATACTGAGAACGACCTTCACAACCAATGGTTTCAGTTGCAAAAATCTGAATCTCTTCTATGTACTCCCTGTTCCAAAGTGGTTCCAATAAAGTATTGCCAAAGCGGGTGGCAAGGATGTTATTAACAGTATCTTTGCCGAGATAATGATCAATGCGATAAACTTGTTTCTCGCGTAAATGCCTGCCCACCACTGACTGTAAATGATTAGCAGATTTAAGATCGTACCCAAAGGGTTTTTCAATAACAACACGCGATGTTTCTGAGTCATCCAAAAATCCTCCTTTCTTAAGGCTGATGATTGCGTTTTCATATCTCTCTGGTGGAACAGATAAAAAATAAGTTGTATCATCTGTTTCCGGTAGTCTCTGCAAACTTTCCTGGTTATCTAAATCACAAGAAATATAATCAAGAAGCAGTGTAAAATCTACAGGATAATCACCCAAAGATTCTATCCATCTACCTCTACCAGGGTCTCTTCTAGCAGCACCAGTAATACTGAATCCTTTTGGAAGAAGTCCTTTCTGCCAAAGTTTATACAGTGCTGGAATCAATTTTCTTTTACATAAATCTCCAGTGGCACCGAAGATGACTATGCCTCTAGTGAGTGGTTCAATGTGCTGTTCCATTTCCATCATAGTCGTCGGAGTCGTAGTAGTTATTTTCACCCTTTCGTATCCCGAAGTAAATTGTGGCCAATACAAAGGGTATTGCTGTCCAGATAAGTGCATCAGCTAGGTTCATTTCTTTCATTAAGACCTAAAGTTTTTAAGTATTCTATCCACCATTGTGGATCTTTTTTTCTCTTCCAGTTAGGAACTGGAAGACCCCTTTCCGAATAATATTCATATAGAGCATTATCTATAGTCTGTGCGATCTCCATATTCCTCTTCCTCTCCATCAACATCCGCATATGGATTTTCCAAGAAGGGTCCTCGTTTTCGTAAAGGTTCTCGTTTAACATAATCCTTTTCTGAATTTACAGCCTCCACCCAAACCGCAAGTTTCATAACTACAAATAAAATAATTAGTGGGAAAAAACATGCAAGTAAAATTGGTGCTTTCATTTTAGGTTTTTGTTTTTGATAGGTCCAAACAATTTACATTTGCAACAGTTGGGACCTTCACACTCCCAACCTTTATGGCAGGATTTACAACCCTTGCCACCACATTTATTACACACATCGTGAGATGATTTATCTGACATCATGTCCTCCAAACATTGCTCTCATACCGTTCAAGACTTTGTTCGCAAATCTTCCAAGTCTTCTGCTTTCAAATCTTGAGTAGAGAGCAGCAGTAATAACAGGGGCTGGAACACCGAGATCCACAGCACTGTGAACAGTCCAACGACCTTCACCACTGTCTGATACTCCCCCATCGAACTTGCTAAGTTCTCTATCGCCGCGTAATACATCAGCGGTAAGATCGAGTAACCAAGAACCAACCACGCTACCACGACGCCATAACTCAGCCACTTCAGAAACATCAATATCATATTGATAGTCTGCTGGATTATCCATTGGGGCAACTTCAGCATCGCCTTCCCTAACGTATTTTGACCCAGAATTAGCTTCATGCAGGATATTAAATCCTTCTGCGTATGCTTGCATGATTCCATATTCAACTCCATTATGAACCATTTTTACAAAATGACCTGCACCTGGTGGTCCACAATGCAACCAACCATGCTCAGAGGACGTTTCATAACTCAGAGGGTCAGTTCTGTGAGCGGAGCCAATTCCAGGAGCGAGTGCCCTAAAGATTGGAGAGCAGGCGGATACTGCATGATTTGCACCCCCAACCATAAGACAGTATCCACGCTCCAGACCATAAACTCCACCACTAGTACCACAGTCAAGATATTGGATGCCCAACTTAGCAAGCCTTTCTGCCCTGCGGCGAGAGTCCTTAAAATTGGAATTACCATGATCAATAATAATATCTCCCTCCATACAAAATTGTAATAACTCATTGAGGGTATCCTCCACTGTTTCTGCTGGCACAACCATCATAAAAACTCCAGGAGATATTCCTGTAGTGGTATCTGAATGAACTACTTGAACAAGGCTTTCCAGAGAAGCGGTATATCCACTGATATAACCCTTCTCATATTGCTCATTTGCTTTTTTAACATTGTTTCTAAATCCGTGAACTTCGTGACCAGCAGCAATGAGACGACGGGACATGCCCTCTCCCATTCTACCTAATCCAATCATTCCTACCTTCATTTCTTTTCCAAGTCCGTAGTGTATTCTGATACTGGACAACCCTTAAAGTCTTGAATCTCATCAATATATAAGAGAAACATAGTAGAAAATCCTAATAAAAAAGCAAAGAGCAACTGAGGAAAATTATAGTTTCCAATGTGAGCAGTAGGATCTGGTTTATCATCATGGGGATGAATCATCCTAGCGATCTCCTCTGAGGATCTTTTCGACTTGTCTTCTAACTCTGTCTCTTTCTTCTTGATTTTCGGTGTCTTTTCTGGAGTATCCATTTTTATTATGTATGATAAAATGCCCTTGACAAAACATAGTTGCTGCAAAAATTAATGCAAGAACTATACCTACCCACTCTATTATAATTTGATTTGTAGCCATGGCAATAACGGTGGTATTACTCCAATGAGTCGAAGGAGACCTTCAGCAAAAAGAGCAAGAACAACCCAACCAACACACATTGAAATAATCGAAGCATTACGATTGTGTTTTCGTATTGCATCATCAATCATCTCCTGCACTTCTTCTTTAGTTGTAAAATTATTCCGGGTCATTAGGAATTTTTGGTAGATTAGAAGTTCTCTCTTGCCATGTTACTCCACCATCGACACCCTTGAATGGATTTATGCAGGTTTCATCACCAAAATTATTACAAACCAAACCAGCAAGGTCTAATTCATTACCCAAATTACCAGTCCCAGACCAGTAGTGCTGACCCCCTATCCAGGTTGCTTCACACTTAGGACAAGTCTTAGTATCAGATGACGAAGATGATAGTTCATCGGTCATTCTTTTTGTACTCCTTTAAGAAACTTTGATAGTTAGCAGTATCCTTAAGAAGTCTCCTTCTAAGTTTCTGCTCCATCCACTTCATTTGGACTCTTATAATAGAATAACGGATTTGGAGGTCCATAAACTTTATAAGTCTCATGGTTTCATTATACCCGGCATATACTACTAGTGCTACAATTGTCAGCATTAGCAGATAAAACAGAGTCATTTTATATCTCCATATAAGATTATATAGAAATTATAGATTTTCATTATATTGTATCATAGTGATACATAAACGGAGAGAACAGGAATCGAACCTGCGAAGGTGTTACCCCCAGCCGCTTTCAAGGCGGTGTCCTCGACCAACCGGACTCTCTCCAAACACTTTAAGTTTCTAACGAACCTCAAAGTTCAATCTTTTTACTTTACGTCTGCGACGTTCTTCTTGATAAAGAAGT
>Ga0208162_1000456_pt1 | contig 23773 bp, 16 predicted proteins | sample CB_VirMetaG_4_FD_184539 | JGI IMG/M metagenome (GOLD analysis project Ga0208162, IMG submission 184539) | Freshwater to marine saline gradient viral communities from Chesapeake Bay - CB_1508_1M Viral MetaG (SPAdes) (version 4) | ecosystem: Environmental > Aquatic > Marine > Coastal | place: USA... | reverse complement strand
CTTGGCTGCTGCTCAAGCGGCAGAAAAATCTGGAATGTCTGGCAAAGACTTTGTAAAACAACAACGTCAACAACAGATACAAAAGGAAGCAAGTCAAACTTTTAATTATGGTATCAGAAATACCAACACTTATCGACCTCCTGCACCACCACCACAGCAAAAACAAGCACCTACTGTTGTAATCCAACAGCCAACAACCCCTTCAGGCCCCACTGGAGGTGGTACTCCATCAACAGGCGGTGGAGGAGACGGCGGTGGAGCCAGTACCGGCGGTGGCGACACCACTGGAGGAGGCGGTGGAGGAGACGGCGGTGGCGGAGGCGGTGGAGGCGGCGGTGGAGGTGGTCCTACCGTTGATCCATACGCTGAAGCACAAAAAAGGTTTGATCAGCAGATAGCTGACATGCAAGCTCGGATGGATGAGCAAGCAAAAGCTCAAGAGCGTGCAATGCAGTTGATGGTTAGTCAGTTTCAAGCTGCTCAACAAGAAGCTGCTAAAGCTGCAGAACGTCAACGTAGACAGATGCAAATTGCTCAAGCCTACGGTCAGTCTGATCCTGCTGATGTAAGATTCAGTAGGTCACGTGCTCAACGTGCTGGCATGGTTAGTGCTGGTGCAACGGGTACCTTTGGTCGTCAAGGGTTGCGCATTCGTAATCTTAATGTTTCTGCTGGTGAAAATGCAATGAATAATACAGCTGGATCCTTCGCATAATAACAATGTCTGCTAAAACTAGATATGACGTTTTATCCAGTGACCGTGCCCAGTTCTTAAACGAAGCTGAACAGGCATCTAAACTTACACTTCCTTACTTGATTCGTGGACATGAAGAACATGTCTCCGGCATGAAAAATCTTTTGACTCCTTACCAAAGCGTTGGTGCGAAAGGTGTTGTGACTCTGGCATCTAAGTTGATGCTAGCTCTCCTTCCCGTTCAAACCAGCTTCTTTAAACTACAACTTGACGAAAGTCAGTTGGGTCAAGAGATGGGACCAGAGATTAAATCTGAACTTGATTTATCTTTTGCTAAAGTCGAACGAATCATCCTTGAATCCATTGCTGCTACTGATGATCGTGTTGCTGTGCATCAAGCACTGCTTCACCTTGTTGTTGGTGGTAATGCTTTGGTATTCATGGGTCGTAAAGGGCTTAAAGTTTATCCTTTGAATCGCTTTGTTGTCGATCGTGATGGCAACGGCAACGTGATTGAAATCGTCACTAAAGAACGCATCAACAAAAAATTAGTTGAAGATAAACTTCCTGAGAATTATCTCAAGGATAGAATGGTCAGCGATAACTACGGTGACTATGATGATGAATGTGATGTGTACACACATGTTCGACGTGAGAACAATCGTTTTGTATGGCATCAAGAAGTATACGACCATGTCCTGAAGGGTTCACAAGGTAAAGCACCTGAAGGAACTAACCCATGGATCCCACTGCGGTTCAACACTGTTGATGGGGAGAACTATGGACGTGGTAGGGTTGGTCAGTTCATCGGTGACCTGAAGTCACTTGAAGCACTGACACAAGCCCTGGTTGAAGGCAGCGCAGCAGCTGCTAAGGTAGTGTTTGTGGTGAGCCCCAGCTCTACCACCAAGCCTGCTACCCTTGCTAACGCTGGTAACGGTGCTATCATCCAAGGTCGTCCTGATGACGTTGGTGTCATTCAAGTTGGTAAGACAGCTGACTTCCGCACTGCTTATGAAATGGCAGGTGTACTTGAGCGTAGACTAAGTGAAGCATTCCTGATTCTTAATGTCAGGGATAGTGAACGCACTACTGCTGAAGAAGTACGAATGACACAGATGGAACTTGAGTCACAACTCGGTGGATTATTTAGTCTATTGACTGTTGAGTTTCTTGTTCCGTATCTTAATCGTAAGTTGGATTCTGCACAGAAGTCTGGTGAGATCCCACGTCTTCCTAAGAACATCGTTAAACCTACGATTGTTGCTGGTATCAATGCACTTGGTCGCGGACAAGATCGTGATAGCTTGACACAGTTCCTTACTGTACTTGCTAACACGCTTGGACCTGAAGCCATTGGTCAATTCATTAATACTGATGAAGTGATCAAACGCTTTGCTGCTTCTCAAGGTATTGATGTACTTAACCTTGTACGTTCAATGCAAGAAGTACAACAAGAGCAAGCCAATGCAATGCAACAGCAAATGGCAATGCAACAACAACAGATGGAGGTTGATGCTATGAAGGCACCAATCAATGATCCATCTAAAAATCCAGAACTTAACCCTGGACTAATGCAACAACAACAACAACCACCTAGTTAAATATGGCTGAAGTAATGTCCATGATTCCTGACGAAACCCCAGCAGGAGAACTCAATGCTGATGAGCAAGAGTCTCTTCAGGTCGGTGAACAAATGGAACAAGAGCAAGATCAGCGTCTTGCTGGTAAATATAAAAACGCTGAAGAACTTGAGGCTGCTTACCTTGAACTTCAAAAGAAACTTGGTGAGCAACCTGAAGAAAAAACTGAAGAGTCAGAACCTGAAGACACTGGCTCTATCTTAGATCGTTTGTGGGAAGAGTCTCAAACAGAACTCACCCCTGAAACTGTTAAAGCTATTTCTGAAGCTGATCCAAGTAAGCTTGCAGAGATGTATCTTGAGTATCGTTCTCAACAAGAGTCTTCACAACAATCATCTACAATGACTGACCAAGATGTTAATGGTCTTAAAGGTCTTGTTGGTGGTGAAAAAAATTACAATGAAATGCTTGGTTGGGCAAGTCAAAACTTGTCTGAACAAGACATCGAAATGTATGATGCAGTAATGGAACTTGGTAATCCTGCTGCTGCTAGGTTTGCTATTGAAGCCCTAGCTTATCGATACCAAGAATCAAATGGTGTCGAACCTGACCTTGTTCAAGGCAAGTCTCCTGGTGTTGGTGGAGCATTCCGCAGTCAGGCTGAAGTTGTACAAGCTATGTCCGATCCTCGTTACGATAGCGACCCTGCTTATCGTCGTGACGTAATGAAAAAACTCGAACGCTCTAACATTCAATTCTGATGACAACAGTTACCAACGAACACGGACAACAAAACATTTTTGCAAAAGAACCACCCATCATTATGGAAAACATCACTGTGACACACAATGAAAAAGCTGAGCAGCTTAACGGTCGTCTTGCTATGCTGGGCGTCATGGCTGCTCTGGGCGCTTACGCTCTAACTGGTCAAATTATCCCTGGAGTTTGGTAATGCCACAAGGTAAAGGTACTTACGGTACGCAAAAAGGTCGTCCCCCTAAAAAAGGGTCTAAAAAGTAATGGCTAAACAAGGTCTTTACGCTAACATCCACGCAAAACGATTGCGTATTAAACAAGGCTCTGGAGAAAAGATGCGTAAGCCCGGCAGTGCTGGTGCTCCTACTGCAGCTAACTTCAAACGAGCAGCTAAAACTGCTAAGAAAAAATGATTACTTGCCCAGATTGCACGCCAGCACAACAGTATGTGTTAGAGCAACTGCAGACTCGTGCTGAAGTGACTGACAAAACTGCCCTGGCTGTGATCATGGGCAACATAGAACAAGAGTCCAACTTCCGCCCTAAGGTATGTGAGGGTGGGGCCATCGTGCCCTACGATCAGTGCCTTCGTGGTGGCTATGGGCTCATTCAATGGACCTCCCAACATCGTTATGATGGCTTGGGAACGTTCTGCAAACAATGGCGTTGTGACCCATCCTCGTTGGAGGGGCAAACACGCTACATGATTAATGAGATGGAGTTCAGAGATGATCTCCATGCATTTCAAACTAAACATCAAACCCTTGATTACTATATGCACCATGCCTGGTATTGGCTAGGTTGGGGTATTCATGGTAATCGCACACAGTACACTTATTCTTTTTTAAACAAACTACAATGAAATTTCTTGCTATCCTCCCTGTCGTTGCTCTCTCTGCAACCCCTGCACTTGCTGGTCCTTATGTGAACATTGAAGCTAACTCTGGTTTCACTGGTTCTGATTATAATGGTACTGTGATTGACAACCACATTGGTTACGAAGGTTCTAACTGGTACATCCAAGGTGGTCCTTCTATTGTATCTCCCGATGGTGGTGAGTCTGAAGTGGAACTGTCTGGTAAAGTTGGTGGTTCTGTCCCCCTGTCTGAGAAGCTGGGTGCTTATGGTGAGCTGTCGTTTATCACTGGTGACGACAACAATGGTTATGGTACTAAAGTTGGTGTGAAGTACAGCTTCTAATTTAATTTGTGGTGGGTGGGTCGGTATTATTTAACACAACTAAAACATTTTTATGGCTGCTTCTGTACTTACTCGGCAGAGGGATACCTGGGAAGAGTTTTGTTCCTGGGTTACCTCTACCAATAACCGTCTTTATGTAGGTTGGTTTGGGACACTGATGATTCCGTGTCTCCTTGCCGCCACCACCTGTTTTATTCTTGCTTTCATTGCTGCACCTCCTGTAGACATTGATGGCATCCGTGAACCAGTCTCCGGATCTCTACTCTATGGTAACAACATCATCTCTGGTGCCGTCGTGCCTAGCAGTAACGCAATTGGACTACATTTGTACCCGATCTGGGAAGCCAATACCCTTGAAGAATGGCTCTACAATGGCGGACCTTATCAGCTCGTCGTGTTCCACTTCCTTATCGGTATCTTCTCTTACTTGGGACGAGAATGGGAACTTTCGTACCGACTTGGGATGAGGCCTTGGATCTTTGTTGCTTACTCTGCCCCCGTGGCTGCAGCGACTGCAGTCTTCCTTGTCTATCCATTTGGACAAGGTTCTTTTTCTGATGGGATGCCTCTTGGCATTTCCGGTACGTTCAACTTCATGTTGGTCTTCCAAGCTGAACATAATATTCTTATGCATCCTTTCCATATGCTTGGTGTTGCCGGCGTATTTGGTGGGGCTCTGTTCTCAGCTATGCATGGTAGTCTTGTCACCAGTTCTTTGGTGCGTGAGACAACTGAAAATGAAAGCCAAAACTATGGCTACAAGTTCGGTCAGGAGGAGGAGACTTATAACATTGTTGCTGCGCATGGTTACTTTGGCAGACTTATCTTCCAATATGCGTCGTTTAATAATAGTCGTTCTCTTCATTTCTTCCTTGCCGCTTGGCCCGTCCTGGGGATTTGGTTCACTTCTCTTGGCGTTAGCACTATGGCGTTTAACTTGAATGGATTCAACTTTAATCAATCTATTATTGATCGTCAAGGTCATACCATTAATACTTGGGCTGACATTCTTAACCGTGCTAACCTTGGTTTTGAAGTAATGCATGAACGTAATGCGCACAACTTCCCTCTTGATCTTGCAGCTGCATCTACTACTGAAGTAGCTCTTACTGCCCCTACTATTGGTTAATTAATTCGTACGTTCAGTTGCAGCTACGCTGCTTCCGCATGTTGCCTAGTCATGGAACGGGGACTAGGTTTATTTTGTACGAACCATGTCTATTAATCTCATTCGTTTCCTTGATAATCAGCGCAAGCGTGCTGAGCGTTATCGTGTTGATACGCTCCGCTATCGCGGTGTTGAGTACAAGAAGTAATCTGGTGACTTAGTGCGTGCTTAACGCGCACTGGGAGGGGTTCGATTCCCCTCCTTACTTATTTGGCATTGGCCCTTACGAGGACACCCTTTGCCGAACCGGTTTGGTAAAAGACCTTTAAATTTTTACCACAAAAATTTTTATATATCAAACGTTTGGTAGTCTTTTATATTTAATTATTTATTACTACAATGGCATTTCAATCTTCTGTTAACCCTACTCAGCTTACTCAGCTGGGTCAGGCTAACCTTACGGGTGATACCCGTGCTCTGTATCTCAAGCTTTTTAGCGGTGAGATGTTCAAAGGATTCCAGTACAATACTATTGCTCGGGATCTGATCATGAAGCGTACCCTGAAGAACGGCAAATCTCTGCAGTTCATCTACACGGGTCGTACAAAGTCTGAGTTCCATACTCCTGGAAACAGCATCCTGGGTGATAGCAACGGTGCACCCCCGGTGGCTGAGAAGACCATCACTATTGATGACCTTCTGATCAGCTCCGCATTCGTGTATGAACTGGACGAAGTCCTGGCTCATTACGACCTCCGTTCTGAGATCAGCCGTAAGATCGGCTATGCTCTGGCTGAGAAGTATGACCGTCTTGCATTCCGTGCTATTGCTCGTGGTGCACGTGCTGCCTCTCCTGTGTCTGCTACTGGCTACGTTGAGCCCGGTGGTACTCAGATTCGTGTTGGTTCTACCACTAACGATTCTGACGCTTATGTGGCTGCTAACCTTGTGTCTGCATTCTATGATGCTGCCGCTGCTCTGGATGAAAAGGGTGTGTCTTCCGACGGTCGTGTGGCTGTCCTGAACCCCCGTCAATACTATGAACTGATCCAAGCTGTCGGTTCTAACGGTCTTGTGAACCGTGATGTTCAAGGTACCGCACTGCAAAGTGGTCAGGGTATCGTGGAGATCGCTGGTATCAAGATTTACAAGTCCATGAACATTCCGTTCCTGGGTAAATATGGTACTGCTTATGGTGGTACTACTGGTGTGACCGCTCCTGCTAACACCGGTTCTTTCGTTGGTGAAGCCCTGGAGAACGCCTCTGACGCTTCTACTGGTATCAACAATGATTATGGTACTGCTGCTGAAGTTGGTGCCAAGTCCTGTGGTCTGATCTTCCAAAAGGAAGCCGCCGGTATGGTGGAAGCAATTGGTCCCCAGGTCCAAGTGACCAGCGGCGACGTGTCCGTTATCTATCAAGGTGATGTGATGCTGGGTCGTCTGGCTTGCGGTTGTGATTACCTCAACCCTGCTGCAGCCGTTGAGCTGTACGTTGGTGCTACTGCACCTACTGCATTCTGATCCTTTTTTTGGGGGCTCCTTCGGGGGCTCCTTTTTTTTAATTTCTTATTGAGAATGATAATCAATGGCTTTTCCTACCACTAATGCAACACAGGAACTACCTGCTGTTAATCAAATCTTGCAATCATGTGGGCAAGCGCCTGTCACTACCCTAGATCAAACCAACCCGGACGTTGCGATTGCCTATGGGACTTTGTTAGAAGTCTCTCGGGAAGTACAGGCGGAAGGTTGGTCATTTAATCGGGAACTTAACTATGAAATGATTCCTGATAATAACAACGAAATCCAAATTCCTAACAACGTACTCCAAATTGACCTATCATCTAACCCTAATAATATGAGTTATGATGTCGTAAGGCGTAATGGTAAACTATACGACAAGATCAGCCATTCCTATGATTGGGCTGAAGGTAAAAATAATGTAGCATGTGATATTACCTGGTTGTTTGACTGGGTTGATCTCCCTACAGCTGTTCAAGATTACATTACTGCACGAGCTGCAGCTATTGTATCTAGTCGTATTGTTGGTGATCCTAACCAATACCAAATCCTTCAACAAAAAGAAGCTTATCTTAGGTCTAATCTTGTTGAGTATGAGTGCAATCAAGGTGATTATACTTTCTTCGGTCATAGCGGAGAGACTAATAATTACCAATCTTACAAACCGTTCCACGCGCTTTATAGGTAATGCCAGCAGTAACTCAACGAATCACAAATTATTTAGGTGGGGTATCAAAACAATCAGACGATAGAATACTACCAGGTCAAGTACGTGAGTGTTATAATGGCTATCCTGACCCCACCTTTGGATTAACTAAAAGACCTGGATTTAAACATGTTCTAAATCTTGGAACTGGTACCACTTATGATGACGGTAAATGGTTCTACATCAACAGAGATGATGATGAAGAATATATTGGTGTCATTAAAGGTACAAGTATTAGTATTTGGAACGCACAAAGTGGTGCTACTTGTACTGTTAGTTATCCTGATGGAACTGGTTACTTAAATGGTACTAAAGATAATTACAAAATTATCACAGTACAAGACACTTCTATTATTATTAACACTAACACAACAGTTACAGTAACAGCTGCACCTTCTTACACACCAAACCGTAAAGCTAGTGTTGTGCTTAAGCAGTATGGTGATTCTGAAACTTACTCTATTGATGTTGTGATTGGGGGTACAACATATTCTGCTACTTATAATACCAGCTCTTCTGATGATGTTAACTCAGTGCTTACTGATTTGGAAAGTGATCTAAGTGGTACTCCTGGTCTTACAATTACACGTTTAAGCAACTCTTTAGAACTAGAATGTACTTCTGATATGGAGGTACAGGCGGAAGGTGGTATTACTAACACATATCTAGTTGCACTAGAGGATGAAGTAGCTGATGTTTCTGATCTTCCAGATAAATCACTTCAAGGTCGTATTTTAAAAATCGTCAACACTGGCGCTGCTGAAGACGATTATTGGGTTAAATTTGTAGCACACGATGGTGTAAGCGGTGAAGGTTATTGGGAAGAAACAGTTGATCCTTCTGTATCTACTGGTTTCAATAATTCTACAATGCCTCATGAGCTTGTTAATACAGCCTTGAATACCTTTGTCTTCCGTCAAATTGATTACGAAGATCGATTGGTTGGTGATGATACTACCAACCCACAACCTAAGTTTGTAGATAACAAAATTACTGCTGGTTTCTTCCATAACAATCGTCTTGGATTTTTATCTAAAGATAATGTAATCATGAGCAGGTCTGGGGATTTTTATAATTTCTACGTTAAGACTGCACAAACTTCTATTGATAGTGATCCTATTGATATTAGCTGCTCTTCTACGAGACCTACTGCACTTCATGCTGTGATTCCTACAGCACAAGGTGTAATCCTGTTCTCTGCAGATCAGCAGTTTATCATGTTCTCTGACACTGGTGTGTTAACACCATCACTAACTACCATCAGAACTATCTCTAACTATGAGGTAGATAAAAACATTTACCCTGTTGACGTCGGTACTAACATTAATTTTGTCAGCAAAACACCTGGGTATTCACGTGTGTTTGGTATGGTAACTAGGGGTCAACAAGAGAACCCTCAGGTACTAGACATCAGTCGTGTGGTTAAAGAATGGGTTAGCCCAGATATTGATTCAATGATTGCTAGTCCTCAAAACTCGTTGATTGCGTTGAGTGGTCAAGACTCAAATGAAGTGTTCTTATTCCGTTATTATAATGATGGGGAGAAGAACTTGATGGAGTCTTGGGTTAGTTGGTTGATGCCAGGTACTGTACAGTTCTTAGCTACTAATACTGATGACATGTATGCTGTTACCAAACAAGGTAACCAGTTTACCATCAGTAAAGCAGCTTTAAGTCAGTCACCAGAAGAAGCTATTATTGTTAATAACCAAGGTCAACGTGTTAACCCATGTGTAGACTTGTATGCAACTGCTTCTAGCGTTACGTATGATGCTGCTACAAAGACAACTAAGTGCTACTTACCTTATAATGATGTGTCGTCATTGACACCTATTATTGTTATTAAAGGTACTACACAAACAGGTTCATTTGTTGAATCTGGTTTTACTGTAACTCCTGAACGTGGTACAGATGGTACAGGTGATTACTTCAGCATTACTAATAAAGACTTAACTAGCGTAGCTTCTGATGTTGTCGTTGGTTTTAAGTATAACTTTGATGTTGAACTACCACGTACTTATTTCCGTCCACAAAAGGTTGATGCAGATTTTACTGCTAACCTTACTATTGCACGTATGAAGTTCTCTGTCGGTTTGTCCGGTATGATGAGCTTTAAACTACAGCAAACAGGTAGGTTACCTTATGAACTTAAGTTTACTGGTGATGGTTCTACCACTACCTATACGTTTAACAAACGTGACCTTGATTATGTAGATAGGTCTGACGTTAAGGTAAGTGTTAATGGTATTGCAAACACTGATTTTAGTTTCACTAACGACACAACTATTGTGTTTGACACTGCTCCTGCTAATAATGCGGAAATTAAATTCTACATTAAAGAGTGGTTTAGCATCCAACCCACTATTGAAGCTAACACCTATCTAGCCAATGATGTACCGCTAGATACAGAGAATGTATTTATTCTTCCTATTCATCAACGTACTGAAAATTTTAGAGTAAGAATGTTTAACAATTCACCGTTCCCAGTTGCAGTTAATGCGATGATGTGGGAAGGACAATATACACCTCGTTTCTATAGGAGGGTCTGAGTATGGCGTTTCCGTGGGCAACTCTTGCTATACAAGCTGCTACTACCGGTTTAAGTATTCTTTCTGGTAATGCGCAAGCAGCTGCACAAGGTAGACAACGAAGAAGGCAAGAAAAAAAAGAGTGGAACTACGCTCAAGACTTACACCATTTTGAAAAAAACGAAATTGACCGAGTTTTTGAGCATCAAGTAAAATCCCTTGAGATTCAAAAACAAAACGATGCTAACAATCGTCAATTTCAAATAGATAATCTCAATCAACAACGCGATTACCAAATGGGTATTCGTGATTTTGAGTTTGATCAAGCAATGCGAGTGTACGACTCTCAGATGGGGACGTTTACACAGCAGCGTGAATTTAATGAGATTGCTGAACAAATGGCAATGGGTCAGCAAGATCGGAAGAAATACGAAGATCTAGTTGGGATGGAGTTTGATAAAGCTCAGACTCTTCTTAATTATACTTCCGCTACTGCTGGACTTAATTTAAAAAAAGCCAGTGCCAAAGCGAGTGCTGATATTCAACTTGGTAAATTACAAGATACCACATATCTTGCTATGGATGCTGCTAAAACTAAAACAGCATTTGGCAAGCGTCAAGCAAACATCGAAGCACTTAAAGCAAGTGGTCAATTGTCTGCACGCGGTGGAGCTGGTGTATCAGCTGGTAAAGCACAACAGGGTATTCAAGCTGAACTTGGCGCAGCTAAGGCACAGATGTCTAAGCAATTAGTTATGCAGCAACGTGAAGCCATGACTAACATGGTTTATAATCAACGTGCTATTGTCAACCAACTGCTTACTACAGAAGCTGATGCTGATCTTAATCTTGCTAATTTAAATTATCAACTTGATTTAGACCAAGCTAAGATGGACATCAGTCGTGATAATCTTTTGGCTAATGATAAGCTTATTCGTGACCGTATTAAGATGCAGCGTAAGCAAGCTGATATTAATAATGAAGCACGTAAGCCCCTTGAACCTCAGAAGACCCCACCAATTCCTGAAGTCATTGAGCCTCCTATTCCGCAATATCCTGAAATATTTAAACCAAGTGATCCGGTTGCACCTGTAAAGGGAGTAGGATATTCTTCTGGAAATCCTTATAGCAATTTAGGACAAGCTGTCAGTGGGCTTAGTAGTTTTGTTGGATCCGATTCATTCCAAAACTTCTTGACCCAGCAAATGACACCTAAGTATGGAGCAACTGTTGCAAGTCCAACAGGGTTTAATTTAGGTGGTTTTGGTGCTCTTGATAATACTATTCCTGGAGGTAGTTTTCCAAATCCAACAGGGTTTAATTTAAATAATTATCCAGTAATGAGTGGGACAAATTTATCCGCTTCTAATATTGCTTAATCCTTATGGCACAATATAAAAGCTTTGCACCCCAAGGAAGTTTTAGTGACTTCCAAATGACTGCACCTGATCAGTCTGCAAAGATCGAACGTGAAGCTGCACGTCAACTGCGTGGTATGCAGGCTGCACAGTCTTTTACTGAAAAGAATCAGGAAATTATTGGGCAAGCTATGCGGGCAGCCCAAGCAACTGAACAACAAATACGTGATCAAAATTTTAAGTCTGAGACTGAGTACCGTCGTGCTTATCGTAAAGCAGAAGAGCGAAACTATCGGACTGAAATTGAAAACGATGCTAATGCTGCTAAAGCGCAACAACAAGCATTTAAAGATCTTAGTGCATTCTCTGAGACCGCATTTAAGCTTTATGGTCAGATTGATCAAACAGTTAAAAAGGCTGAGTTTGGTGTTAAACACAAGCTCGCCTTGGATGCTGGTTTAGACCTTGAAGACCTCGCTTCTTTGCGTGGTATTGAAGATAAGTTGGATAGATCACAATTCAACCAACTTGCGTTTATCCAACAAAAAATTAAAGAAGGAGCTAGTTCCACTCAAATTAGTGCGCTTTATGAAGTGTTTAAACGGAGTGGTTCTAATCAATGGTATGAGATGAAAGGTCTCTACCAAAACTCTGTACTTGGTCATGATGTTGCTTTACGTGCTCATGTTGAGTCAATGTTTGAAGATGGTGCTACACCTAGTGATGCACAAATCAAAGCAAGCATTGAAGCTTTTAATGTTAGGTACATTGAAACTAAACTCGCTGGAGCACGTCCAGAGATCTTAGAAAGCTCTGGTGTCTACACTAAAATTCGTAACAATAGCAACACTTTAATCAACTCGTTTAGTAAGCAAGCTGCTAAAGAACGTGAAGAACAAATTAAAATTGATAAGTACACTACTTTAAACACTAAGTTTTTTGAAAATCGAGACGTAAATGCTATAATTAATGAATTACAAGCTAACCCTAGTGCCGATAATCGTAAGGATATTCTTGGCTGGGCGGTGCAAAGTTTACGTTCTAATTCTATTACTATTGATGAAGCGAGAGCTATTTTAAATGGTAAGATTAAAGTTGGTAACAATGAAACTACGGTTGCTAAACAGTACAACGGGTTTACTGAAGTTACTGAATTGCAAGAAGCTATTGAAAGTAGGCGGAAGCAGAATAACGTTAACTTTAGAGAAGAAGAAGCTCTACGAAAGGCAGAAGTAAATGCTCAATCTACCGACACACTTAACGAGAAGTTGGATGCTCAAGGTTTTGTTACAAAAGAAGATCTAGAGGCTGAGCGTGATTATTTACTTCAAAATGGTGGTGATGTAACCTCTATTGACAAGTTTTTAAACTATGAAGCTGACGTAATAGCTTCACGTGCTGTTGATTCCAATTGGCAAAATAGGTATGAAAAAACAGGCTTACTTCCTACAATAGATGAGATTAACAACTTTACTAAGCTTGACGCTGGTGTTCGTAGTAAATGGTTGAAAATTATTAAGGATCGTAACCAGATCGCACCTCAAATTAAAGAGCATGAAAAAGCAATTCGTGATCAAGTAAAAGCAGCTCCTCAAATCCAAGCACTTGGTAGTGCTGCAGCTAGTGGTACTGTTTCTATCATGCAAACACGGATGATTCAGGAGTATAAAAGACTTTTGAGGACTACAGATCCTGATGCAGCACTTGCTATTATTATTGATAAGATCCAAAAAATTCAAGCAGACCCAGCAGCATTTGATTCAAAAGGCAACTATACTACTATTATGAATGAGCTAGCTTCTGATAGAGCTAGAGGTGAAGTAGATGCTGCAGCTTTAAATGCCGCTATTGATGTTATTAAAACAACACCAACAACCCGTAAAGATTTTAAAGAATTAGCTTCTGCTATGGGAGCTTCTGTTGTTTATAGTGATTTAGACAATTTAATGAGCGGTAGACCTACAAGTGCTTTGTTTAATAATGTAGCTAACAAGCTTAATATGTCCCCTTATGAGCTTGCAAAGGTACTTGATAAAGCTGGTAGACATGATGTTATAAAAGGTCCACTAGTGGCACAATGGGATAAAATTATCCGACAAAGTGCAGAATCAAACAAAGGTAAACGCCTTCGTAATACAAACCGTGAAGTTGTAGAAAGGACTCATCGGGCTAATACACTGCTAAATCGTAGTGGTGCTAAAGCTCCTAAACGTAGTAGTTTTGGGAGATCAATTTCAAAAAATGAAGCTGCTTTTATCCAAATGGTAAGGTTTGTTGAAGGTACTTCTGGACCTAATGGTTATAATACAGTGTATGGTGGAGCAGTTGTACCACAGCTAACTAAATTTACACTTGGTGAATTGTATGACGCAATTAAACTCGGTGGAACTGATGCTATTCCTGACCGTCTTGGCGGCGGTAAAATCCCATTCAAAAAAGATCGACACAATTCCTCGGCTTCAGGTGCTTTACAGCTAATGCCTGAAACATTAAGAGGTTTTGTCGAACGTGGTGGTTACAGCTGGGATACTGTTTTTAATCCTGAAATACAAGACGATATGTTCATAGATCTTGCTAGGCAAGCTGGTGTTGATTTTGAAAACATGAACGTAGACCAAATACGTAAAGCTGGTCGTGTTTGGGCAGGACTAACACCTCACTATGGGCAAACTAACAGAACAGCAGAACAATCTTTAGATATTTATAATAGATTTTTAAACCAGTAAATTAGGTTAATTACTAATGAACGATTATGATGAGCAGCTTTTGGAGGGTACGCCCGATCTAACACCAGAGGAACTTGCATTACTTGAGGCTGAACAAGCTGAACTGCAAACTTATCTGGAGCCAGAACAAACCCAAGAGCCTGCAACCCCACAGGTGTCTCAACCAACAGCTACGGCTGGAGGTCAGCAGGCACCTCCTGAACAACCACAAACAGGTCCATACAGGACTGAAACAGGTGACATTGATTTAGAGAAGATGCGTCGTGAAGGCGCTGAATTTGACATGATGGGTCTTGCCGGTGTGTCAGATTTTGTGCTTGATGCTCTTAATCTTCTTCCTGGTGTTGACCTACCAAAAGTACCTAAGTTTGAAAACGAAGTAGCACAAAGCTCTCGGGAGATCATGTCTGTTGTTATCCCGACTGTAGCACTAGGTGCTGGTGGTACCTCTGCGCTTACAGGTGCAGCAGGTCAACTAGGTACAACAACAAGGGTTGGTAAGTTTTTGAATGATCCTCTTGTACGACGACTTGGTACTGTAGCATTCAGTGCAGGTGCTGGTGCAGCTGTTGACTACACAGTTGAATTTAACCAAGAGGATGATAACCTTACTGGTGTACTTCGTAAAACTTATCCACGTTACTTTGGTTGGTTGCCAGAAAACCTAGCTACACTAGATGGAGACAGCCCTGAAGTTAAACGTGCAAAGAATGTACTTGAAGGTACGTATCTAGGACTTGGTACAGATATGCTACTTGGTCTTAATAAACTATTCCGTGGTCGGGGTGGTTTTGCCAAGGGTGCAGCAATCCCTGAAACTGAAAAGGCAGGTCAATACTTCAGTCGTAATGTTGAACCTGAAGGTGATGTAGATGATGTTGTAGAAGCAGCAGCCGCTGCACGTTCTGATTCTTTGGATGAGATCGGTAACTATAACCTATCTAAACGTGTTGTAGAAACTGAAGTGCCTGTAAGTGGTAGGGACTATTACATTGATTCAATGTCAGCCCGTGCTACAACTATATCGCCTGAAGAAGCTAGAGTCCTTTATTCCGACGCATGGGATAACATGGATGAGGCTACTCGTAAAGGGTTTGATGATTTGGCAGCAGAAAGTGGGTTGACTACAATTCAACGTAATGTTGATATTTCTGAACCTATCTTTGGTTACCATGATCTTTATGGTTATCAGGAGATGGGTGTACGTTCTGTAGATGATCTTGGTATTGTTGGTGCTTCTATTGATGCAGCACGCATCGCCAGTAACTCAGATACTATTTATGGTCGTCTTGGTAATGCTGTATCTGAAGGTGCTCTTAAGTTTAGCTTGGAGAATGTTGACAATCAACTGACTGTACAAAAAGGTCTTGCTGATGTATTGACTGCAGCAGATGATTATGGTTATCGTTCTGCTTCTGGACTTGATCTAAGTAGTGCTGACATTAAAGATGCAGGTGAGCGTCTTGCTGCTACATTTTATGAAATGGATGTACAAGCACTACGTACACAACTCCCTGACTTGTCTGATGTTAAACCCACTGGTCTTACAGTTCTATCTGATGATGCTTATAAAGGTGTTGTCGGTGCTTTGAAGAAGTACATGGATGACTTTGCTAACATGGATTACATGAAGGCACAAGCTTATGTAGGTACTTCATTTGGCGGGCAGATCTCTGACATGGCTCAGGGTATGCGTCTTACTGAAGGTACACCAGCTATTGAACGTGCAACAGAACAAATCCTTGATAGGATGGAGTTCTTAATGGTTCAAAAGAACATGGCTTCTTACACCAAGAATAAGTCTAATAAGATGATGAACTTGTTCAATAAACTCACTACTGGTGAGGCATTGGACGTTAAAGAAGCTAAACGTATTGAACGTGCTATTCGTGGTGAAGTAGATCAAACTGCTGCTGCATTGGCTAAAGTAAAAGAAGAAGCTAGGTTTACTATTGATAACCTACGAGAGATCAGTCAGACAGAACCTGAGATGTTACGTCCGCTGATGCTGGCGTATGAGATGACTGATGGTAATATCTCTACTATTACCAAACTTAACAATTATCTTAAGCAATCAACAGCTACTCTTAGTAAAGCTTTTATTGATGGTCAACCAGAGATCCCTTCTGTAATCCTTAAGGGTTTCTACTCTAATGTTTATAACTCTACATTGAGTGCTTTTGGTACACCAATTCGTGCTGGACTTTCTAACACTGTACAACTTATTGAAAAACCACTACGTGTGATGGCAGGTGGTCTACTTAATGGAGATTTAAAGACTGTTCGACGTGGATGGTATCAATATAGTAGTGTTGTTGAATCACTACAAGAATCGTTTGAATACATGAAACAAGTGTTCAAGCGTTCTGGTATGGATCCTAATATTATTGAAGCACGGGAAGACTACGGGGTAGCTTCACGACAACTTGAACTTATCAATGCATTTGCTGATGCTAAAGCAGCTCAAGGTGAATATGGTCCTCAGTTTATGGCAGAAGTTGCTAATAACATGAATGACCTCGCTAATCATCCTTGGTTACGTTTTGGTAATCGTGCTATGCAAGCTATGGACGGGTTTACCCAGTCTATGGTTGCTATGTCTGAAGCAAAGGGTAGGGTATTTGATGACCTAACTAAAGGTGGTAAGTTACCATTTGATGAGAAAGTAGGTAATGAGCTGTACCGTAAGGTATATGATAAGATGTTTGACGCTGATGGTATTATTACTGATTCAGCAGTTAAAGCAACTAGTGGTGAAATCTCATTGAATCTGGATACCGCAGCTAGCAATGCGTTGTCTAATTTGATTAATTATGCACCTATTTTGAAGCCATTTCTTCTGTTTACCAAAACACCTATTAATGAACTGAAGCTTGCTGCTTCTTATAATCCACTTGGTCTTTTTGTTAAAGACTTTAGTGCGTTTAGACGTGAGTTTGACGACATGCCTTTTGAGGAAGTTGAAACTCTACTTGCATCACGTGGTATTGAAGTAAACCCAATTACTGCACGTGCTAAATATAATGAGATTCGTGCTGACTTGAAGGGTCGTAAAGCTTTTGGTGCTTTAGCAGTGACTGGTGCGGTTTCGTTGTTCCTTAATGACCGCATCACTGGCAATGGTCTTTATGATAAGCAAAAACAAGCACTAAGACGTAATGCTGATTGGAAACCACGTTCTATCCGTCTTCCTGGTGGTGAGTGGGTAAGTTACGATAACCTTGGACCTATTACTAGTTGGTTGTCTACTACTGTTGACATCATGGATAATGGTTTAGATTTTGGTTTATCTGCTGCAGCTGGTGCATCAAGTGCTGGTGCTTTGGCGCCAAATGAACTTGGTGAAAACCTACATAAGATGGGTTTTGTACTTAGTTCTGCTATTACAGATAAGACAGGACTTGCAGGTCTTGAGCCATTGATGGATATCCTTAATGGTAACCCTAATGCTCTTGCTAAATGGTCTTCTAGTTTCTTGACTAGTGCTGCTGTACCTGGATCTAGTCAGCTTGCAGAGATCTCACGTCTAATGGACCCTGGTCTAAAGGAAGTTGAGATGAATGTGATTGATTTGGTTCGTAACAGGATGCCTGGTCTTAAATCAACACTACCAGCCACATACGATTGGATTGATGGTGGTGAGGTGGGTGTACCTGATAATATCTTTGCACGCATCTGGAACACGTACATGCCTTGGAAAGTTAACGGTAAGATTAGTCCAGAAAAGCAATTCCTAATGGATATTGAGTATGATGCACGTCCTACTCTATCTACTGATGGTAATGGTGTTAGATTGACTGCTGAAGAACGCTCTGAAATCACTAATATCATTGGACGTGATGAGCTGTTTAAAACTGGTATTAAGCGGGTAATGCAAACTAAAGAGGCTAAAGCTTTCCGTAAACGTTACCAAGAAGCTGTTGCTAATGGACTTGATCCTGATCTTAGTACATTTGAAATGGTGCATATTGAATTGGACCGTGAACTACGTAATGCTATGAAGATGGCTAGGGCAGCTTCACCACATCAAGAAGAAATTGCACGTCGTTCTTACATCCAAGAAACTACTGCACAATATCTACGCCAAGGTGATCAAGAAGGTGCACAACGCTTCCTTGATTACATGAAGCAATTCTCTTATTAAAAATGGCAATTACACAAAATACTTATACAGGGGACGGGTCTACCGTCCTCTTTTCTTTTACATTTGAATATATCGCTGAGTCTGACATTAAGATCACTCTTAATGGGGCTTCTACAACTGCATACACACTTGCCAATGCCACCACTGTTCAATTTAATACTGCTCCTGCTAATGGTGTAGAGATCCGTATTTATCGTGATACGGACATTGATACTCTTAGTGCTACATTTTTTCCAGGATCTGCTGTTAAAGCAGAAGACTTGAATAATAACTTCACTCAGAACAACTACGCTGTTCAAGAGATTGCTAACAATACTTGGGACACAGGTACTGAAACCATTAAGTCAAATGAAACCTGGACTGATTCTGATGGATTGATTGCTACTACTTCTGCATCTAGTCAACGGTTTAATACCCTTGTTCAAGCTGGTGTACCTGCTAGTAGTGGGTATCAAACTGGTAAGACCTGGTTGCAGAATGACAGTGATCTTACATTTTCTGTTTATGATGGTACTAATTGGCTTGCTGTGGCTTCTGGTGGTGCCTTCATTAACCAACCCAAGGTTGTTTATGTAGATGCTTCAAGTGGTAGTGATGCTAATGATGGGCACCGTATTAGCCGTCCGAAGAGGAGCATTAAAGCAGCTGTTGAACAGATCAACGCTGATGCTACCTATGGTGATGGTAGCGTTGTTGTAGTGGCTCCTGGGGTCTATCAAGAGGTTGCTCCGATTGACATTGAACGTCCTAATGTATCAATTATCGGTCAATCATTACGTAGCTGTATTGTACATCCGACTTCTGCTACTGAAGAAAATTCACTGTTTCGGGTTAATAGTGGTTCTTACCTTCAGAACTTGACATTTACTGGTGTTAAGGCTAGTGGTATTGCTGGTAACGCTGTCGATCCTGAACTACCAGTAAATCAAGGTTGGAACGTTTCGTTCTATCCTGGTGCAACAATTTATAAATCACCGTACATCCAAAACTGCACCAACTTCTCTGATTCGGAGATTGATAACGATAACTTGGATGTAATCACCCCTGCTGGTGGTGCTGCTGGTGATATTGATTCTTCTCCAACTGGCGGTGGTTTGTTGGTTGATGGCTCTGTTGTCAATAGTGCTAGTCCGTTGCGGTCTATGGTGTGTGATAGCTACACCCATGTTGGACTTAATGGACCTGGTATTCTTGTCACTAACAACGGTTATGTACAAGCTACTAGTAGTTATGCCTTCTTCAACTCTTATCACATTAAGGTATTGAATGGTGGTCAAGCAAACCTAGCTGCTTCTACTACTGACTTTGGTAATCGTGCTTTGGTTGCTGATGGTAAATCTACTACTGCTATCTTTACTTCCAATGTAGATGGTGCAGCTGCAGATGGTGACATTAGTTTTAACATTAATGAGCCTACAGCTGATCCAAGTTGGCATGGATCTGAAACCAGACCTCAAGGTAATATGTTGGTCGTGGTGAATGGTATCACTTACCCAGTTCTATCTTCTGTACCTAATACTGATAGTGAAGGTGGTAACGGCTGGACTGTAACAATTAGCCGTCCAAACCCAACTGATCGTAGTGATAACTTGGGTCTTAATGGTAATGTTGCAGATGATCTTGTTGTTAATTTCTATCTTCGTTCAATGATCGCAAGTAGTGGTCATACAATGGAGTACGTTGGCAGCGGTACTGATTATCGAGCACTACCAGAGAATGGTGGAATGCCTATTGAAGCTAACCAAGTTGTTGAGTTGAATAGTGGTAAGATTTGGACTGCTACAACTGACCATAACGGTAAATTTAAAGTTGGTGATACATTTGAGGTTGATCAACAAACTGGTTTTGTGAATATCCCTGCAAATGCTACTACTTTGTTTAGTGTTGCTAGTGACCTTAGCCCTGAACTTAGTGGTAACTTAAATGCAGCTAGTTATCGCATTACTGAATTGGCTGATCCTATCAATGCTCAAGATGCTGCCACTAAGAACTATGTGGATACTAATGCACTGACTACAAGTGATATTGGTAGCACTGTACAGGCATACGATGCCACTATTTTGAATAGCTCTGATATTGGTGTCAGTGTCCAAGCTTATGATGCTAATGCACTTAGTAATAGTGATATTGGTGTCAGTGTACAGGCGTACGATGCTGATACAGCTAAGCTTGACGTAGCTCAAACGTTTACTGCTGATCAAACATTTACTAATACCCAAACATTCCCAACTATCCCAGCTAACGCTAAAACAGCTGCTTACACGCTTATAGCAAGTGATGCTGGTAAACACATCTCTATTACTACAGGCGGTGTTACAATCCCTAGCGGTGTATTTAGTGTTGGTGACGCTATTAGTGTGTACAATAACAGTACATCTACACAAACTATCACTCAAGGTAGTGGTGTAACTTTACGTCTTTCTGGTACTACAATTTCAGGTAATCGATCATTTTCTTCTTACGGATTATGTTCAATCCTATGCGTAGCTTCAAACGTTTTTGTGATTTCTGGAAGTGGGTTGTCATGAGTATTTTACAGATGTTAGCAACATCTAGTAGAAATTTGGCTAACCCAGATTCGTTTGCTAATAATCTAGTTATTGGTGTTAGCGGTAGCAGTGATCATGGTCTTACTAATGTTGCAGGGTTAGTTAATACTTCTACATCAACATTTAGTGAGCTTCAATTTTCACAATCAGGGCAACCAGTATTTTCTACAACAAATAAATATTACAACACTTCATGGGAACTTGGAGACAGACCCGTAAGAGCCTTGTGGTGCTCTTTTGAGAATCCAACTATTGCTGCATTTGGTTCTAGTAACTTTACCTTAGAAACTTGGGTCTACATTCCAACTTTTACTGGTCTAACTCAATGTGCATTGTGGTCTCATACAAATGATGTAGATAATACTGGATTTCAATGCTTTATTTGTGGCGATAGCTTCGGGGATGTCTCCGCAAGGCGTGGAATCTTCTTTACTGGTGGTGCAGGGGCAGAAGTCAATATTGCATATAACTGCCTTTCTCCTAACACTTGGCATCACATTGCTGTTGTACGTAATGGGTCTGCATCTAATTCATTGAAAATTTATGTTGATGGTGTTGATAGGACCAGTTATCGGGATGCTAGTGGTAATCCTAACTGGACTTATAATCAAGGATTGGTTCTAGCAGCCCCTGGCTCAGAAACAGGTTGGAACACCGTAAAGCTACAGGACTATCGTGTTTATCAAGGAGTTGCTAAATATACTAGTAACTTCACACCACCTGGTCGGATGTTTTTTGACATCTTAACTGCAGCATCAGATCCTAATGCAGCTAATTTAATTTTGGCTGCACCATTTGGAGTTGGATTTGGTACTACTGATTACTCATCCGTTATTCGTGGTTCTGGTAGTTCTTATACATTGGAGTCTGTAAATTCTAGTATTGAGACCACTGATCCGAAATGGACTGATTATGGTGGTTCGTTGTTAGCTGGTGCTAATAATGCATCAACACAACGTCTATATACAACAACAGCCTTACCAGCATTCAGGGCAAATGATTTCTGTATTGAGGGTTGGTTGTATATGCCTTCTAGTGCTGTAGGTACCAGTGGGATGGCATTGTTGTATAACCACAACGATACAGATACTGGGTTTGCTGTAACCTTTTTAGGTAACGATACATCTTACCCTAGGGCTTTGTATTTTGCCGGTGGTGCAGGTGCTGGAAATACAAGGACTTCTCAAAGTTGTCCACTTAATCAATGGTTCCATTTTGCCTTTGCAAGGTCTGGAAGTACAATAAGGATCTTTATTAATGGTGTAAATCAAGTTGTTTCTGGTGGTTCTGTTACTACTGATTTTACTGGATCATTCCAAGGTAATATTCTTAATAGTTCTGACACTTCTTACAACACTGTACGCCTCCAAGATTACAGGATCTACCAAGGGGTTGCTAAATATACTAGTAACTTCACACCACCTATTCAAATGTTCATTTAACTTTAAATACAATGCTTGTACAAGATATTGCGGGTCTTTATATCCCGAACCATGACTATGTTTCTCTTACTTACGTTGCTGGTGGTAACGGTGTTGGTGAAGTAGAAACTATTACTTATAAAGTTGGTGGAGCCAGTGGAACTACTGTTGCAGTATTAACACTTGGGTATAACGCTGACAATAAATTGACCTCTGTAACTAAAGACTAATTATGGCTTATAGATTTAATCCTTTTACTGGTAGTTTAGATTCAGAAGGTCCTGTATTGACAGGTACTGGTACGGTTAGTGCTGCTGCTGACGGTACTGCAGCGTTACCTGGTATTGCCTTTGCTAGTGATCTAAATACTGGTATTTATCGTCCTGGTAATGATCAACTTGCTGTTGCTACAAATGGTAATGGTAGGCTGTTTATTGATGAAAATGGTAATGTTGGTATTGGTAGTGGTCCTAGTTATCAATTCCATGTGGTAAATAGTGGAGCTAATGCTGTTGGTGTGTTTAGTAGGGACCTTGGTGCTGCAACATATATCCAAAGTAGTGCTACAGAAGGTACGATTGGTACATTAAATAATTACCCATTAACCATCTCGACTAATGGCACTGGGCGGTTGTTTGTTGATGCGAGTGGAAATGTTGGGGTCGGCACGGCGAGTCCTGGCGCTAATTTAGAAATTAAAGCTACTTCCATTCCTACTATTCGACTTAACCAAGCGGACACTTATTACGCACCTATCAAGCTTGCTGGTAACGATTTAGAAATTCGCGGCAGTTCTGGAACAATCGAGTTTTACAACGGTGCAAATAACGGAGATAGCAGCACTGAAAAAGCCCGCATCACATCGGACGGGAAACTAGGTCTGGGGACTAGTAGCCCGAGCTATACGCTCGACATCGCAGGAACAAACGCCCGCCTAAAGAATACGTCTGGCAGCGCAGAGTTCGTCCTATCGAGAAATGCAAATACTGCTGGGGCAACAATAAGTTTAAACACCGGGGACACGAACAAATGGTTTTTTGGCTTGCGCGGCCTTGTCGATGACAAACTGCACTTCTATAACAACATTGCAGGCAATACAGCCTTGGTTGTTGATGAGAGTTCGCGAGTAGGGATTGGCACGGTGAGTCCTTTGGCTGCATTGCACATTGGCGGGTCTACCAATGGCATTCGTTTCGGCGTTTCTGGCAACACACCTAAAGCTGATGTTAAATATACCTCTTCAGGCTCTGAATTTTTAGACCTCAGTGTCCAAGGCACGGCAACTGGATATGGAAACATACGCTTTTTTACTGGTCCAACACCCGACGAACGCGCCCGCCTCGACGCATCGGGCAGGCTGTTGGTGGGGACATCTACGAACATTGACGCTAACTCAAAACTGCAGATTGAAAGTGATGCAAATGATAAGGTCGTTCTCAAAGCTACTAGCGCAGTAGCGAATAATGGCAGCCAAGT
>Ga0208162_1000455_pt1 | contig 23786 bp, 51 predicted proteins | sample CB_VirMetaG_4_FD_184539 | JGI IMG/M metagenome (GOLD analysis project Ga0208162, IMG submission 184539) | Freshwater to marine saline gradient viral communities from Chesapeake Bay - CB_1508_1M Viral MetaG (SPAdes) (version 4) | ecosystem: Environmental > Aquatic > Marine > Coastal | place: USA... | reverse complement strand
GCGGCTCATAACCGCTCGGTCGTAGGTTCAAGTCCTACCGGGAGTACCAAAGGAGAGTTATGTACTGGGGTCTAACAATGTTTGATTGGGTTTTTATTATTAGCCTTGGAACTTTTCTTTCACTTTTTTCAGAAAAACCCCTTGACAAGTAAAACAACTTTATTATAATATAAGAATGTTGCCACCCAGAGTAGGGAGTAACATTCAACCTCGCTTATAAAAAGGAGAAGATTATTATGACAAGTATTATTAAGCACCACCCAAGACTATTGGGAAGAAATGTTTTTGACGATGTGTTCGATTCGTTTGTAGTGGACTTTCCTCGTCATCTAAAACAAAGCACACAAGGTTATCCAGTTGCGGACATTTACAGCGACGACTCTGGAAACACTGTAATGGAGTTTGCCCTCGCTGGTTTCAGCAAGGACGAACTAAATATTGACATTCTACCAGACAAGCGCAGCATTACGGTTTCGGCACAAAGCGAAACCGATGATGGTCCAGCACAGCGTAGGATTGCACGTCGTTCTTTCAAGAAGACTTATGTAAACTACGACAATAACCTTGACCTTACAAACACTTCTGCTCGTTTTGAGAACGGTCTACTCACAGTAACCGTCCCACAACGTGCTGAAATGCAACCTGTTTCTGTCTCTATTCTATAACTCCTTGTTGCTCTTTGAAGGGTGGTAGTCATTTTGATTGCCACCCTTTGTTTTTCACTTGACTTTCGTAAAAAACTAAAATAGGATTATCTTATGGAAGTTGGAGAATTAATAGTTTGGAGACAACAAATATGGGTTGACTCTATGGAGGAAAGTCTAGCCTATTCTGAAATTGTCGGGATGCTTACTCGTATTCTCAAGGTTGACATACAAGACGAAGAACTATTTGAGATAAAAACTTTCAAAGGTGAGACTATTTTAGCACCGAGAAGCGAGTGTTCTGCTTGGTCTTGCCCTAAGAACCCTGGATGTTATTGCGGAGCGTGCCACTAATGAAAGTAGACGAAAAAAGACCCTGGATAATGAATAACTCTTGGACTTTAGAAGAGTTTATCCACGAAATGCTTTCTTATGGAACACCAGTTGAGTTGTCCCTCGTTGGCAACTTTGACGCAGAAGGTCGAGGAAGTAGGCGAGACATAGACTTAGATTGGCACCGAGATGGAGACTACACAAAAGATAAAGCCGAGAGGATTGATATTGTTGGTCTTTACTGTCTAAACCCAGGCGGCACGATGACTATGGTAAAAGATAGTCATTACGAAACCTTACTGGAGACTTGCCTACAGAAAGGTCAGTCGATTATCTTCGACAACAAGCGTTGTCTTCACGCTCGTAAGGGACCGATAGGAGACAGACTACTCGTAAGAATGTGGGTCCAGAAAGATGAAAGTCGGTGATTTAGTTAGACTAACCGAGTATGGTTGTTTCCATCCAGAAGATGATTATTTAGAACTTGGAATAGTTCTGGAGATAAAAGAAGATTATTACAACGTTGGAGACGGACCAATTCTTAGGTCAGAAGGTTGTCACATTCGATGGTCCAACGGAACATTTTCAGTAGAACCCATTCAGTTTATCGAGAAGGTAACTTGACAAATGAAAAAAACTTTAGTAACATTATTATCACTTGGTCTTCTTGGTTGTTCTACCTGGGCAGACAGAAGATGCGAGAGACATAAGATAGGATACTTTAAAAACTTTTGTTTAGCAGATAGAAGCGGAGACATAAGTTATTGTGAGAACATTAACGACCATCTCCTAAAAACAACTTGTAAAGCAAAGGTCCAGAGAAGAGAGAGAGTTTGTTATGACATAGAGAACACACAAGATAGGCAATGGTGCCTTACGATGATAAAGTAGACAATGCCGATGTGGTGGAATAGGTAGACACAACGGACTTAAAATCCGTTGAGCAATTTGCTCGTGGGGGTTCAAGTCCCCCCATCGGTACTAATTATCAGAGAGAAGAGAGGAGAATCTTTGTCGAACTTATTAGCAATCCAATGCAAAGAATGTAAAGAAACTCGCTACAAACAAGACTTTGTCCCAAGCGTTGGAGAGCAACGCTTCGCAACTTGCGATTGCGGAAACATAGAAATAGCAACTAAAGCAATGGAGGGAAGTTTTATTCCCTGGTATGTCACAGTAAACTACAAACGCTCAGAACCGCACATTTTCGAGACAGACGGCGAAAGAGAAACGACTAGAAGAAAAAAAGTAGTTGTCGGAAAAGAAAACTCTTGACAAATAATAAAAACTAAAATAGAATAAGAAAATAAGTAATAAATAAGCCTCCGTAGCCAAAATGGATAAGGCATCAGATTTCTACTCTGACGATTTGCAGGTTCGAGTCCTGCCGGGGGTGCCATGTGGGGGACACAGACCAGAGAGATGTATATCTCGTGGTTGCGTAAGCGTGAGATGGATTTCTCGTTTAGGCTGTGTCTGGGTAGGGAAGTTGGGAACCCTATCATTTTTTTGTTGACAAATAATAAAAAGTAAAATATAATACGCTTCAACATTGACTTTTGGTTTTTTAGAAACTATTTAGACGACACAAAAAAAGAAAGGAGAAAAGTTTTATGTTTACAGCAGCATATATTTTAGGTTCTTGTGTAACCGCTGGCGTCATTGGCGCATCCAACCGAGTAACAGGCATCAACAAACTCTACACCGTTGCAAATGCCGTTGCCTTCCCTCTTTGGTGGACCCGTTTCACCCTCACCGATTCTTACTAAAAACTTCTTGACATTCTAAAAAAATAAAAATAATATATCCACATGAAGAAAGGAGACATAGTAAAGTTCATTGGATGGAACGACCCTCACAAGGATAAACTTGGTATTATTACTATGGTCAACCCTTTGGACATACAAGTTCACATTCCAGAAACAAACGAGAAGATATGCCGTCTACGCAGACACTTGGAGGTAGTCAAATGAATAGGTTAGTCCCTGGCAATCTTTACAAGTTTCAGTATATCAATCGGACCAACGAACACCTAAACGGCAAACTCGTTATGTATCTAGGAGAGGACCACATCAAACGAGCGGACGGAATAGTCATAAAGAACTTCCGTGCTCATGTAATAGGAAATGACCACCCTGGTGTGTTTGACGATGGAATGCGCCACTATCTAAAGGATATTGACTAAATGAAAGTAGGCGACCTCATAGAATACACCGTTGTCGGAAGCAAAGAGAAAGCACTCGGCATCGTCTTGAAAGACCTTGGTTATAATATCCAATATAATGAGCAAGCGGTTTCGGTTTACTGGTTCGATAGTGAACTGCGAACTACTGAAAGAAAAAACTCACTCCCTGATGGCTATGAGGTAATAAGTGAAGGTAGGCTCCCTAGTTGAAGTACAACACATGGCAGATAGAGACGTTGCTATTGGTGTAGTTGTGGGACATCAAGATTTGAGCGATTGGCACATAGTAGCATTCCCTCACCAAGATATGAAGGAATACTATATCCAGGGTTCACGATTAAAATGCTTGACAAATAAAAAAAATAAAAATAATATACCTACATGATGAAGAGAGCACTACAAGTTGGCGATTTCGTAAAAGATGGATACTCTGGTCGTTCTCGTCGTGTTCCAGACCGACACGGTTTTATTATCGAGGAGGCTTCTATTCCAGGCTCAATATGGAAGGAATACAAAGTCCTCTGGACCAACGGTGAGATAGGCAATAACATTTATCACTATGACTTGGAGTTGGTAAAATGAAAGTAGGTGACTTGGTTAGATATCGTCAAGGTTCCCTCGATATGATTGGGGTGTTTGTAAAGCAACTTTGGTGTGGCGATTGTCTTGTTCACTTTGCGGAGAAAAATCAAAAGATAAGAATTGGTCCACGATACTTGGAGGTCTGTAAGTGAAAGTAGGCGACCTTATTCTACTACCGCAAGGATTTAGGGAACACTGGGGTTTGACTTCTCTTTATGGTCTACTAACGGAGAAAATACCCAGGACCGACTATCTCCAATTCGATTGGAAAATCTTTGTTGATAATCGCTATGTTACAGCGGGGAGACAGATAGAAGATGCTATCTTTTTAGAAAACTACTTGACAAAAGAAAAAAATAAAAATAATATACCTACATAACGATTGAGAACCGGGAGGAACAAATGTCATACACCAGAAGCGTTTACTGTTCGTTTTGTGGGAATAAAGGGCACAACCGAACAGGTTGTGAGAGACGCAAGGAATACGTCAAAGAGAATCCAAACTCCTGGGAGGCAATCAAAGAGCAGCGTAAAGCACAGCGACGAGACGAGATAAAAGCAAAAGGTGGTCGTAAGTGTTCCTACTGCCTGAACCGAGGTCATACCGCTCGCAAGTGTGAGGTAAAAGTTCAGGACCGTGTTCGTCTTGTTGATACTCTCGCAAAAGAGAGAGCCGAGGGTCTGAAAAGGATGAACGAACTGGGTTGGGGCGTTGGTGCTCTATTCGAGTGGAACAATCGTTGGGATAACGATAAACTTATGTATATGGTTGAGAGTGTTGATTGGGAACGCTGGACTGATTCAGATATGGTTACGCTTATCGGTCTAAATGTTGCTAATGTTAATGGTGACGACGGTGATTGGAGGAAACCAAGAACAATTTCTTTTACGGTTGCTATACACCCTGATGCTGGAAACGTCAAAACGCCTCTTGTCCCTCGTCACGCAGAGCAGAAAGCACCAGAGGGTTTTCTTGACGGGACTATGTTTATCGAAGGATACTACTTTCCAAAGGGCGAACCACGTAAATATGTCCACGAGCGGATTCAAGAGACAGGTAGGGTCGAATGAACAGAGGAGAGAGAATGGATTACGAGACAACCGATAGAGCAAGACATTTTGTAGTTAGAAACCTTCTGGATATGGAGGGCAAGATTTCAGACCTTGAACACGCTATGGAACGGGGAGTTGTGCCTATTCGAGACTTGCGAAGTGAGATGCAAATTGAATTGAGCACGCTTCACTCTCTATTATCAGGAATAGATACGGGCGCTATTGTCCCTATTTATGATGACGAGGATGATGAACCCAAGTTTATGCTTCATCCTGACCCAAGTCCTGCGCTAAACGATGCTTGGGCAGAAGTAAATGAAATGCTTGAAGAATCTTTTATTCTAAATAACGATGAGTGGTATCTTTATCTTATTTCTTGATAATTATCAATAGATGTCTTGACATTTATAATAATAAAAAAGAGAGTAGGGTTATGAAGCGAGCACTAAAGGTGGAAAATTCAGTTGTCGTCAACACAGTAGAGACGCTACCAACAGGCGTCAAGGTCTTGACGATAGACTATTGTGGCGACTACACACAAATCCCACAGGCATTACTTTACGAGGGTAAAGTATATGGTCGCTCTGGTTGGAATAGTGACCGAAACACAGTTTATTTTAGAAGCGACATAAAGTTGGCTTTTTCTATTGACAAATAAAAAAAATAAAAATAATATAGGTGCATGATGAACGAAACATTCAATCTTGATCACCACATTCTTTCACTTCTACAGTCGGAGCCGTTCTTTGCTGCTCTGTCTCGTCGCATCAACAAGCGTGCGTCGGACCACATTCCTACCGCTGGCGTTCGTGTCAACCCAGACACAGCACAGTTTGAGATGCTTTACAACCCTGAGTTTTTTCAAAAACTTACGGCAGACCAGCGTCGTGATGTTCTAAAGCACGAGTTCTACCACCTTATCTTCGAGCACGTAACCTCTCGTAAACCAGAGGACATCAACCCTCGCATCTGGAACTTCGCAACCGACCTTGCTATCAACTCGCATCTAACCCACTTACCAGAGGGTTGCCTAATGCCTGGGGTTGGTCCATTCGAGGACTTCCCTCGTGGACTATCAGCGGAGCGTTACTTGTCTCTTCTAATGAAGAAACAACAAGAGCAACAAGAGCAAGGCGACGGTGAAGGTGGCTCTGGCGACGGTCTACCAGACGAGGGACAGTTTGACTCACACGACGAGTGGGCAGACGGAGGCGAGGCAGGTTCACAAGCCGCTGATATTGCTAAGGAACGTATCAAAGACTTTGTAAAGAAATCAGCAGAGGAGGCGCTTAAGCAAGGTTCACAAGGTTGGGGTTCTGTTCCGGCAGACGTTCGTAAAGACATTATGGACCGTCTAACTTCTCGTGTTGATTGGAGAAAAGCACTCCAATACTTCGTCAAGACCTCTCGTCGGTCTAACCGTTCCAGCACCGTGAAGCGAGTAAACAAGCGTTACCGTTACATTCACCCTGGTAAGAAAGTCCAGCGTCGTGCTAAGTTGGCGGTTTCTATTGATATGTCTGGTTCGGTCCACGACGGAATGATGGCGCTATTCTTCTCCGAGTTGGAGAAACTTACAAAGTATGTAAGTGTAACCGTTGTCCCATTCGACACACGAGTTGAGGACGGACTAGTTTACGAGTGGAAGCAAGGCGCAAGTCACAAGTTCGAGCGTGTTATGTGCGGAGGCACGGACTTCAACGCTCCAACAAAGTGGGTAAACGATAAAGGTTTTGACGGACACATCATCCTCACAGACATGGCAGCACCGAAACCGGTTGCTTCCAAGTGTCAGCGAATGTGGGTAACTACCCAGGATTGTTTACGGTACCAGCACTTCCAGACCAACGAGCGCATTATTGTGGTCGATAAGTAAAAAAGTTATTGACAAATAAAAAAAATAAAAATAATATACCTACATAACGAGTTGAGGAGAGAAAGCAAAATGACACGTAAAGACTTTGAACTTATTGCTGACGTTCTGAATAACTATCACACAGGCGAGAAAGCGCAAAAGGACACCGTGGAGCAAATTGCTCTAACCTTCGCCCATCGTCTCCAGGCGACTAATCCTCGCTTCAACGTCCAGCGTTTTGTTCAGGCGTGTACCAAATAGTTCTTGACAAATAAAAAAAATAAAAATAATATATTCTCATAACGGTTGGAAAACTAGGAGAACTAAATGAGCGTTGACTTCAAAACATTTCGCACTGTCGCCCCTTTCGTCATTGATGTCCGTAAGCCTATCCTCATTCGAGGTCGCCACGGTGTCGGCAAGTCCGAGGTAGTTTACCAGTTGGCAGCAGACCTTGGTCTGCCAGTTGTCGAGCGTCGTGCTTCACAGATGACCGAGGGTGACTTGCTTGGTATGCCTTCACCAGAGGCAGTCGAGGTCAACGGTCAACAGGGTTCCAAGTTCAACCCATTCGAGTGGTTCCTGCGTGCTTGCACAGAACCAGTTTGTCTGTTCTTGGACGAGGTAGACCGTGCTACAACCGAGGTGCGACAAGGTATCTTCGAGTTGACTGATAGTCGCAAGATTGCTGGTTGGTCGCTCCACCCTGATACTATCGTTATCTCTGCCGTCAACGGTGGCGAGCATGGTTCACAGTACCAAGTAAACGAGATGGACCCGGCAGAACTGGACCGCTACACCGTGTTTGATATCGAACCAACCGTAGAGGACTGGTTGGATTGGGGTTCTGATAATGTAAACTCTGTTCTATGGGACTTTATCAACCAGAACCGTCAACACTTGGAGCATACTGACGACTACGAGCCAAACAAGGTTTATCCTTCTCGTCGCTCTTGGAAGCGTCTAAACGATTGCCTGGAACAAGGCAAACTATTCGAGGCGAGTGCTGACGAAACTATTTTATTCAACCTTTCACAAGCGTTCTGTGGGTTGGAGGCAGCGGTTGCGTTCCTTGACTTCTACAAGGCATACGACCGTCAAGTGACTTGGGAGCAGGTTGTAAACGAGGGACAGGTTGAGAAAACCAACGCCTTCGACATTAACGAGCACGCTGCCCTGGTAGAGAAAGTGGAGCACTCTGGTATTCTCTCGACCGAGTTGACTAACACCCAGGTTGAGAACCTTGCGCTTTACTTTGACGTTCTACCAGCAGAGATTGCTATGAAGTTGTGGAGCGCAGTAGGCAAAGGTGCCTCTGGTGAGAATGCCGAGACACTAAAAAACAATATCGTTCGCTTTCACTCCAAGGTCCAGAGCAAACTTCTAACCCTTCTCGGACAAGGTTAGAAATAATGGAGGTCAGGTAAGAAATTGCTTGACCTCCTAAAAAAAATAAAATAATATGCTTGGGTAGGTCGAAGAGAGAGGAGAGAAGAGAGAAATGAAAATAGAGCGTATTGACAACCTACTCAAGTCCAACCAGTTGACGAACTGGGAGCAGGACTTTTGCCTATCTATCCACAACCAACTGAAGCGAGGTCGCAAACTTTCAGCAAAACAAATAAGTCTTATTCACAAAATCGAAGGTAACGCCGCCAAGTTAGTTGTCGGATATGACCAGTGGGCAAAGCAATGGGACGAGGACAAGCGCCGTCTTTGGAATATTGCTATGGACTACTACGAGCAAAACCGACCCTACTTCTCAAACGAGGTAGATAAGCACAAGGAAGCGAAGAGAGAGGAGAGAGAATACATCCCGCCACAGCGGACATTCAAAAAGATTACAGAAAACAAATACATCCAGAAAATTGTAAATGAACTAAACAAACAACCCGCTTTTAGTGCTGGTTCTATCGTCGCCTTACGTGCTAATGTTGGTCTAGCGGACATTTCAGGTGCCAATCTCTACAAAGAGATAAAAGAATTACAGTCCGTTCCGTTATTCGTTATGGCGGTCCTCGACACCGTTGGAGCATCTGCTAAGGGCGCACGAGAATACCAAATACTTCCGGCAGGTTGGACGAGAACAATCAAAATCCAAGAACGTCATATCAAGAAAGCCAAGCAATAACAATAAGTTTCACGAGGAGATAAAAATTATGAATGACTACACTGATTACATGGTTCGCTCTTACATTTCAGGTTCAGTTGACGAAGCACGAGAGCGAACGCAGGACGCTAACGAGATTGCCTTGCTAGACTACACCGAGCGATACTTGCTTGATATGTACGACAGCGGACAGATGGTTGCTAGTTGGGAGCGTGACGATGACATTCCTACTCTAACAATGGCGCATCCTCCGCAAGATAGCGGAATGTTTACGGATTCAGGCACAGGATATTTAACCTTCTAATATCATTAAGGATAAAAAAGTGAAAAAAAAGTAAAAAAAAGTGAAAAAAAGGGTTGACGATTATCTAATCTGTGCTATACTTGGGTTGTAAGTTGGTTGATTATCTTTTCTCACAAACGCCGGAGGCGCTAAAATAATGACTGCACTTATCACTTTCGTTCTCTTCGCCACTCCCTTCGTCTTTGCTGCCAAGTCTAACGCTTGCTAAAAAAAGTTCAAAAAAAGTAAAAAAAGTTATTGACCGGGCATTGTGCCTATGGTATAATGCCCTCACCACATAGCGAAAACGGAGAAACGAAAACATGCAAGACTTCAACCTAACCATTGACTTCGACCTTGGCACCAACACTGTAACCGATTGCCTACCTATGGATACTTTCGATGTCTCTTCGCTCAAAAAAGAAACGCCAGAGGGTCCAGAGATGGCAGTTGCTCCAGGCGATGAAGAGTTGGACGCCCGTGCTCAAGAGTTGGAAGCCATCGAAGACTTTATCGCCAAGAATGGTGTTTCCGTTCCTACCGCCGAGGACTTCACACCTAAAAAGCAATCTTGGCGAGGTAAGAAATCTAAAAAGACTGATGGTCAAGTTGCTGCCGAGCGTCGTGGGCGTCCTCGTAAAACTTACACAAAGACTATGACGTTCGTTATGCTTGACGCCGATACATTTATGCGTGCTGGTCGAGGACGTGGAAAAGTGGGCGAGGTTCGTAAGTCTTTTGAGATTCATCACACTCACGTTGACACCGTTTCGGTTGGTAATTGGACCGGCGACGAGTTGATTGCTATGGGAGTTGAGTAATGGACTTTGCACCTTACGCAAACTGGGAAGCAATCGCCTTTGTAATGGCATGGGGCGTTGGTTCTATTCTGGTTGCTATGATTATTGAGAAACATGACGGAGGATAAAAAAGTAAAAAAAGATAAAAAAAGGGTTGACGATACTCGAATTTGTGCTATACTTCCCTTGTAAGTTGGTTGATTATCTTTTCTCAAAACGCCGGAGGCGCTAACACTTTGACCCGCTACGTTCCATTCAAAGTTACTTTCGAGTTTACCGCTAAGAAAGGTAAACTTTTCTCTGAAACCTTTTGGGCTGCTAGTGCTCGTCAGGCTCGTGCTAAGGCGAACGTGAATGGTCCTGGGTTTATCGTTATTCACTCTGTCGAGGAGGTCATCGGTTAATGAGCGCACTATACAAAATCACTTACACCTGTCTCGTAAATGTCAACGGTCCTTATCGACCCGAGCGACTTGTGGAGCAGACTGCTACCGAGGAGTTATGGCTTTCAGACGAGCACAACTCGTTTGAGACAGCACGGAGCGTCTTTGAGAGTCGTTATCGTGGGCAGACCGCTAAGATTGTAAACATTATCAAAGTCACCGAATACTAGAAACCGGCGAGGTCATAAAAATGGAAACCTTAAAAACCCTTATCTCCAATGTCCTAGATAACTCTGAGTCACTTTGCCTTGATAGTGCGGAGGACAAACAAACCCTTTTAGATTCTATCATGGAAGCACTAAACATAGATGACCAGACAGTTATCCAGATGATTAAAGATAGTGGTGCAGATGTTCGCTACTACGAAGGTCAATACGTAGTCTACACTAATGTTGAACTGATAGACAAAACAGAAACAGAAGAAGAGTGGGGAGATTGGTTCTAATAAGGTTTATTGCGGAGGTCATAAAGAAAACAATTGTTTTAAATGCTTTTAGAATAGTATAGGTTCTAGTTAGTAGCACTCAAACAAAAGTCGGAGAGAGAATACCAATGCAATACATTATATTTTCAGTATACATTATGATGCTTCTAAGTCCTTACCTATACGTTGGCAAGAACACACAAACAAATAAATAAGAAACCAATAAGAGAGTAACCCTAACACCTAGCATAGTTATTATGTGGGAGGTAGTACAAAGAGACAAGTAGCAAAGAGTATCCTAGTGATAGTTATTTGTTTCTGGTTAGCACATAAGTTAGGGTTATGGTTAGGGATGTAATAAAGTGGGTCGAAGTGGGAGAGAGTGTTGAGGACGCAAGAGGCGCAAGAGGTGTACGCATTTAGTATCCCTATATAGTACAAATGTCAAACACTTTTACACCTACAACCGAATAAAACGGAGACACCCATACATGAGTAACCCTAAGCAAAACAAAACCCATATAAAGTCTAAACTGTTGCAAATACGCAACCCTTATGCTCTCCACGCTCTACGCCGTAAGACTTGGGTAGAGATTAACAAGCGAGCAGAGGCCTCAAAACGGGCGTGTAAAGAAAATAGACAAAAATGGGAAAACGAATAATATCAATAGGTTAAATTAGCAAACCCCTTAAGGGGAGAGAGACTTTTAGGAGGCAATTTATGACAGTCAAGAAACGTACCAAAACAAGCAAAGACCCTTATGCTACCATTAGAGCACTATCAAATGCTACACACCTAGAAGTACAGCACTTTTTGCCTTACGTTGTGGGATGGCTTCCTAATCCTAAAGACCCTTTGCTAGTGGACATGGATTCTGTTAGTGTTGCATTATTGCTCTATGCACTTAATGGACAGTTGTTTGTCTCAGGGGGAAAAAAATACACACACTGAATCCCTAATACCCTCGGCGGTTTAGACTCCCTTATCCACAGTGTAGCAAATATACACATGTCCAAAAGTCTAAAAGGGGAAAATAATACACAGTGTGAGAATAAAAACCACAAGTGTAAAAACTGTTGACACAGGGGTACCCCCTCCCCCCTACCCCTATACCCGGAGGGTATGTCACCCAATGGTGGCGTGGCGCTCGGCGGCGACTAAGTACAAAAACGACACGCCCCCAATTTTCCGAGATTCCAAAAAATCGCCCCAGATTTTTTTGAGACTTTAAAAACCCAATAACTATTTACTTGTAAAAGAACACCCCGTTCTACCCCAGGACACCATAGGAGTATAACACATGAAGATAACCAAGTCAACACTAAAACGCTTAATCAAAGAAGTATTACAAGAGCAAACCGATCCCCGTGGAGCACTTGAGGGTACGGTTGACGCTGCCATTGCAAGAGCCGCAGAAAAACTCGCAGGTAAAAAAAGCGACGACGTGGGCAAAGAATTAAGGGACATACAAGGCAAACTAGCCAAAGAAATAGCAGACAACTTTTTAAAGAACTTTGACGCTAAACAAAAAGATTAACACATGAAACTAACAGAGTCAACCCTAAGACAGATAATAAGAGAAGAACACGAAAAAATCCTAGAAGAAGGCATGGTTCAAGATGCACTAGGATGGGTGAAAAAGAAAGGGGTTGCAGGTAAAGAACAATTCAAGAAATTCCTAGTGGGATTAAAGCAAGAATTGTCAGAGACCAAAGAAGGGGTACTTCTGCTAAGAAAAATTATGCGAGGAGAAAAATTAACCCCACAAGAAGTCGAGTTTGTAAAAGAACAAGCAAAAGACATTACATTGGGGACTGCCTTGTTGGGTCTTTTTATTTTACCAGGAGGCGCTTTCTTAACTGCTGCATTAGTCAAGGTGGCTAAAAAGTTAGGGATTGAAATAACTCCATCTGCTTTTAGAGAAGAAGTAGAACTAAGAGAAGAAATAAGAGAATTAGATATATGGGGAGGCATGGACGACTAATGACAGACATTAACAACGGAGACAAAAATTCCAAAGTAAAAGAACTACAACGGGCACTAATCCGTATAGGGTACCCTCTAGACCGTTGGGGAGCAGATGGGCAGGTAGGGTCAGAAACTTTATCCGCTATCGCACAGTTTTGCGACGATAAAGAGTTAGGATGCTCTGACATTGACGATGGAATCATCCGAGGGTGGGTTGTGGACGAGATTCTAAAAGAATCCAAAACCCAAAAAGCAGATTTACACCCCCTAGTAGAAGACGTTAGAGCGGACGAGTACCAAAAGTGGACCCGTAGAAATAAAATAACTGCCATAGACACAATCTGCCTACACCAAATGGCAGTAAAAGACTCAGATGATAAAGGATGGCACCGTTGGCGCAGACTAGCCATTCACTGGGTAGTTACCTGTGGAGATTATGCTAAGGCTTACCAACTACACGATGTAGACCTTAGAGTACCCCACGGTCACGGTTGGAATAGCCGCTCTGTTGGTTTTGAGTTTGAGGGATACTTTTCGGGCATAGGCACAGAAGAACGATACTTCTGGAAACCTAAGTCACGCCCTAACCGCAAACCAATGATACCTACCGAGCAACAGATAGAAGCCGGTAAAGCCGCTATACGCCTTACCGTAGAACAAGTATCCGCTCTTGGCGGTGAAATCAAATTTATTGGCGCTCATAGGCAATCCTACGGCATGAAGTCTTCTGATCCCGGTTCTCTTATTTGGCAAGGCGTAGCCCTTCCCATGATCGAAGAATTGGGTTTAGCGGAAGCACCTACCCTTCCCCACCATAAATATCCAGGTAAACCCATCCCCGAAGCATGGAACCCCGCTAATAAGGGCGTTAAATACTAATGAAACTTATTCTTGAACGATGGAACCAATACCTCCTAACGGAAAATGTTGCTTACTCTGGCGTGGTTTTAGACGACAACTCACACCAGGAACTACTGGATAAGTTCGATATACCCGAAGGATGGGAAGAAATAGCCCATCACATGACTATTACGCTTGGACCTCTTTTGCATCCAAAAGGCAAGCATGACTTTTCAAAGAACTATAGTCCTGGTGATAAAGTAGATCTTAAAGTAACCCATGTCGGGTTAGATGACCGTGCTATGGCTGTTAAAGTCGAGGTGCCCCACGAGATAAGCAAAAAAATAGCGTTTCCTCATATTACTATCGCTGTAAACCGTGAGGGAGGCGGAAAACCTTTCCACTCTAACAAAATTCCCGAAGACAATTTCGAGCCTTTTAAGGGCGACCTAACGGTTACTGGGGTTGTGGAAGAAGTCCCTAACTAAGTTAACCACTCTAAGTATAAATCGCTACTTTTAAAAAAATAATGCCTTATTACCCATGACCCGTCCTCTCGTTGCTCCGAGAACACAAGCGGGTCTTCCCCGGCAAATTTCTTTGTAAATAAGGCATCTTTTTTACCATAGAATTCAGAGTATCTACCCCTATAGACACTGAATCTAGTTTTCTTGCCAACTTTTATTATCGCTAAAGCGCCTTCAACCATTGTTATATATACTAGTTTATTTTTGGGTACAAGTCAAGTGAAAGTTGCCATATATGAAAAAAATTTTGCTAAAATGTTGGCACAACATATGCAACAATATAACCCATAGGAGGATTCATTATGAATGCATGTATTTTATTTATTTTACTAAACGGTAGCATGTGGGCGACTGACGGTTGCTGGGTTCAAAATGGTTGGATGGCAGAACCACAAGATGTGGTGTATACACAACGCTTGCCCCAACTTTACACCACACAAGTTTTTTCCCCGCCGCCACATTGGGCTAATAGTTGGCGACCTTATGCTCGCTCTTGGAGAAACTGGGATGGATATCGTTATTCCCAAAACCATCATAGACGCTGGAGACGACATAGACGGTGGTTAAATGGTCAAAGAAGACAATCCACGAGATGGACTAATAACCGTCATAGACATAGACATCGCCACGTTAGACACAATCGTAGAAGACCCCGCCACCATCACCGCCACAACCACCACTAAACCTTCCAAAAAATCTCTCTTGCTCGTTATTTTTCATTCAAACTTAACTATTTATTACGAAAATGGTATAATATTGCTGTTAACGAGGAGCACCTGAATGAAAATTACCAAATCCAAACTTAAACAACTTATTGTTGAAACACTAAAAGAACAATATGACGAAGAAGAGTTTTCTGAAGGTCAATTTGTAGAAGTTAGCATATCTGATGATGGATATGATACAAACATAGAAGTTGTTGACCCAGGAGAGTTTAACCCAACACACGGATACACTACATCAGCAAAGTTTTTAGCAAAAATAGTTAAAGTGGCTCAACGTGAGTTCGAAGACGATTAATAAAGGAACCAAAAATGAAAATCACCAAATCAAAACTCAAGCAGTTAATCAAAGAAGAACTACAAAGCATTATGGAAGCTGAAGAAATGGAAGCCGAGGTTGAAGAAACTGAAGGCGAAGGTTTAGATTTTGATAATCTACCCTCTGGCGTTTATGAATTTCCTTCCAATTATTGGATTACTGGACCAGAAAGAGATAGGGCAAAAGAAGAAGACCCCGGCATGAAAGATCTTGAAGATCACGTTATGGAAGGCGGCGAGGGTCTTATTCTTGGTAAAAACAACGGCAGCGTAAATGTGCTGATTGTGTTTCGAGACGTTAATCCGTTTACTGGCTTAGATCGTGGCGTCGGCTGGGGTACAGAAGGGTGGTCTGGTGGCGGCACAAAGGGTGGACTTAATTTATCTCCAGAGAGAGCTTTGGACTACCTTAAAAGCGGCGCAGAGTTAATCGAAGATCCAGCAGTAAAAAGTGCTTTTATGAGTGTTACTGAAGAAGACCTTGAGAATATGCCTGATAATACCTACTTTGTGGCTAAAACAAAGAAAAAAGAACCAGAAAAAGAGCGTCCTAAAAGTCGCCCAAGTCGTAGATATGACTATGAGGATGAAAGAGACGATTATCACGATAGCCCAGCCGGTATTGCTAGACGACAAGCGAGACAAGCACAAAGCTATCTTCCACAGAGAAGCAGAAGAGGTAGAAGAAGATTTGAAGAAAACAAACTAACCCAATCTCGTTTAAAGCAAATGATTAGAGAAGAGATCAAAAGTTAATCTAACTAAACCACTCAATCGAAAGATACTTCTTATTGTATTGACGTGACATTTCAACCCATTCTCCATTGGGCAACTGTTCTAGAAACACAGGCGGTCCAATGGAACCTTCCCCTGCCCAATGAAAAAAATTCTTTTTGTATAGATCATAATAGTGACCAAGAAAGATCACAAACTTAGGTGGTTCATCTTTGTATTTTATTAGAGCGAGATCCCCCTTTTTCCGCCCTTTGGAGTTTATCAACATTACGTCTTAAATAGACGCACGGAATGCCCAAAAGACCTAAACGATAGACTGCTCTGCTATAAGTGGGAGAAAGTGCTATGATTAGGGGGTGTTGGATATATGGTAGATAAAAATTTTTTTTAAATTACCTTTTGACTTCCCACTTTTCTAAACGCATTTCACCACCATGATATTCGCTTTTCCAAGAAACAATCTTTTTTGCGCTGTCTCTTTTGGACGGCAACCATTGTTCGTGTTCTTTCGCATTTTTATTAAACCACCTGACAGCAGATGAATGACTTTTAAATACACCCTCCACAGATGTCTGCGGTCCCATTGCTCTTCTGATTAACCAAACTTCCATATTATCTCCAGAATACTTGTATACAAACTATGATAATTGACAACACTAAACAGATTAAAGTTTTTGTTTCTAAAAAAGATTCTCCAAGAAAGAACCAAGTTAGAATCGAATAGATTATTGTGGATATAGAAAACCCTATAATCCTTGACGCCCAATAATAACCAGCATCCTGAACAATCCATTTTGTGCCATATAAAAACATCAAACCAACTGGGAAAGAAAACACCAATGCTGTGAATACTGGTCTTTCTTTCCACCATTCGCTCATAAATTGCAAATTAATGCTAAACCAAGCGAAGGTTTGACCTAAAATAAATATTAAAATACCTTTAAACATTGAATAACTATTTATAGAAACTTCTTTTTCTACAAGAGGATAATAACACATGAAGATAACAAAAGCAAGATTAAAAGAACTTATCAAAGAAGAAATACAGTCCGAAGTTCTCGGCACATATCTCGCAGCCCGTGCTAGAAAGCAAATGGATGATGGCGATGGAGATGGCGAAGGCGCTATGGCTGACTCTCAACTAAACCGCATTGCTGACCTTGCTACGATGATTGATGAAATGGTTGATGACGATACAAACCTTCCAGAGTGGGTAGAATCAAAAATCACAAAAGCACAAGATTATATGAGTGCTGTTATGAATTATATGAAAGGTGAACAGGCTGACGCTCAAGAAGAAGATACAATTGACGAAGAAACCTGACCTGACTTAATGTAGTTTCCGTGAGAAACAATGAATAATGTAGTATACATAGACGAGTTTAGATTAAGAAAAGACCTTGCTGAGGTTAGAGAAACTTTAGGAAGGGCAAGGTATCTTGTATCTATCGGAGTAGATGTCCCCAAGGAAGTCTTGGAAGATCTACAACTTTGGGAACTAGAACTTGAAGATAGACTAGAAAAACTCATTTTAGATTAAAATCCCAATAAAATTAAGTTATAATATAGGAAAGCCAAAGGAGGTTATTTTTATGGCTACTAATAAAGAACTAGAACAACAAGTTACTGCGCTAGAAAAGCGAGTATCACAACTTAGCGTGACAAATTCTCGTCTTCTTGACGAGGTAACTGTCCTTAAAAACAACTACACAACCCTCGTAACAGAGGTGTCTCAACGTTTTGAGGCGGTGGTTAAACGATTTCAAAAATAAAAAAAGAAAAGAATTTATAAACAAAATTAAAAGATTTTTATTATTATGAACCAAAATATCAATATCGACCTAAGCAATGTAGATAATATAAAATGTGAAGAATGCGAGAATGAGACATTTATTCCTGCATTCATTATAAAAAATATTAGTGCTTTGATGTCACCAACCGGCAAAGAAACTATGGTGCCAATTCAATTATTTAAGTGTTCTAAATGTGGACATGTAAATGAGAAATTCTTAGAAGGACTAACTAATTAATGCATGAACTCAAACAATTGGAACACTTGGAGAACTTATCTTGAGGAACTAATAGAGCCCGAGTCAGTTAATACCTCCACCTTAATTTCGAAAACCTCCCTGCCTGAAGATCTCTGGACCAGGAACCAACAACTTGATCCAGAGATTCTTCAGGCAGCCCTCAATATCGCCAACGAATATTTCGAAGATCTCAAGTTAGATCCCAATGTAAAGATAAAAGATATTACCCTCACAGGTTCTCTTGCGTCTTACAATTGGTCTGATATGTCAGACTTTGATCTTCATATTCTTATTGATTTTAACCAGTTAAAAGATAAAGAACTTCTAAAAGATTATCTAAGTCAGAAATCAAGACTGTGGAATATAATTCACAAAATTCTCTTCAAGGGTTTTGAAGTTGAAATCTATGTTCAAGATACAAACGAACCTCATCATTCTGCTGGGGTTTATTCTCTTATGAACAATCGCTGGGTGCAAAGACCATCAAGCAGTAGAATGAACGTCGATTATAAAATGGTAAAAGAGAAAGCTGCCAGAATAATGGACGAGATCGATGATGCTTACGATATGTATGCTGAAAAAGATTTCCTACAAGCAAAACAAGCGGGTGATGCTATTATGGAACGTATCAAGCGTTATAGAAAAGCAGGTTTGGAAAGCGGTGGGATCTATTCGGTTGAAAATCTAGTTTTTAAAGTCCTCCGAAGAAACGATTATTTAGAGAAACTAAATAATATTAGAACAGATTCATACGATGCTTTAATGGGAGTTAATCAATAATGTCTTATCCAAATTACAGCTATGGAACAGGTCTAAGGAATGTTGGTTCTTATCAAGTTTCAGCACGACCTTATCTAACTTCTTCACTAAATGTTCCTGCTTCTGGGAATACACCAAAAGAAGTTTCTTTTGATTCAGTAACAAGATTTGTAATTATCACGAACACACTAGCAGGAAGTGCTCCTAATGTTCCTCTTCGTTTTGGTTTTTCGGCAAACGGTGTGCAGGGAATAGAAGACAGTAATTATGCTATTTTAAATAATGGAGAATCATTTGAAGCAGAGTTTAAAGTAACTTCTGTTTATCTTATGAGCGATAGCCCAAATGAGTGTAGTGCTTCTGTTATCGCTGGTTTAACAGGGATCGATCAAAGTCACCTTGCTAATAATTGGTCTGGTTCTGTGGGGGTAGGATAATGGGATTTACTGATTTAAATAAACCAAAAAAGACGCTCGGCGCTGATAACGTTCACATTGCTTCTCCAAACTCAACCTTTGGTGAAGTTTTGGTTTCTAGAAAAAACCCTATCGCTCAAGGCGATTTTGTTTATGGCATAGGAAATCAAAATTTTATTTCTTCGTCTTTTGCTGGCGCATCAATTGCCGTAGTAGATGGTCAATGTGAATTAAGCAGCGGAACTTCTGCTTCTGGCTCTGCGACAGTTCAACTAAGAAGAGGGCTAAAATACAGACCAGGACAAGGTTCTGCTTTAAAAGCAACCGCTCTTTTCTCTGAACCAGACGCAGGAAACGCTCAATTTATCGGTGGTGGAACGGCAGAATGCGGTTATTTTGTTGGTTACTTTGGAACTAATTTTGGTATTCTACACTCTATCTCTGGTTCTCGTGAGATAAGAAGACTAGACATTACAACAGGAGCAGGAACCGAAAACGTTACAGTTACTCTAAACGGTTATAGTCAAGTCGTTCCAGTAGTGGGCGCTGGCTCCCCAGAGCAAACCGCTTATCAACTTGCTAAAGCAGATTATTCGCAACTTGGAACAGGTGGCTGGTTAGCAGACGCACAGTCTGGTTCTGTTTATTTTATTTCTGCTCGTTCTGCCGCTGGTCTTACTAGCACCTATTCTGTTTCTTCTGGTGGTTCTATTGTTGGAGCTTTCACAAGAGTGGTAGAGGGTGAAGCGCAGTCTAACGATTTCATTCCTTCTGCTTCTTTTAATGTTGATAAAATGGACGGCACAGGACCAAGTGGAATGACTTTGGACCCTCAAAAGGGAAATGTTTATGAAATTGATTTCCAGTATTTAGGATACGGTAATGCTGATTTCTTTGTAGAAGACCCAGAAACAGGACATACAGCAAAGTTTCATAGAATAAAAAACGCAAACGCTAGGACAACACCAGTTCTAAAAAATCCAAATGTTGCTATTTTGGCTACCTCTGCCAATATTGGAGGCACAACAAGTAAAAAATTAAAAACTGCTTCTATGGCTGGTTTTATTGAGGGTGAAGTTAATTCACTAGATCCTAAATTTTCTAAATCTTTTAGTTTTTCTGTCGATACTAGCGGAGTTTATAAACCGCTTGCTCTTTTTAAAACAAACAGAGTTTTTAAAGATCAAAGTTGCTTTGGCGAGTTTGATGTATTGGACATAAGAGCATCGAATGAATCTGGTGGTGCAACACCGAAAACAGTAACAATAGCACTCTTTTTAAATGTTGAAGTAACTGGAGAGGTAAACTATCAATATATTGACGAGCAGGAAAGCATTGTTTCTTATGCTGCCTTAGATCCAGCAAGTAATGCTATTGTAAATATTTCCAATCTTACACCCATTTACGAAGTTGTAGCAGGAGCGGGTCAAGGCGTGTCAAAGGATTTAAAAAGTTTAAGTTTTGCTTTTGGAGTTGGTAACAACTTATTACTTGCTGTTAGTACAACCGCAGCAGTTGCAGGGTTAGGTGGAATAAGTTGGTTTGAACAGCAATAAGAAGACAAACTAACTACTTACATAAAAAGGAGATTTAAATGTCTTATCCAGATTATAAATACGGTACCGGATTAAGTAATGTCGGTTCTTATCAATCCAGCGGCAAGCCGTTTGTTAGTGGTGGTCTTGATGCTTCTGAAACTATGAGTGTAGAATTCCCATCTGTATCTAGGTGGATTTATGTTGTGAATAACACTGCTAACGTATGTAGAGTTGGGTTTTCAGAACTGGGAGTTGATGGCGCCGGTACAAACTACTTCACAGTAAGAGGTCAAACCGCTTCTGAAAGATTTGAAGTTAAAGTTTCACAAGTTTGGCTGAGTGGTTCTGGAGACGTTGATGTTTTTGCTGGTCTTACAGGTATTTCATCAGACCGTATCACTAATATTTCACCATCTGGTTCTAACTGGTCAGGTTCTTTGGGTGTGGGTTAATGATTAAGCATCTAAAAGAAAATAATGAAACTTACTTCGGACACCTCAAATTTGCCTGGAGAGCAGCATTTCACATGCTCGTGTCATCTTGTTGTCTACTAGTCCACGGCATTTTTCCATTTGTCCAAACTCCACAACTATTTAACATTGCTGCTATGGCACGCAAACTTAAGAGATGGGAAATCTACTCTTTGGTAAGAAAAATGGAAGGAAAACCTAAATAATGTCAATAAGTATCAACATAAGAGAAATAGTCCTATCACCTCCCGCTGGTAGAAATATTCAGAACCCTGTTGATACAGAAGACAACGACATCGAAGTCTTATCCTCTGTCGATGAAACCCTCGACGAAAAAAAGAAAAAGAAAAAAAAGAAGAAGAAAAAGAAAAAAGACGACCGTTGTGTCCGCATTGCTAAACGCAAATACGATACTTGGCCGTCTGCTTATGCTTCTGGTGCTGTTGTAAGATGCCGTCGTGGTGAAATCTGGAAAGGCATCAAAGAAGGCAACTGTGCCGACGAACCAGAAGAAGGATACATTGTCGAAATAGAGTTAGACGAAAAAAAAAAGAAAGCGGGAACTGAATCAAGCAAAGAATCCTCACTAAGAGACTGGTTTAAACGCAAAGGCGCAAAAGGTAAAAAAGGCGGTTGGGTAGACTGTAACACTTGCCGTAAAGATAAAAAGACCGGTCGAACTAAATGTAAAGCATGTGGTCGTGAAAAAGGCGAAAAACGAGCAAAATATCCTGCTTGTCGTCCCACTCCTGGTGCTTGTAAAGAGCGAGGACGTGGAAAGTCTTGGGGTAAGAAAACAGCAAAGGGGAAAAAAGGATGAAAATCACAAAAAATCAACTAAAAGATATTATTAAAGAAGAGATACAAATCCTAAAAGAAGAATTATCAGGTATGGACAAAGAAGCAAGCACCTGGGATGTTTTAGATCCCGGTTGGGGCGGTCACATTTCTCAATTCAGAAAGATGAGTTACTCGGATGCAAAGTTTGATACTAGAAAACATCGAAGACGCTCTCCCAACGCAAAAGATGTGGAACTAACCAAAGATGCATTATCCGTACATGTTCCACATATCGACACCAAAGAGCGTTATATACAACTAAAACGACAGGGAGAGTTTAAACCAGAAAAAATAAAAGCGTTTGAAAAGGCAAACCCTGGTCAAATTTTTATTGACTTTGTTGATGAGAACCCTGGTTCTGGTGTAACTAGGGCTTTCGTATTCGAACCTAGAGATCCAAACACCGTTTATATGGTACCAATTGCAAAAGGTCCAGATGCAATGCAAAAACAACAAGCATAAAAGGATTAAAGGACTAGAAATAATGAAACTTTTCGAACTAAAACGTATTATTCGTGAAGAAATGGACAACCTACTGTCCGAGGGTCTAAAGTTCCATTTAAAGAACAATATTCGCTTAAATGAGAACATTTTTAGACCGGGTTCAACCAAGTATTTCGAGTTATTTGCTGAAGTTCGCAAATTATCCAAAAATGGGCTCTATAAATTGGACGAAAACGAAAAATATTGGATAAATGAGACTGATATTGGCGAATTCGCCCTCTATGAAGGCAAAAAAGTGCCTCTTGACTTCCCAATGCCCCTTGATGAGAAGAAAAAGAAGGCAAAAAAGAAGAAAAATCCGCCACTTAACAAACCAACTCTTAATTCTGGTGGTGGAAAGAAGTATAAAGTCTTTGTTAGAGACCCAAAAACCGGAAATATTAAAAAAGTAACCTTCGGAGACAAGAAAGGCGGTCTAAAAGGCAACTGGAATAACGCTGAAGCTCGTGCCAACTTCGCAAATCGCCATAATTGCGCTGAAAAGAAAGATAAAACCAAAGCAGGATACTGGGCTTGTCGAGCACACAAGTATTTTGGTAAGAATGTCCCCGGTAGGTTCTGGTAGTGCGTGAGTTCCCCTTTGAAGAGATAAAAATAACCGAAAACAAGGTTATTCGCATTTTTGACGCTGAAAACACCTCAAATAGTGAGTTAATCTGGCATAAAGACCGTGAAGACCGCCAAATAACAGTAGAAAAGTCAAAAGATTGGCATTTACAACTGGAAAACGAGGTTCCGGTGAAGTTAGAGAAAGGTCAGACTTATTTTATTCCTGCTTACACTTGGCACAGACTACTTATGGGTAAGAACAAACTTATTGTGGAGATTATCAAGAAATGAAGCTTCTAATGGAAAACTGGCGTAAGTATATATTAAAGGAAGCCGACGAACTTGTAAAAACTAACGATTCTGTAATAATATTTTCTGATTGGGCTAAGGGTCATATCGAAAGAGGACACAAAGAACCAGGAAAAGGTTCTATATTTGCTGATTTTGATTTATCTTTGGTAAATAAAGCACTAGAAGAGATAGATGTAAACCCAAGTCAAGCGGTTTATACTATTAACGTTCCAGGTGTTGGTTATGACTTGGTTTTGCCCGATAGTGAGGCAAAAGAGTTAGAAAACGCACAAGAAGTAGAAGTAGAGAAAGAAGACAGACAAGGACCAATATTCGTCAAAGGTTATAAAACCTCTCAACCTCTTGAAGATTTCAAGACAGACAAACTATCAGTAGTAGTTAGACCAACAAGCGACTTACAGTATGTCCCTGAAAGTCTCAGAGAAGACCCAGAGGTAATAAGAGCACTTGAAGATAATAAACTTTATTCTGTTCTTTCTGCTTGGTCTGGTCGTGGAGACGTTCCACCAGCAAACCAATGGGGTGAAGACTGGGCGGTTGTAATA